>Ga0169931_10013030_pt1 | contig 11420 bp, 11 predicted proteins | sample Kivu_15m_20L_FD_129675 | JGI IMG/M metagenome (GOLD analysis project Ga0169931, IMG submission 129675) | Freshwater microbial communities from Lake Kivu, Western Province, Rwanda to study Microbial Dark Matter (Phase II) - Kivu_15m_20L... | ecosystem: Environmental > Aquatic > Freshwater > Lake... | reverse complement strand
TCGGGAATTTGGCAAGGCTGGCGCCCAGAATTTTCATCAGGCCGTAGGCCGGCGCGAGAGAGGTTCCCTATTGACTAATAGGGGGCCTTGAGCGCGGATGAAAAGGCTGGGATGCGAGCGCAGCCAAAAACCGATTCTTGAATCACGTTCGGTATGTGGGGACAACGTCCCCATTCTCTTAAGGCTTAGTCCCAGCGGCGGGGCCGCTCCCGTTTTTTTTGTGTGATTTTCTTCCGCTTGACTTGGAAATCGACGTCCGCGTCTTTGAACCATTCGGTCACCATGCGGTAGAGGGCTCTTCCCTTTTCGAGGACGAGGTCTTCGTTGCCGGTCGTGACCATCCAGAAATAGGCGCCGAAAAAAATGCAGAGCCAAAAGAGCTTGCGCATAGCTTCAGAATACCGTTTTTTTAATTGCCGCACAATTGCCGATGCCCCAGAATACACGGGATGATCAGCCTATATCGGTTTCATTCGATCCGTCCGCCCTATGAAACGAAGCAAGAAGAGACGTTCGATTGGTTCGTGGAGGCTCATGCTGCCTCTGAAAAAACGAAAGGCGGCGGCGATGACTCATTTCGGAGCGCATTGAAAGAGCGGCTCTGGAAAGTCGGAGCGAAGAGCGACTGCATCGCCAAGCGAGGACATATCCTGCCTGATTTCCTTCATAAGGATTGGGAGCGGATGGAAATCTACCGTCTTTTGGAGTCCCCTTCTGGCCTGGGACTCTCGGAACGGATGGAGCGTTTTAGGGCATTCGTGGATGGGCTTTTCGATTCGTATTATCCTGAAGAGGCTGAAGCGCCGGATGACTTGATCCATGTGAGCTGCACGGGCTACCTGTCGCCGAGCGGCGCGCAGAAACTCGTATCCAAAAAGCAGTGGGGCAGGGTGACGGCCGTCACGCATGCATATCACATGGGCTGCTACGGGGCCTTCCCTGCGATCCGGATGGCGGCCGGATTTCTCGCTTGCGGCAAACGGACGGCCGACATTGTCCACACGGAGGTCTGTTCCCTCCATTCTAATCCTGCATTGCATGATAGCGGCCAGCTCGTCTCGCAAAGCCTCTTTGCGGACGGTTTCATTAAATACACGGCGAGCCTCAATCCGCCGCTTTCCCATTTTAGAGTCCTCTCCGTCCACGAAGAGATCATTCCGGGGTCGATCGAGAGCATGGCTTGGGATTTGAGCAGCTGGGGCAACAGCATTTCCCTTTCAAAGGAAATCCCCGTCCTGATCTCTCGCGCAATCGAAGCGTACCTCAAAACCCTTTGCGAAAGGGCCGGTTTGCCCGCGGCGCGTTTTAGCTCTGCCCTTTTCGCGATCCACCCGGGAGGTCCGAAAATCGTAAGGCAGATCCAAGAACGGCTCGGCCTCGCCGAGGCCCAAATCTCCCACAGCCTTGCCGTTTTGAAAGAATGCGGCAACATGTCGTCCGCGACTCTCCCCCATGTCTGGGAAGCGCTTCTCCTCGATCCGGCTGTCCCTGCAAATACCCTCATCGTCAGCCTCGCGTTCGGGCCCGGTCTGACCATCGCGGGGTCCATCATGGTCAAATCATGTGGCTAGCCTGTCTCCTCCCTTTTCTTCTCCAAGCGGCCGCCATCGGCGTGGACGAAATCGTCTTCCACAGGAAAAGGGGGTTGCCGCGCTGGGAGCGGATCGGACACCCTCTGGATACTCTGACTGTCGTCCTTTGCATGGGCTATGCGCTCTTCGTCCCGTATTCGAAAAGCGCCCTCCTCCCCTATGCGGGCCTAGCCATTTTTTCGTGCCTGATGGTGACGAAAGATGAGTTCGTCCACAAAGAGCATTGCCCCGGAAGCGAACACTGGCTCCATGCCCTCCTCTTTCTCCTCCATCCGGTCGTTCTCGCCTCCGCAGGGCTTATCTGGCCCGCGTCCCAGGGAATTGAAACGATGCCCTACTTCGCTTCCTTGATCGATCACGCGGATGCGCTCCGCGTCTCTTTAAGCGTTCAATTCGCTGCGATGCTCCTCTTCATGTCCTATCAAATCGTCTACTGGAATTTCCTATGGAAAAAAACAGAATCAACAACGCCTTTTACGAAACGCTAGGCCCTCTTTGGTACGAAGGCTCGAACCATCCGGCGGCGCTCCTACGCGCCGAAAACAGGCTCCGCACTCCCTGGATCCGCGATGAAATCAAACGGCGGTACGCAAGTCCCGTCTCGATCCTTGATATCGGCTGCGGGGCAGGCATCCTCGCGAATGCGCTTGCCGAAGACGGGCATCGGGTCTTCGGGATCGATCTATCGGAAGCAAGCTTGAATCTTGCGAAGGAGAACGACTTGACCGCATCGGTCGACTACCGTCTTGCCGACGCTTGCGCGCTTCCCTTCGAAGACGGCCTGTTCGATGCGGTGTCCGCAATGGATGTTTTGGAACATGTGGAAACGCCGGAGCGGCTGATCCGGGAAGCGGCGCGGGTCCTCAAACCGGGAGGGATCTTCTTCTTCCATACGTTCAACCGGAATTTCTTAACGTATCTCATCGTGATCAAAGGGGTTGAGTGGTTCGTCCGCAACACCCCGAAGCAAATGCATGTCTATCCGCTCTTCATCAAACCTTCTGAGCTCACCCGTTATTGCCGGATCAATAACCTTTCCATTGAGAAGCTCCATGGATTCCGCCCAAAATTCCTCTCTTTCCCTTTTATCAAAATGCTCCTGACCCGGACCGTTTCGGACTCTTTTTCCTTCCGTTTTTCCAAAAGTCTCGCGACCGGCTATTGCGGGATTGCCCTAAAAGGAGCGCATAGCGTTTAATAACTCCATTTCAAGGAGTTTTTATATGACACAAGTTACCCTCAAAGGCAAACCAGTCAAAACGAGCGGCAGCCTTCCTGCCCTCCACATCAAAGCGCCCGACTTCAAACTCGTCGACAAAGATCTCCACGACAGGACGCTCCACGAGTTCCAAGGAAAACGGAAGCTCATCGCCACAGTTCCGAGCCTAGATACCGGAACATGTAGCCTGATGACGAAGCACTTCAATGAATTCGGGAAAAAACACCCCGGTTTCCTTCTTCTCACGGTTTCGGCCGACCTCCCATTTGCCCAAAAGCGGTTCTGCGAAGCGGAAAACGTCCACAACGTCCTGACTCTTTCGATGATGCGGAGTAAAGATTTCGGCAAATCCTATGGGATCCTCATCGAAGACGGCCCGCTTGCAGGAATCCTCGCCCGCTCGGTAATCGTCCTCGATGAAAAAGACCACGTCCTCTACACGGAACTCGTCGCCGAGATCACCCAAGAGCCGAATTACCACAAGGCGCTTGAAGTGCTGCAAGGCCATCACGGAAAATAGTGTAGATTAGCCACAGGGCTCCGCCCTGTAGAGCCGGTTGCAAAACTCCCTGCGCCAGAAAAAATGGATGATTTTGCGGCCATTTGCGAGTGGCAGCTTTGCTGCCACGGTCCTCGCGACGAGATCAACCCCCAGTGGGTTGGTTGAGGAGCGAGGACGCAAATGGCCGGAAAAGGGCTTGACGCCCTTTGCAAACCCACATACAGGGATCCCAAAGGGCGCAAGCCCTTTGGTTGGGGTATGGGGACGATGTCCCCATTCTGCATCTAAATTACAACGATTTTTTCGCGAGGGTGGATGGGGCGACCTTCTGGAGAAGGAGGACGACGACGGCGATCCAACCGAGGAAGACGGCCGCCGAGACCCAGCCGGTGATGTGGAGGATTTCTTTCCCGAAGAAAATCTGCAAGGCCAGGATGCAGAAGGCGACGAGCGCCTTGGCGGAGCGGTAGGCGAACACGTCGATGATGGCTTTCGCCCGGAATTTTTCATCCAGCTTCATCGGAATGTAGAGCATCTCCCGGATTACGCCGAATAGAGAAAAGTCGACTGACTTGATGAAAACATAGGCGAACGAGACAAAGGCGAAGGTGGGGAGAAGAACCGCTACGAGGGAGTTTCCGAGCAGCATCAGAGGGACGAAGAGGTGGCTTCCCCTGACGCCCAAAACATGGACCATGAGGAACCCTCCGACGAATTGGAGGATTAGGCTGATGGCGTTCGTCAAGCCGACCATCTTGCCGACGTACTCGGTTCGCAGATCCTTATCAAAGATATTGAGTTCAAGGTGGGCGTTGAACTGGTAGTCCATCAGACCGACGGAGACTTGCATGAAGATGACGAGAAGAAGGACGGCGACTAGGAAGGGGGAGCGCCGGATTAGGGCAAAGCCCTCGGAAGCCTTCGGATTGTCCGTCAAATTTTTAGTAAATGCGCCGTGTGCGAGGCCGCTTCTTTTGAACGCCTGGACGTAGCTGAAAAAGAGAGTCGAATAGAACGGGATCGTGCAAAGGAATAGCGTTTCGGAACCTACATGAACCGCGCTGAAACTGGGAATCAGGCTGCCGCTGATCGCGCCTAAGGTTCCCACTCCGAAAATACAGCCGTAAAGATATTTGGCCCGGTTGGCGGCGATCGTGCTGTGGATCATCGACCACAGCTGTTTGAACATGAGGACGATATAGATATCTTTTAAAATGAACTGGGCCAGGATTAAATGCGGCGCTATTGAAAGGCAGGCTGCGCAAAAGATGTGGACCAGGACGATGATTGCGGCAATCGCGCCGAGCATCCGAACCGGGCCGATCCGGGGGAGGAATCGGTTGTAAAGATAGACCGCTCCAAGGTTGATCGGAACCGAAATGAGCCAGACATAGGGGATCGCGTGGGAGCCGTAGACGGAGAGGAAGATCGCGCTGCTGGAGGGTCTGGTTGCGGCATATTCGGCAGCGATGCAAAAGCCTGCGATCATTGAAAAAAAGATAAACAATTTTTCGATGCGGCTGAAGGGTCTGGATCCGGTTGCGGGGGCAGTCATGCGGAGGACCAGCTTTCTAGAAAGTCGATGAGGGCCAGGTCGCGCTGCGGGGAGATGTAAACCCAGTTCGATTTTTTCGACGGGACTTTCAAGAGCAGCTCCGAACATTCGCGGGCTTTGCGGATGATTACATGCCTGCGGGCGACTGGGAACGAAAGGCGGTCGGGCGGGGGCTGCAGTTTATGGAACTCCCAGCCGATGTCGGCGTCGGGAATATTTTCCCGCAGCTTGAAGTCCAAGAGATCTTTTTCTCCCATCGTATCGGGGAGCGCGATGGCGCGGAACCGGTGCTGGCGGAAGATCACGCAGCGGGCGTCGTCATGCCCGGGGCCGGACGGGTCTTTGGCGGCTTTATTGAGTGACGAGATGACGTCGGTATCGCTAAGCGACAGGAAATCTTCGATGCTCTCCAGCATCTTGTCCGAATAGTTGGCCCGCATGTAGCGGCGGAGGTGGAAGTTGTATGCTTTGACCGAAGAATACTGGTAGATCCTCCGGTGCATGAAATGGCGCGCGAGGAGAAGGGCTTCGCAGGATTCGAGCCCGTTTTCGTCAATCCCGAGCTGCAGTTCGTCGGCTCCGTAATCGGCGGACGGCAAGACGCGGAGCATTTCGATCAACTGGTGATAGTCGAAGAGGCCGTAGACGACGCCGGTGCTCCGGGCGTCGCGCAAGAGATAATCGATCCGGTCGGCCCCGAAAAAATCGCCCGTGATCAGCTCGGAGACGATCCGCTCCCAGGGAGTAAAGGCCTTGCCCGTAACCCCTTTCCACTTCTCCTCCCCTACCGAGATTTTTTTGATGTCTTCGACGATGTCCCGCTCGACGAGATCTTCCATGTATGCGGGAGCGCTTCTCAGCTTTTCCCAAACCCCTTTTAGATGAGGGCTGTCGATAATTTTCAAGGTCCAGTTCTCGTGCCCTTGGATCCCGAAAAAATCCCTTTCGGCCACGTGGGAAAATGGGAGATGGCCTAGATCGTGGCACAGGGCGGCCATCCGAAGGACGCGGCGCCAATACACATAATCTGCAGACCCCTTCCTTGGAACAAAATGGAACACATCGGCCCGGACCGACTTGCAGATCTTGTCGAACATGAGCGAGACCAGATACATCACCCCGAGCGAATGCTCAAAGCGAGTATGGGTCGCGCCCGGATAGACGAGGTAGGCAATCCCAAGCTGATGGATATAGTGCAGTCTCTGGAACGGAAGCGAATCGATCAGCTCCTTTTCATATTCATCGAATGGGATGAAACCATGAACCGGATCGTAAATCTTTTTTTCAGCGTAGAGGAAATCTTTGACCATATCCTACTCGTGCCGGCCTATTATGCTCCGCTCCCCCATCAATAGCAAGAAACTCTATTCAGGGCGAGGACGGCTTTCGTGGATGTAGGAAACGCTTACCTGGACAAACTCGGCCTTTCTCTGCAATTCCTTGATATTCCTGGCTCCGCCGTAGGTCATCCCGCTCCGGATTCCCCCTAACAAATTATTGATCAGCTCTTCGGCGCTTCCCGAAACGTGAGCCCAGAAGTCAATGCCTTCGGCCACCGTCTTGGCTTTCAAGCCTCCATAAAATTCATTTTGGAAGTCAGCCGAGGCCTGTCCCCTGAACTTGGCCTCCGTTTTCGACGGATCTTTCGCGCATTTCCGTTTGGGCGCCGCAGACTCGTTCGTCAAAGCGAACATCTTCCCGATCATGACCGTGCTGGCCCCTGCAGCAAGAGCCAAAACGACATCCCTGCTCGTTCTGATTCCTCCGTCCGCAATCAGCGGAACCCTCAGCTTCTCAGCGATCCGCGCGCAGTCTTGGACAGCGGTAAACTGCGGAATGCCGAAACCGGTCACCATCCGCGTCGTGCAGGCGGCTCCGGGTCCCACTCCCACTTTGACCGCATCGGCGCCGGCGTTGACCAGGTCATGATACGCCATGGCCGTACACACATTGCCTGCGATTACCTCTTTGTCCGGATGCGTTTTCTTCAATTCTTCGATATGGCGGAACATCCGGTCCGAGTGGCCGTGCGCAACGTCGATGCAAGCTCCTAACGCCCCGAGGTCAAAGAGTTTGCGGGTCTCATCGATCTTTTGGATTCCACACGAAATGAAGGTTTTGTCGCGATATTTTTTGACCCATTTTTCCTGTTCTTCGAAAGGGAGGAAGCGGTGGAAGATTGGGATGGAGCCATTTGCGATCAAGATATCGGCTAGTTCAGCGCTGATGACCGTATCCATATTGGCGGCCAGAATCGGGATTCCCGTTTTCAATTTTCTTGTCAGCCAGCTTTCCAAGCTCGGCTCGGTCCTGGACGGGATATTATTGAATTGGGGAACCAAAGCAACATCATCATAGGTCAACGCGTGTCTCATACTCTCTCCTTGAAAGACTATGATACCCTAGGTGGGTATTTTAAAGAGAAATGCCTTTGAAATCGCACAAAAATAGTCTGAAATCTGGCTGATCGAATCAGCCAGATTTCAAGGTGTTGAACGATTTCAGGATATCCTGATTAAGTAGCCGTCGACCACTTCCTGTCGGGGTGGTGGAACAGGATGACGGTGATGACGGCGGCGCCCGTAATTCCGCCGAGAAGGAGGAAGGCAGCCTGGTAGCTCCCCGTCAGGTCGATTAGCCAGCCGGTGAGAACCGGGGCGATGATCCCGGCAAGAGAGAGGCAGCTTGAGGTGATTCCCTGCGAGGAGCCTGCCCGCTCTTTTGCCACATCGATATTGATGCTGAAAAACGCCGGCTGAGGCATCAAGCCGAAGCCGAGTCCCAAGCTGAGGAGGATGAGCGAGGAACTTAAACTAGAAGTGAACCCGAGCGCGACGAAGCAGACTGCCGCGAGGAGCTGGCTGCTCCAAATCACGTGGGAGCGGGCGATCCGGCTGCTGCCGGTTTTCTTGTAAAGCCAATCGGAAATGATCCCTCCGGCCTTTAAAAAGCAGGCGCCGACAAGCCAAGGAATTGTTAGATACCAGCCCACGCTTTTTAAATTCAACCCGTGCTGCGACAGGAAATACCCCGGCAGCCAGAGGGTGGCGAAAAAGAGCATGTATCCGAAAGCGAAATAGGCGGCGTTGTTTGCGATGAGCGCCGGGTGGGTCAGCAAAAAGCGCCAATCGATCGGCTCTCGTTTCGATTTTGGGCAGACCCGGTTCGCCTCTAGGAGAAACCGTCTCTCCTCGGCGCCGACATATTTCGAATCCTCGGGCTTGTCGCGGAAGAGGAACCACCAGACAACAGCCCAGACCATCCCGACAGCGCTAATCGCGACGAACATCACTCTCCATCCGAAATCGGCGGCCAGGTACGAAGTGATCGGAGCTCCGACGACCGAGGAGAGCGGGATGGCAACGAGGCCGAGAGAGAGGGCTCTTGCCCGCTCTTGGGGAGGGAGCCAGTCGCTCACGGAACGGGTCATGGCCGGAAAATGGGGCCCTTCGGTCACACCTAGTAGGAACCGAAGTCCGACGAACCCCCAGAAGCCGGCGGCAAAGCCCAAGAGACCCACGCAAAGGGACCAGCTTACGGCGGCAAGCGGCCAAACGATCCGGGTTCCCCAAGTGTCGACGAGCCATCCCCCGAATGCAGTCAAGAGGACATAGCCCAGGCCGAAAGCCGATAGGATCATGCCAAATTCAGTGTCGGTGAAGTGGAACTCGGCTTTTAGCTGACCGATCACGAAGGAAATCGCTGAACGGTCGACAAAATTGACGAGTGTAATGAAAAAAATTAAACCGGCAATCACCCAACGGTAATGTGAAATCCGCATTGAAATATCTCCTGGATTTTAGAGCCAATTGCAACACTCCCGGCGCCAGCGAAACCGCCCTTTTGAGCCATTTTGCCGCCCCATAGCCGAGCCCTACTCGCTTGGAGTATGTGCTCGGCGATGGGGAAAGGGGCCGACGCGGCCCCGGCAAACTGACTCAAAATCATCGATTTTTCTGGGTCCGAAAGTTTTGCAATTGGCTCTTTAAATTAATGTTGTCTCGCTTCTTCTCTTCTGCTCCGAGATAATATATACATGTTGCTCGCTACGATTACGGCAGCCCCGGCAAGGATGTTATGGTCAGGCACCAAGTTCCACCATGTAAAATCTAGGGCCATCACCCATAGGAATGTCGAATAATCGATGGAAGCCAGAATCGAAGCCTCCGCAAAGCGGAGAGCGTGGGCGATCGCGTATTGCGCTGCCGCAGTCAATCCTCCGACCAGGGCGAACAGCGCCCAGTGTTCCCAGGGCATCGGTTTCCAGTTAAGAGTTAAAACATGAGGAATGGTTCCCGGCGCCGCCCAGGAAACCAGAGCAAGGATCGCGATCGCTGCGATCATAACCAGATTCGGGTAAATAGTGATCGCCAGACTGTGGTCTGTCGATGCAAGCCGCCGCATGAGTATTTTATTTAAAGCCCCGAGGAAGGTCGCAAAGAGGACGATCAGTGCCGCCGACTCGAAAACGGCCGAGTCCGGCCGCATCGCAATCAGAACCCCCGCGATCCCCGCTCCGACCGCAACCCAGCGGTCGACGGATACTTTTTCTTTGAGGATAAAAGCGCCTAATAGAATCATAAACAGGGGGGTAGTATAGCCGAATGTGTAAATCGTGGTAAGCGAAGCGAGCGAAAAAGCGAACATAAATGAAAAAGTATACACTAAATTCACGGCGAGCCGCACGAGATGCCGCGAGGGATGCTTCGAATAGAGAACCCGTCGAGGCCCTCCCTGGAAATAGGTCGCGGCGAAAAGCGGAATCAGCCGGGCTGCTGCGCGAAGAAGCGTAGCTTGGCACACGCTGTAAGTGCCCATCAAATGTTTGATGAAGGCGTCCGACAGCGGGTAGAGAGCCAACCCCAATAACATGAGTCCGATTCCGAAGAACGCCCGGTTGTGGAGCATCCGGTCGGCGCTCTCTTGTAACTTCATATGTCTCCTAATTGAAGAACTGCTCCGTATGCGGGAAGGATATTCCCCGTTCCGGCATAGGGCGTCAAAATCGTCGCCGAACTGACCGTTCACCAAAAAAAGCTACCAGGTGTCCGTCTAAAGGAAAAGAATTTTTTTCTCTCCTTGATTTTAAAGAATAACTAAATGTAAGATGTGCGCTCCATAAATTTGGACGGGGTGATTATGGGCTGTATAGAATCAACTGATTGGACCGAAGGCTGGGACCGAACCTTTCTAAACGCCTCTTCGGCTTTAGCGGAGCCGGTTTGTTCCGCGTATAGCCTATTCCGCTACCGGATGGTCGCTCCGCTCTATCCGGGCCGTTTTGATACCTATCCTTGTCTGACGAAGGAAGTGGCCTACCGGGCCATCCTGGGCCTGGGAGCCCTCCTGAGCGTCTCGTTTTGCGCTGCGGCCCCGCTTCCCGCCGCTTGCGGGATCGCCTTTTTTGCCTGTGGGAGCAAACTGATGCGGGCCATCGGGCTGGCTCTTCAAAAAGACGGGTTTACCCATGTCCGCGGCAGAGCCCCGGAGAAGGACTTGGAAGGGCGTCTTAAAGTGATGAACTGGAACGTCTGCGGAATCGCAGGGGGCTTCCACTATGATCATTGCGGCGTGGTCGATTGGAAATCCCGTTTCCAAGGAATCGCAAAAAAAATCGAAACCGAAAATCCCGACGTTTTAGTGCTGGAAGAGATCTACGACGCGGCCCTTGGCGAAAAACTGATCGAGCGATTGAAAGACAAATACGCCCATTTCTACTTTCACATGGGTAAGACGGTCTTCGGCAGCGTCGGCGGGATTATGGTTCTTTCCAAATGCGCGCCCTACAGTTTTACCCACACCGAATTCGAGACAAATGACTGGACCTTGAAACGGGGCTTTGCCGCGCTCGAGATCAAAGCGCGCCCATCGGACCGATCTCCTTGCGCGAGGATCATCGGCACCCATTTTATCCATGGAGATGAGCCAACAGACCGAGCAGGCCGCGTCAGACAGCTCGCCCAAATGGTCGACCATCTAGCCAAAGAAACATTTTCGCTTCCGACCCTTTTAGCCGGCGACCTCAACATCGAACGAGACGGGGAAGAAGGGCGGCAGCTCCTCCCGTTTCTCGAACATGGCTACAAAGGCCCGGACGCCACCTGCACGAACCGGCTTGTCGCGCAGTGGGACTGCAAAGCGAAATCGGTTTGGAGCGAAACGATCGATTACATCTCGCTCTTCAAAGAACGGAAGGAGCTCGCAGTCTCCAAAGAGAAAGCCGAGTTCGAAACGTGCTATCTGTCTCCCGCTTTCGACAATACCTTCAACACCCGAACCGCACTCTCGGATCATCATGCAGTAGTCGCAACGGTAAATATCGACAAACCGATTGCGTCGCAACAACCCGCGCCGGAGTCGGAAGTCCGCCAGAGGCCCTTTACTCGATTCGGATAGGATTGCGAAACGCGCATTCGAAAAATTCACAAAGTCGAGGGAGCACTAGCAAAGAATGATTTCCATTTGCTAGTCTTGGTTGTAACGAAAGCAATTCAAGAATCGGTTTTTGGATGTGCCGGCATCTCGGCCTTTTCATCGGCGCTCAAGGCCTCC
>Ga0169931_10013029_pt1 | contig 11421 bp, 10 predicted proteins | sample Kivu_15m_20L_FD_129675 | JGI IMG/M metagenome (GOLD analysis project Ga0169931, IMG submission 129675) | Freshwater microbial communities from Lake Kivu, Western Province, Rwanda to study Microbial Dark Matter (Phase II) - Kivu_15m_20L... | ecosystem: Environmental > Aquatic > Freshwater > Lake... | reverse complement strand
CCAAATGGAATATAGGCGAATGACCATGGACACCTATCCCTAAAGATGTCAGTGGATTGAGCGATAATGAACGCAGTGAGTCAATGGTGGATAGGAGGTCTGAGAACTCGTAAAGCGAAGGTCATGAGTTCGATTCTCATGGGCGGCTCAGAACTTGTAGTTTTTCTAAAGACAAGCAACAAATGTTTTTTTTATCTGACCAAGATGTTTTTCCTAAAAACCAATTTCTCAATTTAAATTGAGGTAAAATCAGTTGTAACAGTGGGTTTTCTTCATTTGCAATTCGGAGATCGGCAAGCGAGTCAACCGTCTCGCCTTCTTGCAAATCGAAAGTCATTATAAGTAATGCACCTTGTTTCATAACTCTGTGAATTTCAGATAAGGCTCTTGTAAGTTTTTCAGAATAAGCTAATGTCCAGCCACAAACGACAAAATCAAAGCAATTTGAGTCAAATGGTAAATTATGTAAGTTTCCCGGGGTAATAAGTTTTGAATAGGAGTGCGTGTCAATGGCATGCACATTTTTTCTGATAAAACCTAATCCAAGATATCCAAATATTTCACTTTCATAGCGTGGCCCAAGTACAAGTAACTTAGATTTTTCAGTAAAGCGCTTAGAGTTGGCAAGAGAACTAACTAGAAAGTCAACCCTCTCTCGAATAGATGCATACTTTTCAAGGGCGCTGAGTGAATAACTCACTCTGTCAACGTGTCTTACGTCTTTATAGGACTTTATTTTGCGAGTCCTTTTGAAAATAGCAAACCGTGTTAAAGAAATTCGCTCACGAATCCCTGGGATTAACAACAGTCGCATAATTCTCTTAGTAAAGAATCTCAATTATCCCCTAACTTTCTCTCCTAATACTTTTACAGCATCTCCTGGTAGGCACCTCTGAGGTTTCTATACAAACAATTTTCTCAACACTACACCGACTATACCAGTGCTTGATATATGCTACAGGCATGAATCTGGTCGCAAAATTTTATCGATCTGGGAAAGGTGTCCTAAGCTAATGGGTAAATTAATTTTGGTTTTTCGCAGCATAGGGAATCTTCTGATGATGCTTTTTACTGTCTCAGTTTTTAGGTTCACTAAAGGTAATTATGGATTAAAATATGCGCAGCAAACCTTTTTTATATTTGGTGGCAAACCAGGAACACTGGCGTCAAAAATACTTAGAAAGAAAAGAAACTTTAAACTTAATCATGTTGAACACAATCTCAGTAGTGAAATAGATTATAAAACAATAGATAGTAAACTCAAACAACAAGGATTTGCTGTGGAAAAAAAATTTCTGAGTCAGGAATCTGTTAAATCCATAAAAGATTTTTCACTGAAGAATTTGGGAGCATACCGAGAGACCGATAAGGGTGAAGGTGCGCTTGCAAATATTCTGTTTGATCCTTCTGACCCTAAAGCAATAAGATATGACTATAGTCCTTCAACGGTACTGGCTTGCACAGATGTTCAAAAAGTACTTTCGGATAAGCGTGTTTTGGCTATTGCGCAAAATTATCTTGGAGGGGAACCAATACTGGACTTTGTGGCAATGTGGTGGCACACAAAGTCGCTGAAACCTGACTCGAATGCTGCTCAACTCTTTCACTTTGATATGGATAGATTAAGATGGATTAAGTTCTTCTTTTACGTTACAGACGTAGGTATTGACAACGGACCCCATGTTTATGTGCCATCTTCGCATCATGATAACGCCTTGCCATTCAGTTTGCGTAAGAGAGGTTATGTAAGACATAGCGACAAGGATGTAGCTCGTCATTTTCCGGAATCAAATTGGAAATTTTTTACGGGTGAAGCAGGAACGATGATTGCAGAAGATACTAGGGGTCTACATAAGGGCGCACACGTTCTAAGAGGCAACCGATTATTGTTTCAACTCCAATTTACTAGTGCTCTTTATGGTAAATCGGAGGAGCCGGACAATATGGCCTTAAATTCGTCCGTATTAACGAAAGAATTACGACATGCAATTGGAGAGTTTCCGCACATTTATCAAAAAGTTAAAATATTAAATTAATGAAGATTTTTAGTTTTCTTATGTATGCAATACAATTGGAGAGGTTTGTAGCAATTTAGTTTATGAATAGCAACTAAAAGAATCTTCCTTGCACTTTAATCTTTTCTAAATGACACTCCGATACCTGCGCCATAGTAGAAATGATCGAGTGGCTCTTCTTTAAAAAAAAGAAAATGACGATTCTTTTTTTCCGAAAATTTGCGTAACGCATCTGATGCATGGCAATTATCCCCTAGAATTATTGCCCCCTCGCTAAGATTTGATTCGATCGCAAAATATTCTTCAAGTTCATACAACCAATTATGATCACTGTCATTTATAAAAAAATCGATATCAGTCTCTATCTTTCGCAAAGTTTCAACGGAATCACCTATAATGATTGAACAGATTGAACTGAATGGTTCAGAGAGAACTTCTCCACAATTTGGATTGATGTCTGTTCCAAGATATTCACCCCTAAAACCCTCTTTACGATTTTGAAGTAATGCAGCGGCAATAATTAGAGCACCAACCCCATGATGGACACCTGTTTCAACTACGAGTCTAGGCTTAGTTATGCGAATAAGGGCATACCAACCGATGCGTCTCCCCATACCCAGTGAACTATCGCGCAATTCTGGATGTTTGATGCGAAAGTTAAGTAGCGAAGTTGCAACAGCTTGATCATTTTCAACTTCAGAAAAGTATTTTTCGACTGTGTGCAAAGGCGTGTTGGAAATGTAAGCAATTAAAAAAGACAAATCTTTACGATTTCTTTCAGTTAACGAATAGTAATAATTACTAAATTCTGTACGCTTCCAGGCCCAAGCTTTTGCTAATTTTCTTTTCTCTTCGAGGTAACCAAGGGCATTGCGACGGCGTAAGTAGATTTGAGCAACCTGTCCAAAATAAAGGGTTAGTTTGACAAACTTTTTTAAAGGCATAGGTCTAGACTAACCTAATCTCGAAAGTTATATTTTCATTGCTGTAGCTTAAATCAAAATATACGTTTGGGTTTCAGTACAACCTTATGTTTCTGGCCTTTAAGCCCAAGGTTAGACGACTTTGAGAAGTGATGCATTTATAATCTCATATTTCATCTTGCGATAAAAACCTAGCTTTCGATAGACTACAAGTTCAAGATTTTGAACCGCGCTCAATAATTTTATTGACGAAGCCGTTAGACTATATTGACGGAATTTGAATGTCAATAATCTCAACAAGAAAAGTGTTGGAGACAAAAAGTAAACAGGGATTTTACATGTAGTAATTATTCGAGAAAAGTAAAGCCAGTCTGTAGCCAAATCTTTGAAATTCAACTCACTTTTCAAAGTTTCAAAAATAGCGTCACTCAGTTTTTCACGCTCAAACAAAACAGGCGACAAAGTTAGCGGGTAGTCTATGGGGACATGACCTTGAAAAATAGTTATAGTGGGAATGTTCAAAAGCATTGAATCTAGACCCACGGAGGACATGTAGTTGAGAACTAAATTGGCCAACTTCAATTCATCGTAAATTGAAACATTAGCTCCAGAGTGAAATTTCAAGTTTGTAAGATCTTTAGTGGCAAAATTCAAGTACTCCATAAGCTTTGCCCCCTCATCAGAATTTAGCTTCTCCCTCTGATTTGAAAACATCCTTGGATGGAGACGGATAACAAAATAGAAGTTTGGATTTTTACTAGCGCAAGCCAAAATGTCCTCAATGAATTCTATTTGATTCGTATAAGGATTTGAGATAAGGATCTCTCCTAGGTTTTGCCGAGATACGCTTGGAACTCCAGCCATATAAGCGTTTACCTCGTCACTACTGGAAAGAGGACAAAAAATGATCTTCTTATGCCTGGATATGTCCCTTAGCTCTTGTAAATATCCTTTTGACGACGCGGTCGACTTTTTGACTGAATATTGCCAGGGTAAAGTAGATTTTTTTTGATGTTTAAGATAAGTACGGGCAAACACCTTCTTCTTTAATGTTGCAGCATTATTTTCCTTCGAAAGATATCTGCTAATTTGATAGGTTCTTGAATGGTCTTTTCCACTTATAAGGACCCTTGCGTATGGATTTTTTGAATTCGAACTAGCGCTCAAAGAAATTGGAATAGTGTTATGATCCTTTGCAACAGCACATATGGTTTGATTGAATGAATACAGTGAGTTATAAATCGCTAGATAATCAAAGGATTCAGATTCTAAAAGGTTAGAAATAGAGTAGTACATTAACAAACAGTTTTTTAAGGTCGCCCTGTAATAATCTGATGCTGGTTGAGTAAGAACTGAATTCAATTGCATGATTTTAAATCGCAAAATTGTGTCATACAGAGCAAATTGTCCCACGGGAATATTTTGGACCTTCAAGCTATCGTCTTTGCGAATGTCATATTCCTGCATCAGGCCATCGATTTCAGCCATGTTTTCAACTCTTATAAAATTCTCTAAATTATGTTCTGTAAAAGGAAAGATTTGTTGTATGCGTTCATTTGAATTACTGCAATTCGAACAAATTTCTAGTTTTCGCGACAAGGGGGCTTCTAGGTTTGAGCCTAGATACTGGTGTGATAAGCAATTAGCTTTTAGTAACCCTTTACAAGATACGCGAGCTACCTGGAATTCATGAGCTTTTGCAGCTAGGCCAAAAGCAAGTACAACCTCTTGATGTCTAAAAATTTGATTATAGGGCTCAACCAAAAGGAGCTTATCCATTTCTGCATATTACACCACAAAAAAAATTTAAACTGGCTACAATAAGATATAATTGGAGAGTGCATTTCCGTAGCAAAAATATACAATTAGATAGCATTTTGTTGCTAGCCTTTTTTTCGATATTAAAGTCTATAGTCTGGTTTTTACAAGTATTTAACAAATCAGATTTGCTTCGGTTGGGGTCAAAATATGGTGGATGGAGTCTAAGGAACTTGCCTTCAGAACGCAGAATTCTCCTAATCAGTGCCGGAGTTGGAGAGGATGTCAGCTTTGATATCGAATTCTGCTCATTATCCCCTAGTGCCAGAGTGGTTCTTATCGATCCAACATCGAGATCAAAGGATCATTTCGAGAAAGTAGTTCAAAATTTAGGTCAGTGTGCTCACTTACCCTACAGCGATGGAGGATTGCAACCGATTGGAAGTTATGATTTAAGTAAGATAAGCTTTGGGCAGGTCTTATTTCTAAACAGGGCACTATGGAACCACTCTCATGGGGTCTCGCTCGAGAAGCCGAGTAATCCCAAATTCGTCTCCTACCGAAAGCCTACTAAAGAGTCTGAGGACGTAACGTTCTTTAAGTCTATTAGCTGGAAAGATATTTTGGCTGACCGAACGTTAGGTAGTTATACAGGAGAAAACTCTTGCCTTTTATTAAAACTAGACATCGAAGGTTGTGAAGTTGACGTGTTGAGAAATATCCTTGACAGCAAGCTAATGCCATGTCAAATCTTAGTGGAGTTTGATGTTCTTAGACAGGCTAGCATCATTAACCTCTTAAACGCCAGCAAATTGATTTTTCGTATGCTCTTTTCAGGATATAATCCAATACATATTAATGGCCTAAACGTCAGTTTCGAAAGAAAGAATTGTGATGCAGTTTAGCGCAATCACTTTTTTCAATGAAATTTACTTAAACCGTGGGATTGCACTTGTCGTTTCTGCCTTACAGAATAATTCTGAACTTACTCAATTTTTTATACAAACTCTTGATGAGGAATCATATAGAGTTTGTAACCTAGTCTTTAAAGATTCCTCTAGAATTAAGATTTTTTCACCCAGCTCAATAGAGTCTGATCTCAAAGAAGTGAATGAGATATCATCTGGTAATGAAGTATTTTTTATGATCAAACCTATCTGTATTTTAAGATGCATACAGAGAGAGAGAATAAAAGGTAACTTAATTTATTTTGATGCTGATTTATTTTTTTTCCAATCTCTAAAATTACCAATCCGAAATGAAACTTCTTCTGTCTTGCTTAGCAAGCATATTTTTGCAAAGCGAACAGAAGGTCATTCCCAATATGGCATTTATAACGCAGGATTTATATCATTCCAATTGGATGAAGATGAAAGCCTTGCCTTTGTTAAAGAATGGTTGAGTGCTTGTTTAGAAAAAATTAAAGACCGCAAACCAGGGATATCATTTAGTGACCAAGTTGTACTAAACCAGATTGCAGATAGGTCTAAACAGATTAATTTCTTCTCGGACATGCGCATCAATCAGAGTCTTTGGTCAATTGGCTCTATTTTCGATTTGTCATCTAGGGCTAAGGCTAGACTATTGATTGAGCAATGTATGATTTATCATTTTCACGGATTCCATGAGTTTGAAAACTTATTGCGAGTAGGCATTCGCCGCTATGGATTAACTAGTACGCGAAAAATATCACTTATCTGTCAAGTCTATATACCTTACATTATTGCACTATGGAATGTTCGAGCGAAACGTGGGTTTAGTGAAAAGCCTCTTGTTTTGTGGCGAGTGTTTCTTTCTATACTCTTAACAGATAAAGTAAAGTTGCGCTAGACAAAGATGAGATATATAAAAAATGTCTAAATTGAGTGTATTAATTTTGGGGTTTATTCGCCCAAAGGCAATCGAGCACTTAGTCGAGACTTTGCTAAATCAAAGTGATGAAACATGCATTTACATATCACTAGATTTAGCTAAGAAGGAGGATCCTAATTTTGAATTGAATGTTGAATGCATAAAACTAGCAAGGAGACTTCTTAAGAAAGAAAAAATTCACTATTTGCGAATCTCGCAGGAACCACTTGGATGCTATCAAGGCGTTTTTCAAGGAGTTTCCTGGTTTTTTAGAGACGTTGAGATTGGTTTAGTATTGGAAGAAGATCTGCTGATTCATGAAGATATTACCAGTGTAAGTCTGAAGTGTATGAAATTATTCCAGCACAACAGTAAATTAGGGAGTATCTCACTTTTCGCACCAGAAATCGATGATAAAAGTGTAGGCCCAACTAAATTGTATAAAACTAGTTTTCCATCAAGCTGGGGATGGATAACGACAAGTAGCAAATGGAGCCAATTTATCCACAACTTTAATCGTTTTGAATTCACCTTCTTTAGAAGAGGTGGAATACGCGGTTTTCGCCGATGGCAAGATGTCATCAAACGTATGAACAAAGGCACGCTTGACACCTGGGCTTATCGTTGGCTTTTTACTCACTGGAAGAAAAGTTGGTACACTTTAACTCCTTTCCCGACGGGATTTATACAAAATAATGGATTTGATGAATTAGCTACACACACAAACAAGTCAAAACAATCAAATCTTACCATAGGGACACTTTCTACGTCTTTTGCTATTGATGAATATATTTACGACAGTAAAAAAGTGCAGGCATCTTTGAACAAATATATCCTGAAGCAAAGATTTGGAGTTTTTGGGTTCCGTCACTCAATAAAAAGGAACTGCTTATGAGGAATTTTGTTGTCCTCGGCAAAAATGGTGCGTTTGCTAGATCATTTCAAAATCTAATTACTGAGCAACAGCTAGGAAACTGTTTGAGCATCCCGTTTAGCACTTTTCGGTCAGAGAATTTGAATTTTACCTCATTCTTGAGAGGAGAAATAATTTATGTATTCACATTCGGGGGCAAAAATCAGATTTATCAGATTTCAGAAGAGGAACAAATGTTAATTAAGCTTTTAAAGAATTTACCAATAAGCGAAAAAGCAAGAAGCTCACTCATATATCTCTCTTCTGGTGAAATTTATGGTAACAACACTGAGCCTTATGAGTTATCCCAAATTGATCCAGTTAGCGCGTACGGAATTGTTAAGGCCAATTGTGAGAGTATCATATTAGAAAATGGTACAAAAGTTATGAAACAAATAAAAATATTTAGAATTGCTAATGCATACGATTGTAAAAATGTGAATTTGCAGAGGAATTTAATCGCAAATATTGTTTTACAGCTTCAGAAGAAGAGGAAATTGTCAATAACATCTTCGTTACAATCAAGAAAGCAATATGGAACATTCTCAGATTATGTAAAGTTCATCATCGAAGCGATATCTAGTGGAACTGCAATAGAAACTTCCAGGAATATTACAATTACTAACGTAGCCCCAAATTTCTCCTATTCAATTGCAGAGATTTTAGGCATCTTCGAACAAAAATTTCCTGAGGCGATTAGTCTAAAGAATTACTTTCAAACACAAGGTACGAGTTTACCATTAGAAAGTCGAGAATTATTTTCGTTGCTCCCCTCCCAATTTCATTGGTCAAGATTAGAGGATGAGCTGATGCAAATCACGCAAATTTAGTTTTGAACTTTGTTAATATAGACAGAATACTCGATGAAAATCCTCCATTTTGATATTACAATAATTAAACAATTCTTTAAAATTCAATACCAATGTGAATCGACTCCAGAAGACTTGGTCCACATAAGTTCTCGAGGAAGGTGGCTCTGCTTTCCGTAAACATATTGGCGGAAGATAGCAGCCCAGATAGTTAATTTAGCACTTGTTCCAATGAAGTTTTTAGCTCTAATGCAAAGCGACAAAGTTTCGCATGGATCTAACTTTTTTGATTCTAGAGACTTCAAAAAAATTGAGTCACGGGTAAATTCTTGATAATCGAATTGTGAGCTGTCTGTAAGCACCACACATGAGTTGTTCTCTTTGAGCATTCCCTTTAGCAAGCTGTCTATCCTTTGGTGCGGAATAGGAGATTTTTGATTTAAAGTTAGCAAGTCTCCTAGGCGATAGTGAATCACAAGATCTGATTCTAAAACATCGGTACTCCCAGGTTTCAGTAATAGTTTAGAGTAAATAATGTATAAGATTTCTGGGCTTAATGTTAGGTTTGTATAGTGTCCTCGCAAACTGATTGTCCAATACTTGACATTTCTAAAGGACTTATCGCAATTAGCAGTTTGTACAATACGCATTACCTGAAGCGCCTTCGAACCTACTTCTTTAGTCAATCTAATAATTCTATATGGTAACGATTTATAGTTTAATTCTTTACTGAATATATCTGCTTTCTTGAAATCATTAATTTCGCTAGCTTGAATACCGAATAAATTCCAGTCTAATTCAGAGAACCTTTTTGTAACTCCAGAACTATGAATGACAACTAACAGTTTTCTCCATGGATACTTTGTTCTAATTTGTAAGGCTAAATGAAGAGTGTAGAGCTGAGAACCAAATCCTCCCCAGGAATGTATCTTTAAAGTTGGCGCAAATTGATTTAATAGAGAGTCATAAGTCACGACTAAACCTCTCAATCACTTTCGAGTATACATCATGATGTGCAAAATATGTCTTATCGATTGAGAATCGATTTAATCTTTCACGTTGACATTGCAGATATTGGAGAGATTGTTCTTTGTCTCTGACTAAAGATACGATTTTAGCCGCCCAATATTTAGGATCTGAAGAACTCGTTAACCCCGGATGATTTGTTCCAAGAACTTCTGGTATAGCCGAAGTATTGCTTGCCAATATGGGAACTTGAAATTTCATTGCCTCCAGTAGAACTAGGCCAAATCCTTCATAGAATGATGTTAGTATAAAGATATCCTGGTCTCTATAAAAATTTGCAACATCTAAAGTGGTTTTTTGCCATTCCAATATTTTGTTTAACCCTAACCTCTCCCCAAAAGAGATGAGTTCCTCTTTAAGGTGTCCGGAACCAAGAATGTTGATTTTGAAATTAAACAAGTTTTGATTTTTGAGTTCTCCAGCTATTTCTAATAAGAAAAAAAGATTTTTCTGAGGAACGAGCCTTGAGACTGTTCCAATCTCAATGATGTCAGCATTGATTATCTTAGCCTTCTTTTCAATAGGAATTACATCCTGTAATCCATAATAGACGACAAATTTCAAGTCTGACGCTAAGCTCTCTCCATTACTTTCAGAAAAAAGCTTAGCTGCGTTTGAAATAAAGATTGACGCAAAAGCATTGTAAATCACGTATCGAGAAAGCAGTCTTGAAATATGGCTATTACCTTCTGGCAAGAAAGGCTCCGAGTTGTGACGTGTAACAACGAAAGACTTCTTTGGTAGCGCAAGGGCACAAAGTAGTTCAGACCTCGGGAGATGTGCGTGGAAAACGAGATTTTTGTCTCTGTAGCCCTTTTGGAACAGACTTACAAACTGTAAAAAGATCGACTTATTGGCGAAATTGTCAATAACCTTGACTCCCGACTTGACAAAGTCTTCCAACAGCGCAGGCTTACCCTTCAAGTACATTACTTCAACTTCGTAACCCATTTTGACTTGATAACTGGATAATAAAAGTAACTGTTTTTCAGCGCCACCTAAATCAATAGTTGTAATAACATGACACACTTTCATCAAAGTATATTCTCCTCAACCTTTGAGCGCTGACTATACTCTAAAATCAAATTGCTTAAACTATATTTTTGAATAGAAGAGATTCCACATTATGTATGTTTGTGCAAAAAAGGAGATTTGTGCCTATCCTGAAGTTTCAGACAAGTACTTAATCAACGCAATTGACATCCAAGGATAGGCCTCTGATCGAAGATTTTTCTTTTCTGGGCACATGATAGAAAATGAAATTTCTGGATATGAACTTTAAGGAATCCTTCCGCCAAGGGTCCCAACTATAATGCATGCTCACCCTCTAAATTATTTTTTAGGCGAGAAATCCATCCATCAAATGAATGCATTTTTAATCCAATATTAAATCGCCGCTCTAACTCCAAGATAAGAGTGCTTTCATCTGTAGATTGAATCCAGAGAACTTCTTCTTTAATGAAATCTAAAGATTGAGCGACAGGCATACCGCTCCAGGTACCAAAAACTCCGCAGTATTCTTGGTTCCAAGTTACGACAGGCTTACCCATAAAAGTCGCTTCAATCAAAGTTTTGTCTAACGATCCACTAAATAGATTCAAGAAAACACCAAATCGCTCCGCTACGAATGGAATTTTCTTTCGCTCAATCGGCCCATGGAATTTTATCCTTGAAATTATCGGGTTTATACTCAAATCCTTTTTTAGTTCAGCTAAATACATTTCAGACTGTTTATTTGCAGGTTTACCAAAAATATCAAGAGTAAAGGAGGTTCCTAGGTGTTTGAGTTTTTCAAACAAATTCACAAATAAGTGAATATTCTTGGATTTGTCCAATCTCCCATAGTAAAAGAGCTTCGTTCTTCCTATTGATTTGTTAATTTGGAACGGGAAGGAGTCTTGATTAATTCCTTGATTTATAAATTTTAGCTTATGCACGTTGACTTTTAAATTACAAGAACCTGAGGTTGATGACAAAATTTGACTTACAAAAAAAGAAGACCAGATTAGGAATGGCGAGTTAGTTGCATGCGCATACCATAGAACATGTCTTATTCTAAAGAGCCACGTAATTGGGGATATGAGGGCAGCATGAACATCGGTCATATGTGTAAAAACTACAGCCTT
>Ga0169931_10013028_pt1 | contig 11422 bp, 11 predicted proteins | sample Kivu_15m_20L_FD_129675 | JGI IMG/M metagenome (GOLD analysis project Ga0169931, IMG submission 129675) | Freshwater microbial communities from Lake Kivu, Western Province, Rwanda to study Microbial Dark Matter (Phase II) - Kivu_15m_20L... | ecosystem: Environmental > Aquatic > Freshwater > Lake... | reverse complement strand
TTACTTGTTAGATGTGCTTGTAGCCATGTCTCTAATGTCACGATTCGTCTAACTGCATAAATTGTATAGATAGCTACTATTTGTATCTTACTCACTGTTTGGTGCGTTGTCCCAGTGACTCTTGGACTTACACTTAGGAAAATATCTGCAATTAAAGCTGTATTGAACCCTACTTTCAGCTAATTTAAAACAAAATGTGTGTTAAAGAGTGCCCGGTATACCATCGCTATGATCGCGCTTGCACTATTTCATGCTAGCAGAGAGAAATGGCTAATTAGACCCTAGGCTGCTAGAGTTGCTAATATGCTGATTGCAACTTCTTTCTGACATTTGAGTTGACCCAGAAACAAGTAAACGGATAGTTCTATCTCATAGTCATGTTTAGCACTCCTCTAGACAATCCTGAGGTCATGTCTGCATAGGGAATATAGCTCACTTTAGCACCTACCACGTCTAACCCTCAGTAGCTGTAACTGAGCGCACTTCGCCACTTATAGGCTACTTAAAAGCTGACTTTTAGTGCTAGTTCCATCATAGTGCACTCAGCCACTCCACGCTAAATAGTGCTGAAAGTAGATTTTACACCATACGGCGAGGTATTCTCTGGCCTATTAACTTTGACCTTTACTGATTTGAAAATGCTTACATCGGGAGGCTACCCCTTACAGATCCAGCAAAAAACATAGTAGTTGATTTGGTATCAGACAGGCCAAGCGAGTTCTTTTCTGCTCTACTTGGGCTACATCGTTTCTCTTGTCTTTCTGTTTATGCTGGCCGTTAATTTTGTTTGTGACAACTCGAGAGCAGTTATTTTTGCAATAGATGGACTGCAAACGCTACACATGCTGTTTTACTTGAATGTATGGTACCACCCTTTTATTTAAAACTTTCTGATTGGACTTAGAGTAAGTTCTCTTCGTATAGCCCTGCCTTTTATGAGTCACGGTTAGAAGTGGATGGACTGTGCATCCAAGTATAGAATAATCTACTAAGAGTGCAGTGCTGTTGGCTAAATTGTTGTTCCCTGCATCACTATAGTCTTACTGGCTACTATTGGCTGTATCCTCAAGCGTTTTTCTTTCTTTAAGGGCAGACATTGCTTCATCTGGAATCATATTTACGACATATACTGGATAAGTGGACTATCTCTAGGCATCACTGGCTTTCGCTATCTCTCCAAAAGCACTTCCACAGTCGACCTTATCGCTTCTATTCTGGTTGTGATTGGGTTTGTGCTGATAGCTGTGTGTTTGGTCTACCAGATCATTAAGAATGTCTACAACGGTTCTTTTGCTTAAAAATGTTTTTTCTGGGCCTTGAGAAAATCATAGTCTAACCAACCTCTATCTAACTTGCACCCAGTGCTGCTATTGGCGAGGCGAATTGCAGTGGTGGGGGCAGTGGGACTCTCAGAAGATGCCTCTCTAGGTTCATTGTTCATGATATCGATGCTGACTATCTGCATTGTGTCAAATATCTTCATAAACAGTCCATTCAAAGTACATGCTGGCTCTATTGCTGTGTTTGAGTGTTTATTTGCAATGTTGCTGTTGCTGCTAGTTATGTTCATACTTAACGCCAGCAAAGTGTCTAATGCTGCCTGGAACACCCTGGGTATCATCATTTTCATCATCATTATAGTCTACTGCTTGCTATTACTTGTCATCGCTGGTCTATAGACCTTACGCTGTCTAAAAAAAATGCACAGAAAGTATAAGAAATTCAGCAATTAAACAAAAAATCAATAAGATTCGTAGAACAGGCAGTCGTAGTAGTTGAAGGACTCATCAAACAGCAAAAGAAGTTAAAAATAAAGCAAAATGTCATAGATAGCCCAAAATATATTCTAGTTGGATAAGGGCAGACACGAGTACGATTAGACTGAGAACGAACTCGTCAGAAACAATGAGCTTTTCAGTCCCAAAGCTAGCATCAACCTGAATGCGCTTGAAAATTATGAGCCATCAGAAGTGGGTGTACATAAGATAGCTAGGGAATCTTTATCGATTAAGAATGTAAGGCCGTAAAAGCGAAGGACCTCTTCACTGAATTAAATGAATTGATTACTAAAATTTGGTTAGCTAATGCTTTCATGCATATAATTAAAATGCTGTTAAATGAAGGAAAAACTGATAGAATCTAATAGAATTGACTTAAGTTTATACTATAGATATACTGTAGAATTTATATACATTCATGATATAGTACAGAATAGGCATTATTGCACATGTATCACTCTTGCCTTTTGAAAGTATGTCTCGAATATCTGGTGAATCCGTAGTCGAGACTGATCATGACATGTTTGAACAATATCCTCTTCCTGTCTCCCCATCGCATTCTCAGCTCACTAGTCACCACTGCAGTCCCGTACCTGGAATTGTTGTCCTATATGTAGAAGCGATGCTCTTGTTCACTCCAGAAGATCACTGAGTGCGCCCTCGAAATAGTGTCATCGGCAGGCAAACAAATCCTACTTCTCCAGTCTCTACCAATAGTTGCGATACTTTTCATCTTCTGAATGGTAGTTACGTTCTGCAGTTTGGGCGAGTTGATCCAGAGCAGCAAGTAGTTGTCCTGGGGCTTAGAAATTGGCAGTAAGTGCAGCTGTTATTGCTTTTTGAAAAGTACTGGGAAGTTGCTTTTGCATATTTCGCATTTGGCCACCCAGTTGTCGTGGATAAATTCAGGTCCGCATTCTCTGTTTTCGTTCTGAATATTCATCCACTCCTGGAGGCAGCCCAGATGGATGCAACTGATTGACCCTGAACACAGACATGGTCGCAGCAATACTCCCCTATCGCAGTCAATGTTGGCTGGGCTCTACCTGTAGCTCTGTTTTTGGTAATAGCTGCTGAATGAGTTGAGTTGTTATTTTTCCATTTCTTCGAACTAAATCTGGTGGCATATCCTGCACTGGCTAGTCTACTGTTGCTGTTCTTCAATAACTCTCACATATTATTTCATTTTGTCCTTAAGCAGCTATTATGGGCAGATCTGTGTTTTCCCGTCGATCTTTGACTCCACCACCAGTAGTTCAGTATGACCAAGCTTCATGATATTCCCTGCCTTGAGCTACAGTGCCAGCGACTACTACTTGCGGAAAGACTCAGCGTAACACTTCAGAAGCGGTTGGGTGCTTTTGTTTTGTTTGGTAGATCTGATTCTGAGTTCGAAGTGGCCTGAGTAGTTGTCGAAGAAGGGAATGATGAGTATTCCATCTTCAATTTCTTGCGATAGGTCCCACTCGTAGGGTAACACCTGTATTGACTTGTCAGAAGGTCTCTGGGTGATGAGAGTGGGGCCTGTGACTTTAAAAAACAGTTTTCCTTTGCTGACTTTGGGTGACCTGAAGTTGAAACTTTACTTGTTTTTATAGTTGCTTTCTGTTTCGTAGCTGATTTGCAACATTAGTGCTGTAAAAAGTGTTTCTTTAATCAGTTTGATTCATTTTTTTGCTTATAAATATGGTTTATAAGCAAGCCAGCAACTTTTATGCAGTTTATAAAAGAATCAGCAACTTATCACTCCGTCAATAGCATAACACAGATAGAATAGCATAGCAGACAGTAAATATGTAATAGAATGACCTTGTCTCAATACTTTTTTCAATAACTTATGCTGTATAAGATATTAACTTTGTTCTAATAAATTAAAAAAGGGTGAATCTTGGCAATCAGTTCATGCTGTCCACTAGTTTGTCGAATGTCTACACCACTCGTTATGCACTGCTCCTCGAAATGCACAGGGGACCTAGCATTCTCAGTATGTGTCCCTTGTGTCCGCCCTTCCCGAACAGAACCCCGAGCTACCTGCCCTTCTAGTTTGCCATCATAAATGCTTCAGGGTTAGGCTACTTTGTCTTCTGGTCCTTCACGAACTCACAAGCGATCATCATACCTTTGCCTCTCACCTCTCCAATCACCTTGCTCTTCTTCTGAATTCGCTGAAACTATTTCAGCAAAAAACCACCTACCTGCTCTGCGTTTTCAGCCAGTTTTTCTTCCCTAATGATGTCCAGCACCTCACTTGCGATTCGCATTTAAAGCGGACCTCCAGCGTAAGAGGGGTAGTACTAGTGAGACAACGCCTAGCCTATCTATCTGCGGGTCACTATGGCAGCCAGAGGAATACCATTAGCGATGGCTTTTGCAATTATCACGATATCTGGCTTGACTCCCAGCCACTTGAAACCCCACGCCTACCTGCCTATTCTGCCAAAACCAGTCTGCACCTCATCAGAAATGTACAATCCACCCATTTTTCTTACCATTTTTTATACTCTTTGGGCGTACTCAGGTACTAAAGGTATGATGCCACCGGCTCCCATTATTGGCTACAGCCACACTCCCGCCACTCTGCCATTAGTGCTGCTATCCAACTGCTCCTAGGCATCTGCTATCAAGGAGTCTATTGACAGATGAGGGTTTTTGTAAAAGTTGGGCCATGCCAATCGCTATAGAGCATTGGCTTTGGAGAGCGAAGTGTTCCAAGTTCCAATACCTGTGAGGCTGTAGGCGTATCCAGCTGTGCCGTGGTAGCCGTTTCTAAGGGAAACAACTGTATTGTTTTTGGTGTATGCTTTGGCCATGTTGTAGGCGAAATCGTTGGCCTAGCTGCCAGAATTAAAGAAAAACACAGTGTCGAACCCTTCTCCCAGTTATTTGCACAGCTTTTCTGCGTAAGTGCCTTGGTATTCGTTGACATAGTGCGAAGAAAGGTTCATCAATTTGGGTCCTTCTTCTTCATATATTCTAGTTATTCTGGGATGCGAGTGTCCCACGTTCATACAAGAAATACCCCCTATCAGGTCGATGTATTCCCTCCCGTTCTGGTCGTAGAGGAATTCTCTGTATCCTTAGACTGGAAAGAAGGGCTCCTTGTAATAGTGACTGTAGACAGGTGATATGTATTTGCGATCTGCTCGCATGTCCTGGTATGATTTGCCAGTGTAGGCGCGAGGAGTGTGTGCACTTAAGCTGAGTTTGAAACCCTGTTTGAAAGTGTTGTGGATGAAGGGGGACAGTCTCATTAACCGCCTGGCTTCAACAACTCAAATAAAATGTAGGCTAGAATCAATGGACAGGATAAGCGCAACATCATAACCAGCCCTAGTAAAAATAACTACAAAATGCTTATTTGAATGATGAATTTCATTAATAGCTTATGTAAATGATGAATGGTGTTGTGAATCAGGGCTGTTTTTCCATAAACTCGACGAGTTATTCAAAAATAGCCACTACTTTTACGGCAGTCTGCTTCGAAAGGCACAGCGGACCCAGCATCCTGAACAGTTGACCTTTGTATCCACCCTTTCCGAACAAGATGCCCATCTATCTGCCTTTGGTCTGCGCTATCGCACAGGCGTCAGGATTAGGCTATTTAGTTTATAGATCCTTCACGAACTCCACTGCGATGAACATTCCTTTGCCCCGCACATCCCCAATTATCTTGCTCTTTTTTTGGATCCTCTTGAACTCGCCCAACAGGTAAGTGTTGAGTTCTTCCACGTGTTCTGGTAGTTTTTCGTCGTTGATGATGTCTAGCACTTAGCAGGCGATGCGCATGTCGAGAGGACTGCCTGAGTAGGTGGAGAAGTAGTCATGAGAAAGTGACTAAGCTATCTATCTGCGCGTCACTACTGCTGAAAATGGAATGCCGTTGGCTATGGCTTTGGCCATTACCACTATGTCAGGTTTTACTCCTAAGTATTTGAAACCCCACTTTTCCTTTCCGATTCTTCCAAAGCCTGCCTGCACTTAGTCTGATATGTAAAGGCCACCCATCTTTCTTACCAGTTTCTATAGTCTTTGTGCGTACTGAGGTACTAGTGGGATGATTCCACTGGCTCCCAGCACTGGTTCTAGGAAAATTCCAGCCACTTTACCACTTGTGTTGCTGTCTAGCTGCTCCTAGGCGTCAGCGAGCAGACTGTCGACTGTCAGATGAGGGTTTTTGTAGTAGTTGGGCCAGGCCAGTCGTTCTAAAGCAGAGCCTTTGGACAGCGGAGTGGTCCAACTTCCGATGCTAGTCAGATCGTAGGCGTTGCCAACTGTGCCATGGTATCCACCCCTGAGTGCCACTACCACATTGTTTCTGGTGTAGGCCTTGGCTAGGTTGTAGGCGAAGTCGTTGGACTCACTGCCTGAGTTGAAGAAAAAGGCAGTGTCAAAGCCTTCTCCGAGCTCTTGGCATAGTTTTTCAGCGTACATGCCCTGGTACTAGTGTACGTAGTGGGAGGACAGATTCATGAGTGTTTAGCTTTGTTCTTGGTATATTTTGGTGATTCTAGGATGAGAGTGGCCCACGTTCATGCAAGAAATACCTCCGATGAGGTCAATATACTAACGTCCGTCCTGGTCGTAGAGGAATTCTTTGTGTCCTTCGACTGGAAAGAAGGGTTCTTTGTAGTAGTGGGTGTAGATGGGCGACACATATTTGCGTTCAGCACGCACCTCTTCGTAGGACTTGCCAGTGTAGGGACGGGGCGTATGCGAGCTGAAAATCATTCGTAAGCTGTTCTGGAGGGTATTGAGGATGGAGGGGGATAGTTTCATTAGTAACTGGGATTATAGTTTGGGTGTAATAGGGGCTAGCATTTAAAGGACGTCGGCATTATAATCACCATTCATTCGTCTGTAAACTATCTACGACTAACTGCTTTAAAAAACGTAAAAACATAGTTTTGAGGTGAGGACTGAATTTTGCATATAAAGTAGTAGATTTCTCTATATTAAAAATAGGACTACAAAACTATTAAAACTTAGCGAAAAATCAAGTACTTTAAGCATATTTTTGATATTTTTGATATTTTTGATATTTTTAGTGTTTTTATCTTTATTGTATTTTCTCAATTTAATAATAGCATGCAGCCATTAGTATTTTTCTATTATTTTTAATATGTTTCATTGTGGCTGTATGTATTTTGTATTATAGCTGCTTGTATAATCTAAATTAAGTTTGCATATGACATCTGCTAATTTATGACATATTCATATCATCTGTAGGACTTCTGGTATCTTGCGCGTGCTCCTGGTCCTCCGTATTTCTTCGGCTCGCATCTTCTCGGGTCAGCCACCAACAAAGACCTGTCGTATTGCAGCAACACTTCCTTTATTTATCTCTTCTCGCTCTCGTTCACGTACTTCTGATAATACGCCACTACTCCCTTCGACAAAGCCTGACGAATAGCGTAGATCTGAGACACATAACCTCCACCTCGAACTCTGATTCTGATGTCGAGACCTTGGAAGCGTTTGAGTCCAAGGAGAAGGACGGGTTCAAGCACTTTGATTCTGAGGGATTGAGGCTCTAGGAGTTCAACGGGTGAGCCGTTGACTCTGAGTACTCCCTTGCCGGCCTGGACCGTGGCGTTGGCTACTGAGTTTTTTTTGCGTCCGAAGCACTGAACTATTTGGGACATTGTGATAATAAATATAAATATTGCAATTAATTAATATTCACCAAGGCACCACAGATAAGAATAAAGCATTTAGTTATTGGTAATAGACATGTTTTTTATATTATTAGTTAGAATACACGTAGCCAATACTATAAGTAGTATAGTTTTTAGCGTACATTTATATTCTTTTGTTATGTTGATTTGTAGTTTTCTCTACACTATTATATTAACATCACTTCTGTTTATTGCCCAATCTTTTCCTCCTCTATATCTCCCTTAGTTCCTTAAAGGTTATTTGCGATCTTAGAATGTCTTCGCCCCACAGCATGTTCAGGTTCCTCAGCTTATGACTCAAACTATTGCTCTTCCTTATCCTACGCGCCTTCACACCGTAGTAAATCAGGGTCAGCATCTTTACCACGAACAAAACTGATGGAATACCAATGCTAGCGTATAGTATTGACTATCTATCTTCGTGCAGTTCTTGCTCGTTCGAGATGGAGTCGTCGTAGTATTGTAGAGTGAGATTGATCATCACCATCACCGGAATGGCGAGCATGCCCAGCAGACAGAGTGCATATAGAGAGCCCACTTAGCTGGTGTAGCTGCTGAGCATGTAGTTGGAGAGCAGCTGAATGCCCACCACTCCGAATAGAATCACATTGGCGTAAATGCCAGATATATTGTCGAGGGTCACGAAGTACATTTGCATAACTGCGAAAAAAATGACCCAGAGGGACACTTAAGTCCTGAGGATGAAGGGCAGGTTGAAAGAAAATATAGTAAAGGGCAGTTTTATTTAGGAAACGTAGGCTTAGTCGTCGTCGTTGAATACTTGTGGAGCAATTGTAAGCTACTGATGGTCGATCTAGTATATCCCGAAGGTGCGCCATTGAGGTTGGTTGAATCTAAAGAAAAATTGACTGGTTTGGGTGTAATCGATAGGATTCAGAGTCATGAAGTGGAACTTGAGCACGATGTCCCTGAAGTACAACGAACGGGCGCTAAAGAGCAGCTCAGCCTAGATTTAGTGGTAGGGAAAAAAGATGCTACAGAGTCGTCCTGAACAGGTGAAGCTGCCTTCGACCAGGTAGGTCACGTAGTCTCTACTGCCCTACTCTAGTTGTGCCACGAAACAGCCACTAAGGAGTCCCTAGTCTTCGTCTGATTCCTCCTCCTACTACTATTCCGAGTCCTCGGCCTACTCCATAAGTTTTAGTTCGCGGTCCCACCCATCGCTTAATTCCTCCTAGAATTATTTTCTTTCCTGCCAGGATTACTAGCTGAGTCTATAGGCTAGAGCTGTATCTGCCATGAGAGGCTACTAAATGAGTTTCAGGGGAGTGTTGGGGTCATTCTGAGTATCCTAATAGCTCATCTTTGCATTAAGTTTTCCCTCCTTAAGAATTTACTAGTCAATAATGGGTCTTGCATTAAGTTTTCCCTCCTTAAGAATTTACTACTAGTCAATAATGGGTCTTGCATTAAGTTTTCCCTCCTTAGCTAAGTTTTGGTCATTTAAAGGTAGGGCCTTCTGCACTAGCTATGGAGTAATCTCTATTTCTTTCTTACCCACGCACACGCTGAAGTTAGACTACAGGTAGGAACGCAGACTGTCGATATCTTGCTGGCTACGCACCTTCTATGAGTTTGTCTGCCCTACTGTTTCCTCATTTATGTTGAACGAGTAGGCGAAGAAAAAACAGCACCGCACCTTGGACTCCTTGTTGGTGACAGTCACGTACTCCAGCTCCTTGATGAAGCCACGCACGTAGAGGGGAATGAAGATGACATTGGGCATTTAGGGAAACACTTGTATTTAATTTTTGAGCTACATTTGGGGAGGAGGATGATGGTTGGGTTGGGTCTTGGCAGGAGTGAGTCTGTGGGCTGAGAGTGGAGGCTATAGTAGTTAGGGCATGGATGTAAATATTACAAAGTCAGCTGAATAAAATTCCATTAAGTTGTCAACTCAGTAAAGTGATAGAAGGCTAATATCTCATTATTTCAGTAGTATTCTACCCGACTCTATTTAATCACAACGATTGATAGTACCGTCTTCAATAACTTTTTGGCATTATTATTGGCAGCAATATGCGAATCTTCACTATTAGCTATATTAATCAATCTACTATATTAATGAGTATTGATACTATGATTATGAATCACTGTGGGTCAGTAGTGTCCTACCTAGGAGTGCAGCTGCTCCGTGCGTTTCAGTGAGGCCACTATCATTTGACTCAGCACTGACTTCTCTTTCTTCAAGTCAGTTATTTGCTCTTGGAAGTTGTTGTTCTCTTCCTTCTGGTTCACCATCCCCAACTACAACGAACGGTACAGTGACTCCACCAGGGGTGTCATTGTCTCCACTATTTCTTCGTTGTTGTTGCTGATCTTGGCCTTCATCGACTACAAGTCCTGTCTGTATAGTTCAATCAGCTGATGGTACTCCTGCAGGTCCCTGTCAGCTTCACGTGTCAGGTTCTGTTTAGAGAGAGAGCTACTTAGACCATACCTAGGTGGCCAGTGGCATGGGTGGAATTGGGATTATCGCGCTAGGGTGAATCTAGTTTGCTCATGAATAAATATAACTGCACTAAGCAGCACACATAACAAACAAGAACACACATAAATAGACTTACTTATGGTCAAAATATTCTTTAAAACTTGAAATAATTGATATTTCCTTGATTAATTGCCTATTCTGAGCAGCTGTATTGGTAATAGTATGTTAATGAGTTATCTGGGGTATATGCTTATTTTATTATACAGCAATGCACCTCGAACTCATGGCCACCTCACAACACATCCATCCACCCTCATTCATAGCAACCAAACCCACTCTCGCCTTCCCTAAAATAGACAAAAAAGACAGTAAAAGTAAAGCTAAAATGGATAACAGTCCACTGAACAACATACAAGGCAGTCCTACCACCAGGAAAGAGGGTACTCATAATGGTAAAATGTTCGGAAGCAATTTGCACAGCAAACACAAACAGCATAGTATTTTCAAGATAGAAGACGAGAAGCGACAGAGAGTGCAACTCTACATATAGGAAGAAAGGCTCAAGTAAAGGCGCATGCGGGAGTGCTAGGAGTTGTAGACATAAATAGCTCAACTGCTACAGAACCACCAGCGATAAATGCAGTAGATTGATATGGTAAGAGTAGTTTAATTCAGAAGTAGTAGCAGATGGATAGGTAACTGGGTGCGGCGAAAAAAGCTCAGTACGAGTTGAAGCTGGGGATGTGGGAGCTGAAAAACGAGATAATGTAACTGAAGAGTGTGCTGGATGAATAAACGAAGGAATGGAGCAGACTATAGCAGATGGTTCCCAGGCAACAATAAGAACAATAGAATATATTTTAACAGCAACAAAACAATATATATGAAGACTAGTAAAAGGAAGGCTAAGACTAGTAAAAGGAAGGCTAAGACTAATAAAAGGAAGGCTAAGACTAGTAAAACAACTGCCAACTTTAATAGAACAGCTGCGAACACTAATAGTAGGACTAATGCAAGCAATAAGACAATTAGTAAAGTGGCAAACAATAGTAGGAGTAGATGTGTTAGAAAGCTTAGTAGATGGCGGTATAGAACTAGTTTATAATAAAAACAACTAACAACTAATAGATGCTTCTACAACATTCTCTATAGGACAACTCTAAGGACAGCCAAAGTGATTATTGAATCGTTACCCCTACTACTGTATCTATGTTTTATCTATCTATTCCACAAATATCACCACTATTTAGTATCCTTTCATTAAACAAACTAACTCATTATCACAACTAACTCATCATCACAACATATACTTCAACTACTACTATTTGCAAAACACCCTTTACAATATTACTATTTGGCTTAGACTCACTCACTAATTATACTTAAATTGTAATTGCATATACTACTTAGTAATTCATTCTATTTATAACGTATTCTTTAAATTATTACTATTCGAATATACTACTTAGTAATTCATTCTATTTATAACGTATTCTTTAAATTATTACTATTCGAAT
>Ga0169931_10013027_pt1 | contig 11422 bp, 8 predicted proteins | sample Kivu_15m_20L_FD_129675 | JGI IMG/M metagenome (GOLD analysis project Ga0169931, IMG submission 129675) | Freshwater microbial communities from Lake Kivu, Western Province, Rwanda to study Microbial Dark Matter (Phase II) - Kivu_15m_20L... | ecosystem: Environmental > Aquatic > Freshwater > Lake ... | reverse complement strand
GTTGTGGCTACAGGAACTATGCAACTTGTTGGACTCGTTACCCGGACGGACCTCCTTCGACAACATCGATACTATCCATCATTGCATTATCACAACAAAGGATTTTCGGACTCAAGTAAGCGTTGCCTTCACAATTACTATGCCTATTTTCATGATCTCCTAACCCCCATGTTGTTGTGTTGTATCCTCCTCTATTTTGAAATATAGTTGCAGCCCGTAAACCGATTATTGAATTACGAAAAAAGCTAAAACAATTCGACTTGGACGATTGAACTTAAATAGATTTTATTGTAAATATATACTTTTTAGAGATCATAAACGTAATATATACATATAATACATTGAATAGTGAATGGAAGTAGAACCATTGATACTTACCAAAGAAATCTATTAGTATTAAGAATTTACTTTATACCCCGTCCCCCCAATCGTATGCATTTTTAGCTAGTGCTATGACTCGAAAGCCAATAATCTGTATTATCCCGTCGAATCGTTTTATATTTTCTCCCGATTCATGTACTTATGGTTGTTGTTTTCTTTTTTGTGGAACTTAGGATGATGATGCAGATTGTAAATAATCTAGGTATATGGGAGTCATTTCTTTAGACAACATGCTACGATTGGTCAATATATGTACATACTCTCTTGGATCCATAGGATGTAAGTACAAATGGAATGTAAAGGGATATTGTTGTAAAAGCAATTGTAGATCTTCCGTCACTAAATAGCCTAAAACCACATAATTCCAAGGTATATAATTGATCCAATTCATGGCAATGGACACAATATATAAAGAAAATAGAGTGAGATTTGCAGGAGAATTTCAGGAGTTTTGAAGTTCATCTACCCACCAAAATTCCATCCTGACCATGTGTAGATGGTTCTTCCTATCCTTTTTCCTCGAAGCTAAGTTGACGGAACCATTTCTCCAATGTGTTTATGACTGTTGCAGTCATCGCAGAAGAAATACTTGCGATTTCTGCAAGTGGTTCAAAAGTCGCTCGTAATGAAACCAACCTCGACTGCTTCGTTGAAATAGATTTAATAATTATCGGACGGGTTGTCTCGGCCTGTACAACTGGAATATCATTGTTACCTGATCGCCATAATGGGTCAATCACCTATAATCTCAAAATTATGGCATTGAAATAGAATTAATAAGAACGAATCTAATTTCATGATGCAAAGTGTGCTACTTACAATAGTTGCATGTTCATAAGTATTACATCCCAGGTGCATCATCACTCGAAACATGTGACGACAAGGTAACCCCCAGCATTTGGGGCATTGGCATGTGCACCCCGTGAGAGACGACACGTGGCTTAGATTACGGGAGCCTGAAGATAGGTCATCGATTCCGTGATCCGGGGCCATCATAATAGTCGTGTCTTCTCCTACCTCTTGAAGATCTGCTGACTGTGTATCAACATGATTATCGACAACAAAAACTTTAGACTGTCTCTCAATTACTTGACATTCTTCTTCATCCACATTTGAACCCACTGTCAGTTCGCTGCATTGATATCTTACCAACTGAACTGCCTGTGCGTTCATCATAATACGAGCAAAGGGGCAAACGAAGCTTTGTAATCTTTCACATACTGGTAGTAAGACGGGATTTCTTCCTATCGTTAAACCAAGCATACGATCTACGGCTGCCATGCGAGAAGATAGGTTCTGCTCTTCCGCCATTCTCTCAAGATTACGTACTATCTGCATTAGAGTTGATTTTTTGCTGCAGAAGACAGATGTGGATGAATGAATTCCCTCAGCTCGCTGCGTTGAATGTATCCCAAAAGTACGTAGTCGCCAGGTGTAACAAGCAGCCCATTTTTCTTTGATTATTTTTGCTGATTGTAACCAACTTAATTTTCTGTTCATCAATTCTTCTGCAGCAATACCATTTGCTTCTACATACGCAATGAGCTCATCAAACTTAGCATCAAAATGCAGTTGTTGGCTTTCTTCGCTGGTTTTACATAAGTACCAAAACATACCAGCTACTTTTTTCCAGGTAACATTTTTACCTGAAAACAATGGTCGAATGTGCTTATAAAAATTTTTCCAAATATGGAACACATACAAGAGATGTTTCGTCTCAGGCCAACAAACGTCTATCGCGTTGGCCATGGCGAGAGCTCCATCTGTAAATAAAACCAATGGGTTACCTCTAAAAAAAATGAAAATTTTTTAAAAGCCCAATCGAAACTTTCTTCACTTTCGTAGAGAAACGTTGCAGCAAGCACACGACTTTTTCCTGCGGAATCAATCGTGGTAAAGCATCCTAGATTCAATCCAAATTTGTTCGTGCCGTGTTTTGTGTCGTACATTAACACGCGATTACCTATTTCATTCCAAAGTTGCATCCATTGTTGTAAAGTAAAAAAATTCTTTCCATTTTTCCTGATTCATCGATGTAAATGTCGTACTCAAGTGATGGGTCGCTACTCAGTCGCTGCATAAGATACACATGTAAGTTTGTGCAATCAAGAATTGATTCAGAAGCCGGTGACCCATATTTATTTCTAATATCTTGGGGGGTAATCGTCACATCGACATCTTTTTCAAGGCATTCCTGGACCAAAGCATGATATATCATTGAAGATGACATACCACCTTTTTTAAGAAAATTAGCATAATTATCAACCATTTCAGGTATCTCCCTAAGATTAGAGTACAGAATCTTAGACGCTTCTGTCTTACATAGATCATGATTGTGCACAATGCATAATTCATTATTCTCAGACATTTCGGCTGCATGAATTGAAGATTCAGGGGGATGAGTAACCATCCATCCTTCCATCAATTCTTCTACGTAAATAGCCCATTTGCAATCAGTTTTAATGGATGGTTTTTGATTAGGTCTACTCACATCAAGCGGATGCAATGAATGTAATTTACTTCTTGAAGTCCCTGCACAGGAACATGTTAAAAGTCGAGCGGCACCACGTTGGGCGGTAGCAGCATTCTTTGAATTTTTGACTATGGAAAACGAACCTCCACCGGTGTTTACATCTTTTGCCCAATCATTGATTTTACTAAAAATCTCTTCGAAAGTTTTGTACGGGCCTAAAGGCATGCCATGAGGAAAGGATAACCCTTTTAAAATTTTAGCGTTAGTCAGAGCAATATCAGCATGACTGCGATAATGTGAAGATATTGATTTGGGAAGAATGGGTTCATCTTTCAAAAGGGTTTGCAAGCTAGTTGCGTGAGAATCAAGTTCTCGGAGGTTTTGTGGTGGATCAATTTCGCTTTTACTTTCGCGGAGATTTGGGGGTGGATTGATTAACTCATCAATCTCTACTGTTTTTTGTAGCTCCACATTAGTAGGGGACTGATTAACTACAACACCAATAAGCTGAGATCTATGTCCTGGTGATGTTTGCGTATTCCTTCGCTTCGGGCTGCGACGCGTGGGTGAGTTCATTGCATTTTCTCCACCGGAGTTACGACGTAAGATGTTCCAAATATTTATCATGTCCTGATCTGAGGTAGGCGTAAGCCCATCGATATTCAATTGTGCTGCGTTTGTGCTTTACTCTATATCTATCTACAGGGAATCTCATCTACGCGTAGATGAGATCATCTACGCGTACATAGATGAGATTTTAGATTTTACCCGTTCTTATCTTACGCGTAGTAATACTAAAAATAACAGAGGCGGCTCGACAGCGCCTTACATACGTAGGTTGCTACCCTTTTTTTCTCCTGTTCTCCCACATACACACGGCCAGTTTTCGTTGGATCCCTCTTTCTTCATCCTCCTATAATGTATGTACTGTTGTGACAACTAGAGAGGACTCTTTCTTGTATTTATTTTTTCATTTCAGAGACGGGACATCCCACCTGTTGGAAACACCAAACAAGGCACGACGTATCATCATCATCAACATCTCAGTATCTTACGACTACTATGCCATTCCGACGAAGAAAGACAGATCCTTCGTTAGAAATCCTCAATCGTCTTTCGACTGACTTTTTGGATTTTTATCACAGCCATGAATATCCCTTGATTAATACTCGAGATGAATTGTCTAGAATCTTTATTGAGTTTATGAGAACAACAAGTACCAGTACAACAACAAGAAACGAACCAGACAATAATGAAGGAGAAGATTGGAAGACACTCCGGAGGAAGGAATGCTTAGTCGTGGCACGGTTCCGACAACGAAAATGGATGAAAAGTGTTAATAAAAGTCATAGTAAACAAGATCGTGATCAGATGGGGGGGACAGTCATTATCAAGTTGGTTGGGAAGGATCGGATGACATTTCCAGAATATCAAGAGATTCAAACAGTCCGAGAACAATTGAGAAACCAGGCATTGGAAGTTCAAAAGGATAAGGGTGGAGTCTCACTAGAAATCTTGCAAGATGGTATCCTCATCCAGTCCAGTCCCACTGCTCTATCTGTAACGGTTGGGAAAGAGAGTATCTTTGGTTTTCGATTGGCCTTGTTATCTCAACAACAACAAGATTCTACTCCTACCAGTCCCTATTCGATGGTGAATGTCGACTCGGTCAAACTCTGTGGACAACATTCTCATAAGTTTTCCGTCCATGGAACGGAGACACTTTCCAATCTTGCCCAACTACCACTTCTACTTTTATCTGGTAAACGTCCACTAGTATTGGAATATCGATTGGAACCACCTCAAAGTATTGGTCTTATCAAGGTCCGATTCCATGTTTCCTTTGAGAAGGATGATGCGACGTATGAGATTTGTCGGAATCTTTCAATCTCCTCTGGTAATCCAGAAATGGAACGTATCCTTCAACCGACATCGCCCTACAAACCTCGTGGACCAAGACATGGTGGAGATGGACCGAAACCGAAGGCTATCCATTGGCCAGAAGAGTCTTCCAAATCATCCAAACCTTTCTATATCAAGCTTCCGCAGCATGCTATACCGAAGGAAACACGATGGCTAATAGACAGTAATGAATTCAGTGCCTTTCTTGATACATTTGATTGGTCACCGAAGACGACTGTCACCACTAAACCTGCCGATGGTGATGAATCTTTCAAAGGTGATGTCAACGATTATGGAAAGTTTTGGTCTCAATTGTTGTTTGCAAGTGAGGAACAAAGTCTGTTGGATATTCAAATGTTTGATATGGAAAATGTCAAATTGGAACATGCCCCCCAACGTATGTTTGCTTTGATTGTTCCTGGATTGGCCGAAGGCCGTCCCAGTGTGTTACGTGGTGATTTGATCAATTTGACTTGGAATGGTCAACTATTCAAGGGACGCGTCCACAGTACACAACTCCTACAGGTTCTACTCGAAGTCCCAGTCGCCTTTCGTAATTCCTTTAATCCTGCATATGATCGAGTGGAACGGGTACGATTCACATTCAGTCGAACAACCTATCGAACATCCCATCAGGCATGTTTGGAATATGCGAATCAATGTCTTGGTCCTCAAGTTTTGGAACCTACCGTACCGATGATGGAAGCTCATCGGACGAATGATCCACCCTTTGTACGCAATCGTCTTTCATTTGCCAACCGAAATCTTAATCCAGAACAGGAGGAAGCTATTCATCGTATGGTTCAGGGAAATGGCGGATCCATCTTGCCATATATTCTGTTTGGTCCACCTGGAACGGGCAAGACGACTGTCGTAGTGGAAACGGTCTACCAGTTGGCCTCTCGAAGACTATCAAACCATGAAATGCGGACGAAGATTCTACTGTTGGCTCCAAGCAATGATGCTTCGGATATTCTAGTCCACCGTCTATCACAGTTCTTTCCCCCGAAGGAGCTTGTACGTGTTCTCGCGTATAGTCGAAGATTGGAAGATCTTCCCATGAATTTGCGCCCCTACGCTGTCCAAGTTGGTGAAGTCTCGACTGTGGAAGATATCACGGCAGCTCGTATCGTCGTATCGACAGTGAATCTAGCATCTAGATTCCTCTACATGGGCGTCCCACGGGGCCATTTCCATTGTGTCGTAGTCGATGAAGCGGGCCATGCTACTGAACCAGAATTAATTGCCGTTGCGGCATCCCTTATGGATAGGAAGGGTCCAACAGGATCACGATCCCAACAGTTCATTCTTGTAGGTGATCCGAAGCAGTTGGGTCCGATTACAACTTCCAAAGTCTGTGAAGCTTATGGGTTTGGTATTTCCCTATTGGAGCGTTTATCCCAACGACAAGTGTACAGCAAGGATCCCAAGTCACGTGCCTATCCACCTGATTTAGTCACCAAGTTGGTTCGAAATTATCGTTCCCACCCATCACTTCTTAAACTTCCCAATGAGTTGTACTATGATGGAGAATTACAGAACTGTGGTGATGTCCTATCGACTCATTCTCTTTGTCGATGGGAACACTTACCCAAGGCAAGCTTTCCAATTGTCTTTCATTCTATAAATGGTCAGAATTTACGGGAAGGCAATTCACCGTCGTGGTTCAATCCTGAAGAAGCTCAGCAGGTGGCGGCATATGTCGATTTGTTGATTCGTGAAAGTCGACCTCCAACAGCCTACGAAGATATTGGCATTGTGACTCCCTATGCTCGACAAGCTGAAAAGATTCGAGCTGCCTTGGCAATGAAACACCCAGGAAACACCATTAAGGTCGGCTCGGTTGAAACCTTTCAGGGTCAGGAAAGACGTGTAATTATTCTGTCGACTGTCCGATCAGAACCAGACCTTTTCTTTGATCATGATATCAAATATAATTTGGGTTTTATTGCCCATCCCAAGCGTTTCAATGTGGCTATGACCCGTGCCAAAGCCTTATTGATTGTCGTAGGATGTCCCTCCGTCCTTGCTCTTGATCGAGAGAATTGGCTTCCATTCCTCATGTATTGTCATGAACATGGCGCGTGGGCTGGTGAGGAGTGGGAACCAACCAAAAATTCGGCGAACAACAATGAAGAAGGTGCTGAAGACAACTACTACTATGGAGGAGTAGTACCGAACAAAAATGGAGGAGAACCAACATTGATGAATCAGGAAAGTTGGGATGTCGTTCAAGCGGAAGAAATCTTTGGTTACATCCATCGTGAGGAATAGACAAACCAAGGTGTTGGCAAGCTGCTGCCTTTATGTCATGGTCCGATTTGGGGATCGACAACATCGGACATGTGCATGATGTACAGAAAACGAATCACCAAATTACTGCTACAAATACTGAAGCATCTACTACTAGTGCAACTACAACTACATGACTAACCTAAGAAGCTACTTTTTGCTATAAATCATTGGTGCTAGGTATCATGGCCGCTTGTCCCATTGTTGTTCGTTGCCATTGGGTACAGTATTCGCTATGTACGTATTTAATAGATCTTTCGGACTCCTTCGATTCCGTATGACACCCAAATTCGAAGAACGCAAAATAGCGCGCCGGGCGACCTTCAGCGATGCTGCCCTCGATCTCAAAAGCCGATGAGCAACAAAATCAACCGAAGCGGATGGACCGTTGATCAGTCTTGTGGCCTTGTAATGGAAGGATCTTGTGGTAGTCTTCGAGTCAATCATTTCTCTATTTCGAAATTCGTCTTGGACGTTGACGACATTTTGTCAAATAATGGAAAGACGAGTATTGTCCCCCGACCCCGCCCCCGACCCCCTCTTCGTGGCTTTTTCGTACTGTATACGTCTGTACATACTTGCGGAGTACATATGTACAGTCAGTACACCCATTACATAGGTAGCAGTTCTTGGTTCTCTTGCATAATTTTTCCTCAGAAATCATTGTCACTAGATATAAACAAATAACAAATCAATCTATCTCACTCTCTCATTCACTCTATTCACATACATAGAATTCCCTTTCAGCGATATGAAGTTACTCTGTATATACTTTAAGAATCTCTGGAATGAATTTCTCCTCTCAATGAAAATTGTACTATGGACACGTTTAAATCTACTCTTTTTTATATCTTCACCGATCATTGCTCTGGGTATACACTTTCAACGATTGAATGAAGCAAGTTGCTTTGTCTTGGCAGGTCTTGCCTTGATCCCCTGTGCAGAACGTTTATCTCTTGTTACTGAACATATAGCGGAACGGACCAATGGTACGATTGGGAGTTTACTCAATGCCACCTTTGGAAATGCACCAGAACTTTTGATTAGCAGTGCTGCACTCCGATCTGGCTTTTATCGACTCGTCCAATTAACCCTGTTGGGTAGTATTCTTACCAATCTTATGTTTGTATTTGGATTTTCATCTTTGATTGGTGGATTGAAATGGCAAAGACAACGTATACGTATTACAAGTGGGAATGTATTGATTGGGATGCTATTCGTAGCTTTGATTGGTTTAGTCTTACCATGTACATTGAAATTAGCAAATGAAAGCAGTGGCTCCATGGTTATACATTCCTATAGGAATGAAATGTATAGCAGTAGTAGTAACAACACTACCACCACCAACCACACTCATGATTCCTTAGATACGATTCTTACTACCAGTGAATTACAATTTTCAAGAATCAATGCATTTATTATGATTGTATCCTATATTCTTTTTATACTTTTCCAATTAGGTACACATAAGGAAGAGTTTGATTATACTGGGGATGAATATGCTGTATTTGGTGGGGGACATAATATTGTTCGAGTACCCAGTCTACAACCAACAACAACAACGACTACGGCTGGTATACATACACCACACTATCATCATCCATCAGAAGCTCAATACAATATATTCTGTCTTGATTTTGGTTTTAGATCTTGCTTTGCATTGTGTGATCGTGATTTGAAGTTTTCTCATACACTTCATACTCGAATGTTGAATGATACGACCTCGACATCCACAAATACAACAAGTACATCCACAACCGCTCACACGGTAACCAACTCAGATGTCCATCTTACAGAAGGAGGAGGAGTAAAAGAAATAGTATGTCAAGCTCCAACATCATTAAAGGGTGGAGAACGTTTGTATCGTAGATCACCCTCAAAATCAAGACTATTGTATGATCGACTATCTGTTACATCCATGTCAGTAACAAGTCCATCGGAGGAATCGAAATATAATGATGAAAAGAAAGGAGGGAGAACCTTTTTAGATTCGCCATCCTTTCATGATGATGAAGAAAAGGTTATTCTTGAACATGGTCATCATAGCGTTATCTATAATAACAAGAACGACGACAACAACAATAACAACAACAGCGTTTCTATAGAATCCAAAGATAATGACGACGACGACGAAGAAGAAGAAAAAGGAACGATAGATACGGAAGGACCATTTATGAGTTTAAGAATAGCTTTACTATGGCTATGGTTAATAACCTTTGCTATTTCATCGTTAAGTGATGTCATTGTCAATTCCATCGATGGCTTTGCTCATCGATCGAATTTGAGTGAGGTGTTCATATCTGTTATTATTATGCCCTTTATTTCCAACATTGCAGAAATGGTCAGTGCTTTGATCTTTGGCTATCGTAATAAAATGGATTTATGTATTGGTGTAACTGTTGGAAGTGCAGCTCAAGTAGCCTTATTTATACTCCCTGGTACGGTCCTAGTGGGTTGGTATATGGATCGGCCCATGTCATTATACTTTCGTGGTTTTGAAACTGTATGCTTCCTACTATCCGTGATTTGTGTTGGAAGTGTATTGCAAGGAGGTTCAACCAACTGGCTCAGTGGTTTGATTTTCGTTTGTATATATCTTATGATTGCTAGTGGATTTTCGTTTCACGAGGATGAAAGACTCTCTTGGGAAACGCATATTGCACATAATAATACAAGAAATATACAAGGCATGAACTAAGTTTCATGCGTTAGGACAACAGATATAGAGTCTACAATGTGATTATGATATGTTTGCTTCATGAGACCTATATTCAGGAGCATGGATACCAGGCAAGATAGAGTCATAGATGACTGAATGAGACCCAGAAAGTACTGAGATATAAACTACTAACAGAACGTTGCGGCGAGTCATCTACAGGTTAGATTTATTGAAAAGGGCGACGATAAGAAGGACAAATGCAATACCGATTACCGACATGTTCATTAATCGAACGCTCCTCGCGATGCTCCAGGTGATGGAGAAGGGATAGAATGTAGTTCATGATAACAATTCATGAACACCATAAGACCTGAATATGAAACAGACATCATTTCGAAAGTATATTTCTTATTGAGCTTTTTCATGCCTTCTGATAGCATCATGAATTTCAAAGGAACGCTTGTGTGGATAACAACGGATTACGGAAAGTCAACAGAATCATCTCATGCAGTGACTTCGAATCCAGTCACGTCGACTCGCGTGGTTCTACTTCAGAGTAGAAGAAGTAGAGGAGGTTCTAAAAGAATTCGTTTTCCCGTGAAGAAACAACATTTGTGCCCACTTTATATTCATGCATACAAGCCAAAGCGTCTTTAATCGTGAATAATTATTTTTTTACTTCATGGTTGCACAATCATGAAGTGGATAGTTACGACGATGAAGAGTTACATGTATAACAAAAACCTGATGTAACTATTTGTACTAATCTTTGCGTCCTTTACAGTCGTTATTTATAAGGCTTCAGAAAAGCTTGCATCCGATAGCCTACTTCAAAGAAATCGTGCGGACAGAATAACCCGAGGAATAACTGAATACATCATTGATCTGTCCCCTCGCACGGACAAAGTTACCTGTGCCACCGACAATGGTATACTCACCCGTGCTTGTTTCATCCGAGAAGATTCCAGAAAAAGCCAAGCTACCAGAACAGCCGTAAAGGTTTTGGTAGGATCCTTCGCATAACCAATATTGTGCAGAATTGAGGCGAGTGCACAATTCACGGCCCGTACCCACACTGGTCTGCATACTCTTGACATCAGTGTTGTAGACCTGTCCAACAAACGGCCAGCGTTGGCCAATGCCGGTAGAGGCTACACTAGAATTGGTAACGATCGAGCCGTCTGCCTCAATGAGAGGTCCATCGAAGAGTTCATAAATGACAAATGTGTTGTTTCGGCCGCAGTATTGCCTTTTCGCATGAACGATGCCAAGGATGATTGTAAGTACGAGGCAATTATTAGCAGTCAAGGAGAGTAACGATCTCATTTTCCAAGGATAAGTGATCTCCGTTTGACGTTTGGTCGTATGAAATGTGATAATAATGATAAAGCAAAAAAGAAAAAAGGGAACGTGACAGCCTCAAGTGAAGATCTAATTCGAATCTCTTGTGGGAGCGAAGAGCGCGAAGTGAATCTAATTCGAATCTCTTGTGGGAGCGAAGAGCGAAGCCTACTTTGTCCCCCCATCATAGCGCAAAACGCGCCAAGCGGTCAAAGACATATTTTTTTGGGTCGGCTTCGCCTTTTTCAACGAAAAGCCGGTCGGTTTTCGCGACCGGTTTCAGCATCGGTTTCGTACAGAAATCTTAGTACTTGTATTACTGTAGGCGTAGTATTAATTACAGTATCCTACTGTATTACCCCTCGGGTGCGTAC
>Ga0169931_10013026_pt1 | contig 11423 bp, 14 predicted proteins | sample Kivu_15m_20L_FD_129675 | JGI IMG/M metagenome (GOLD analysis project Ga0169931, IMG submission 129675) | Freshwater microbial communities from Lake Kivu, Western Province, Rwanda to study Microbial Dark Matter (Phase II) - Kivu_15m_20L... | ecosystem: Environmental > Aquatic > Freshwater > Lake... | reverse complement strand
CTTAATTTTATTAAGATTTAAATTAAGACTGTAAGTATGATTTTCGTAAGAATTATTAAACTCTTTCGCTTCGCTCAAGAGTTTAATGAGGATTTTTCCCTTTGTCAAGGAAAAAATCACTCAGGTTAGCCAAATTTTCGGCTAATTTAAAATGACCAAGATCATTTAAAACATCTGCCGTATAAAACAGTTTAGTCTCGTATTCGTAATCTTTAATTAAATCTACACTCATAATAAAAGATAGATTAGTTTCTGAACCTTTTTCTTTCAAAATAGTTTTCAGTCCATAACATACAGCATTTTCATAAGAATCTGCCAAAACGATACAGTCTAAATCTGAACACTTTACTATATAAAAATCATCTTGACTTTCTAAGTTTCTAATCATAGAATTATCATATCTATAAAATGAGTTCTGTCAATCAAAAATATATAGTTGTTGATGATGCTGTCATTCAAATGGCGGAACATCTCTAACTTTAGAATCTATTTTAGAAGATAGAAAAGACAATTGTTTTTTCGTATCTGTAGAAAATTTGAATGATTATTTTTTATTATTGAATAAAAATAAGATTTGGATTGTTGGAAACATAATGACCATCGCTAAAAATAAAGATCCTAAAATTCTTCTTAAGCTTTTTGAAAACGAAAAATTTGTAAAAATAGAATTTGATTATAATTTTTGCAAATTTAGATGTGAAACTGGTCATGAGATTCTTGGTAAACAAAAATGCAATTGCCCTAACGGAATAGACTCTGAACCATTTCTAGCCACAGCTTATGATTTAATTCATAAAAATGCTTCACACATATTTTTTATGTCAGAAAGACAAAGAAGTATTCATTCTTACCATATGCCTTTGCTTCCCTTTCACAGAAGCAGTGTTCTTTCCTCTTGCTTTACAAAAAAAATGTTGTCTCTTATGGATAATTTTAAAAACAATCCGAAAAATAATAAATACGCTATTTTGCAAGGATATGGAGGATGGCACAGTATGGCTAAAGGAGTTAAAGAAGCTAAAGAATACTGTCAATCAAATAATATTGAATATGACATTCTCGAAAATAAATCTTTTGAAGATCATTTGAAAACAATCTCTTATTATAAAGGAATAGTTTTTCTTCCAATAATAGATGATACTTGCCCAAGATGTATCATAGAAGCTAGATTTATGAATTTAGAAGTTATATGCAATTCAAATTGTCAACATATATATGAACATTGGTGGGTTGACAGATCGAAAACTTTAGAATATATAAAAAACAGACCAAAATATTTTTGGGAAAAAATCGATACTTTATGATAAAAACAATAGCTATTTTAATTCCAGTTAGAAACGCCGCTCATTGCATAAGAAAAGCGATTGAATCTATATATAAACAAACTATTTTCAAATTTAAAGAATGGGATTTTCAAATTATTTTAGTAGATAATAATTCTACTGATAATTTAAAAGAAGTTATAAAAGAGTACGATAAGATAACTTATTTATTTTGCACTATCGCTGGCGTTGTTCCAGCTAGAAATACAGCAGTACATCATATATTAAATAATGAAAAATATGAATATATAGCAATGATTGATGCTGATGATGAATGGTTGCCCGAAAAACTGGAAAAGCAACTGCCATTTTTAAATGAAAATGATATTTGCGGAACTGGAATGAGATTTTTAAAAGATGACAAATACTTTGATATTATATATCCTCAAACCCACAAAGAGATAAAACAATCTTTTGCAAATGGAAATAATCCATTTGGCAATTCTTCAGTTGTTCTAAAAAGCACTGTGTTCAAAATTTGTGGCGGATACGATTTAACTTATAAATATTGCGAAGATTTTGATTTTTTCTTCAGAGCTTCTCTTCATTTTAAAATGTACAACATTTCAGAAATTTTAGTCAAATATGATTTTAACAATAAAAACGAAGACTATTTAAAAGAACAACAATTAAATTCGCATCTAATTTATTTGAGAACTTTAACACTAATAAACAAATGATTTCAGTTTTTTTACAAGGAGGATTAGGAAATCAATTATTTCAAGTCGCTGCTGCAAAATCTCTAGCTTTAGATTTGAATGACGATTTCGCTATAAATCATGATATTTGTTATACCCCAAATCAAGGGCAAAAATCAAGCAAATATAAAAACACTTTTTTTAGAAACATCAAAGAAATACAAAATATTCCAAATTGCCTATATCAAGAACCAAGTTACATATATCACGAAATACCAAAAATAAAAAATATTACAATTCATGGATATTTTCAGAGTGAAAAATATTTCGAGAAGCATAAACAAGAAATAATTAAAGATTATACCTTAAATCAATTTTGGTTCGATGAAGCAAAAAAATGGAAAATATATAATAATATTCGAAAAGAAACTGTCGGAGTTCATATCAGAAGAGGAGATTATTTAAAATTTTCTCACCATCATAAAATAAACAGCATTGAATATTATAAAGAGGCTTTTAAACAATACCAAAACGTTGATTTTATAATTGTTTCTGACGATATACAGTGGGCAAAACAAAATATAAAAGGTGAAAATATTTATTATTCTGATCTTTCAGACGAAATAAAAGATTTTTGTTTACTAAGTTCTTGTGATCATAATATAAATGCAAATAGCACTTTCAGTTGGTGGGCTGCTTATTTAAATAACAATCCAAACAAAAAAATATGCGTTCCTTCTGAATGGTACACAAAAGAAGCTAATTGCGACATTAAAGATTTAATACCTGAAAAATGGATAAAAATATGAAATACAATATTTTAATAACAGGATCTCAAGGAGGATTAGGGAAAGAAATTTATAAAAAAGTTAAAGCGACAAAACACTCAGTATTTCAACATTCACGATCATCGAATACAGACATAAATTGCGATTTTAATAAGTTAGAAGAAGTTAAAAAAATACAAGAGTTTATTAGAGAAAAACAAATAAATTGTTTAATCAATAATTCTGGCGTTTATTCTAACAAAGAATTCACCTCTTTAACTGAAGAAGAAATTTTTAATATTATAAACGTTAATTTAATAGCTCCGATTTTATTGACAAAATATGTTTATAAAAATATTATTCAGAATAAAAGTCAAGGTCTTATAATTAACATAAATTCATTAGCTGGAAAATACCCTTCTTATAATGAATCTATTTATTGTGCATCTAAATTTGGATTAAGCGGATTCGGCAGTTCGCTTTCTATAAATCAAAAGAAATCTAATGTTAAAGTTATAGACTGTTTTATAGGAGCAATGAAAACTAACATGACTATAAATAGAGATAATTATGAAAATCTAATGGAGCCTAGCGAAATATCTGAATTTATAATTAATTTAATTGATTCTAACCATAATTATACTATATCTTCTTTCGAACTAAGAAATTCAAAATGAAAGCTGCAATTTTAACAGAAATAGATAAACCTTTAAAAATAGAAGATATTGAATTAACCGATTTGCAAATTGGTCAAATCTTAGTCAAAAATATAAAAAGCGGACTCTGCGGAGCGCAAATACAAGAAATTAAAGGATTAAAGGGAAATGCAAAATTTCTTCCGCATTTAATTGGGCATGAAGGTTGTGGTATAGTTGAACAAGTTGGCGATGGAGTTACTAAAGTAAAGAAAGGAGATAAAGTTATACTTCACTGGAGAAAAGGATCTGGAATTGAATCTGATTTTCCATCTTATATTTATAATAATAAGAAAATATCAAGTGGTAAAATCACTACTTTATCAGAATACTCTATAATTTCAGAAAATAGAATGACCAAAGTTAATAATGATGTGTCCGATGATTTTTGTGCTTTATTGGGATGCGGTCTTTCTACTGGATTAAGCGTAGTAAATAACGAAGCAAATATAAAATTCGGAGAAAGCGTGTTAGTTCTTGGATGTGGCGGTGTTGGACTTAACTGCATATTCGCTTCAAAACTTTCGCATGCAAGCCCAGTTGTGGGTATTGACATCAGTAAACATAAACAATATCTAACAGTTAAAAATGGTGGCGAATTTTACCATACAGATGATTTAAAAATACTTTTCGATAAATATAAAAAATTTGATTGTATTATAGATACAACTGGCCATTTTGATTTGGTTTCTAAATGTATTCCACATCTTTCTGAACAAGGAAGATGCATATTCGTTTCTCAACCTAAAGAAAATTCATCTTTAACAATAAGCAATCCAATAAACTTTTTTTCAACTAAAGGCATTTTATTTAAAACTACTCAAGCTGGCGGATTTGATCCAGACATAGACATTCCAAAATATATCAAATTATACTTGAATAGAGTTATAAATGTTGAAAACATAATAACTGATTTTTATAATTTACAACAAATAAACGAGGCTGTTCTAAAATTAATCAGCGGAACCGCTGGTAGAATAATCATAAACATATGATTTCTTTAAATAAAAGATCAAAACAAGTAAGAAGGGACGCTATCGCCATCAGCAAACAAAATGGTGGATATCATTATGGCGGGAGTTTTAGTTGTGCAGAAATACTAATCAATCTTTTTGATAAAATTATGCATAAAGAAGACAGATTCGTTCTTAGCAAAGGACATGGATGTTGGATTTATTATGTTTTACTCAAAGAGTTAGGTTATAATCCTACTTTAGAAGGGCATCCTCATTACGAACCTGAAAATGGTATTTTTTGTACAGCAGGTAGCATGGGTCATGGTTTACCAACAGCTATAGGATTTGCTTTAGGTAGAAAGATGAAAAATGATAAAAGAAAAGTTTTTGTTTTAGTTGGAGACGGCGAATGCCAAGAAGGAACAACTTGGGAATCTATTTTGATTGGAAATAAATTGAATCTAAATAATTTAGTAGTTATAGTTGATAATAATAAAATTCAAGGCTCAGGATTTGTAGATGATATTTTGCCTGTAGATAATGTACTTATCGCTACCGCTAAAGCAGCAAAATGGAATGTTTACGAAATTGATGGTCATAATGATGATTTATTGAATATTAATATTAATAAAGAATCAGATAAGCCAATTTTAATAGTTGCCAACACTATAAAAGGAAAAGGAGTCAGTTTTATGGAAAATAAACCTAAATGGCATTCAAACTGGTTGGCCGGTGAATTAGAAAAACAAGCGATGGAGGAATTATCATGAGAAAAATATTCGGAAAAACAATCGTAAAACTAGCAGAAAAAAATGATAAGTTAATTTTGTTAACCGGAGATGTAGAACAGGAAATGGAAGAGTTTAAATTAAAATTTCCTTCTCGATTTTTTAATCTTGGACTATGCGAACAAACTATAACAAGCATGGCCGCTGGATTGGCTATCGAAGGTTTTAGACCAATCATTTATTCTATAACTCCTTTCGTTTTAGAGCGCCCTTTTGAACAAGTTAAAATAGATATAGATGAACAAAATTTGCCAGTAATGCTTGTTGGTTATTCTGATTATCCAACTCATGGCCCAACTCATAGACCTTTAAATCCAGAAAGATTAGTAACTGTTTTCAAAAATATACAAAGTTATTTTCCTAAAAATTCTTTTGAAGCTGAAAAGGCTATGTTCGATTCATATTTAATAAAATCACCATCAATGATCTTTTTGAAAAAAGATGGACTGCCTATGTTATGAAATATATAAAAAATATTAAAATTTACGATACTGAGTATACAAAAAATAGACTAGGCCCAAACAAAGATGGTGGATATGTTGTCCTTGATGAGTTGTGTAAAAAATGTGATATTCTATATTCATATGGAATAAGTGATGATGTGTCTTTCGAGCTTGATTTCTTAACAAAAAATCCTAACACAAAGATTAGACTTTTTGATCACACGATAGAAAGTCTTCCCGCAAGCCATGAAAATTTTTGTTTTTTAAAAGAGGGTATTAGTTTTGAAAAACAACCTAATTTAAATACATTAGAAAATCATTTAAAATATTATGGAGATTTAAATCGTTCAAATAAAATTCTAAAAATAGATGTAGAATGGAATGAATGGAATGTCTTTGAGCAAATGCCTGATAATATTTTGTCTCAGTTCGATCAAATTTTTTGTGAATTTCATTTTATTCCAGTGATATATAATGGCTCAAATTCTCCATATTTTACAAAGTTCAATAAATTTGTTTATGGTGAAATTAATAATTTATTATTTAATAAATATCAAAATGTTTTAGAAAAGATTTGTAAACATTATCATATCTTTCATTTACATATAAATAATTCTCTTCCATTAAACGAAATCAATGGACAAACATTTCCTCCATTATTAGAAATCAGCTTCGTTAGTAAAAGTTTGACAAAAAATCCAACATTAATAAAACAAAAATTTCCAATTCAAAATCTAGATTTTCCAAATAAAAACTACAAAGAAGATATTATAGATTTTGATTGGAATAGATTTTATGAATAATAAAATATTAGTCATAGGTGATAGTTGCAGAGATATATTTTGTTACTGTTCTTCAGATAGAATGTGTCCTGATAAGCCAGTTCCAATAATAAAAATTTTAGATCAAACAGAAAATCCTGGAATGGCCTACAATACATTTAAAAATATAAAATCAATTTATAAAAATTGCGACATTATTACAAATTATAATTGGCATGATGTCACAAAAACACGATATATTCATAAAAATAGCAACCACATGTTTTTGAGAATTGATTCTATAAATAAAATAGATAGATTCGATGTCAAAAAAATTAATTTTTCTGAATATAATTTAATTTGTATATCTGATTACGATAAAGGTTTTTTGACTGAAGACGATATATATTATATTTCTAAAAATCATTCTTGTACTTTTTTAGATAGCAAAAAAATTCTTGGCAAATGGGCAGACCATATTTCATATATAAAAATAAATAATCATGAATACGATAGATCTAAAAGTTATTTAACTCCAACTGTTAAATCTAAGATCATAAAAACCATGGGAGGAGACGGTTGTTTATTCCAAAATAAAATTTATCCAGTAAAAAAAGTCGAAGTAGTTGATCTTTCTGGCGCTGGAGATTCGTTTATGGCGGCTTTAGTTTGTAATTTTATAAAAACTCAAGATATTATTACAGCTATAAAATTTGCTAATAAATGCGCTTGTAAAGTAGTTCAACAAAAAGGAATGACATTAATATAAAAATATGTTAGACAATTATACTAAATTAGAAAATGGACTTATCAAACAAATAAATAAAAAACCATTTACCTATGGCGCTGAATACACCAAAGGATATGATAAGTACGGAATGGAAAAGAAGCACATGTCATATCTTCGGCTTGGACATATTATCGGTTCTATTGGAAAGATTCCAGATAAACTCTTAGATGTCGGTTATGGTCAAGGATATTTTTTAGATGTTGCTAAAGATATTATTCCTAAGTGTTTTGGCAATGATGTAACTGAAGAATGCCTACTTCCTGCTGGATGTTCATTTGTAAAAAATATATATAATGAAACATACGACGTAGTTACTTTCTTTGATGTATTAGAACATTTTGAAAACATATATGATATTAAAAATTTAAAAACTGAATATATATGTGTTTCAATGCCTTGGTGCAATTACAAAAATTCTGATTGGTTTCAATCTTGGAAACATAGAAGACCAGACGAGCATCTTTGGTTTTTTGATGAAAAGTCTTTAACAAATTTCATGAATGAAATAGGATTTAAAAAAATAAATACCTCCAATATTGAAGATTGCATTAGAAAAGATCAAAATAATCAGCCGAATATACTATCAGGTATATTTCAAAAAATATGAACCAAATTGAAATAAATAAATTAAGATCAAATTCAATTAAAATAACTTTAATAGTTTAACTTCTATGAAAAAAATTTTATATCAACCTTGGGGTGGCTTGGGAGACAATTTGCAGTTTTCGACTCTTCCTGAAATGTTTTCTAAGTTAGGTTATGAAGTGTATATATCAAAAAATAATAGATATAGAAATTTTGAAATATTTGAATTAGTATGGAAACTTAATCCATACGTTAAAGGAATTAGTAGCGAACGACACAACATTGGAGATATTTGTTCATACACAAGAATACATCCTCAAAAAAGTATAATTTATAATCAAGAAGCTTCTCATGGAATTGTTCCAGAAAATGAGATTCCAAAAATTTTTTATACGCCTAAAATTATTAATGAATTTCAAGATAAGATTTTTGTTGATTTAAGCGCAAAGTCAAGCTTTCCTATTAAACCAAAAAATACATATTCATATTTAAAAGACAAACATCAAAATTCTCAAATAATAGTTCCAAATTTTGTCAATAAAGTTGATAATCATAAAGAGACTAATTTTAAATATGACAATATAATTGATGTTCAATCTATATTCCATTTTTGTGATTTAATCCATAGTTGTAAACATTTTTATTGTTGTTTTAGCGGCCAATCCGTATTAGCTTCCGCATTAAGCAAGACTGAAACAACGGTTTTTATTAAACCTCAATGGAAAGATATAGATTGGAATTTTCCAAATTTAAAATACGAAGTAGTTAATGAATAAATTTTATATAATAAATACCCCAAGTTTACCAATTCTTGGAAATTTCTGGCATACTGTAAGAAAATTCACATCTGGATTTTCTCATCTTAACTTTGAAATTTTTGTTGTTAACGACGATTCTGTTTTTGAATCGATAAATGATTCAAGCAATAATTTTTTCTTTATTGGCAATCATGGATTATCCACGAATCAATATCCAGAAACAATAGATAAATTAAAATCTTTTTCAAACACAATTAAGATATTTTGGTTTTTCCACGATTTTTTTATCAACAACAAAGATATAAATTTAGGAAAACGCATATTAACTGGTGAACATTTTCTAAAAGAACCATCTTTACCTAATCATAAAAAATGTTATGATTTTCAAAAAACTATAGATTATTATCATCCTTTGACATTTTTAAGTTATATACCTATTGAAAAAATAGGAACTTTTCCAAGAAAAGAAATTTGGGACGCTCAATTTGTTGGAGCTTATTATAAAACTCAATGGACATCTAAATTACAAAACTGTTTTATTAGAAATACTGCTCCAGAAATAAGCGAAAACGAAAGAATAAATTCATTTTTATCTTCTTATGTTTCATTGGGATTTTCTGCCGATGATAATATTAAGAATCATGTCGTCACAGAAAGAGTTGCAGAAGGATTATCACTTGGAAATGTTATTTTATCTGATAATCCTGTGGCTACTGAATGGACTGATGGAGTTGTGGAATATGTTGATAATTTCGATCAATTAAAAGAAAGAATTTATTTTTATAAACATTCAGATTCAGCTTTTCATCAAAAACAACAAGAGGGATATAAATGGTCAAAAACCAAAGGCACTTACACTCATTTAGCAAAGAGCTTTATAGATTTGGGTCAAAAATTATAAAAAGCAGAATAGAAAAACAATCATTATAAAAATATCATATCAATAAAATGAATAAAGAATCTAAAATATATATTGCCGGTCATAATGGTCTAACTGGATCAGCTATAGTTAGACTTTTGAAGTCGCAAGGATATAAAAACTTATTGATGGAAGATAAACAAAATCTAAATCTTAAAGATAAAAATTCTGTTGAAAAGTGGTTTCAAAAAAATAAACCTGAATATGTATTTTTAGCTGCGGCAAAAGTTGGAGGTATTTATGCAAACAATACACATCCAGCCGAATTTATATATGATAATTTAGAAATTCAAAATAATGTTATAAATTCATCTTATATTACTGGAGTTAAAAAACTTTTGTTTATGGGAAGTATTTGTATATATCCAAAATTTGCAAGTGAACCTGTAAGTGAGAAATCTTTACTTTCTGGAGAACTTGAACCAACAAATGAATGGTATGCAATTGCTAAGATTGCTGGTATTAAAATGTGCCAAGCTTATAGAAAACAATATGGATGTAATTTTATTTCCGCAATGCCATGTAATCTATATGGTATTAATGATAATTTTCATACAATGAATTCTCATGTTTTACCAGCGCTAGTAAGAAGATTTCATGAAGCGAAAATAAAAAATTTATCATCTATAACTTGCTGGGGAACAGGATCTCCAAGAAGAGAGTTTTTGAATTCAGATGATCTTGCAAGCGCGTTATTATTTTTAATGAATCATTATAATGATAACGAAATAATTAATGTAGGTTTTGGTGAAGACGTAACAATAAAAGAACTAACAGAAATGGTTAAAAAAGTTTCTAAATTTGATGGCGAAATTTTATGGGATAATTCAAAACCAGATGGCACTCCAAAAAGACTTTTAGATATTACTAAATTATTTAATCTTGGATGGCGTCCTAAAATCACATTAGAAGAAGGTTTAGAAACAACTTATAATTGGTTTACAAATAACTATAACACAGATAAAATAAGAAATTAATATGAAAATTTTAGTAACAGGAATTCTAGGTCAAGACGGAGCAAATATGGTTGAATATTTGCTAAAAAATACTGATGCAAAGATTTTTGGAATGATTCGTCGTACTTCTAATCCTAATTTTGTTAATTGCCAAGCATTTATAAAAAATGAAAGATTTCAATTAGTGTATGGCGATTTGTCTGATAGCGTTAGTTTAGATAATCTTGTAAGAGATATACAACCTCATTATTTTATAAATTTTGCTGCTCAATCATTTGTAGGTTGTAGTTGGGACATTCCGCTTCAAACTTTCGATGCAAACGCAACAGGTGTTGCCAGATGTTTAGAAGCAGTTCGCAGATTTCAACCGAAGTGTCGATTTTATTCTGCTGGATCAAGCGAAGAATTTGGCGATGTTCAATATAGTCCACAAGACATTCTTCATCCAGTAAGGCCGAGAAGCCCATACGGAGCCAGCAAAGCTTCCGCTCGTCATCTGGTAAAAATTTATCGCGAATCTTATAATTTATATGCTGTTCACGGAATCCTTTTTAATCACGAAGGAACCAAGCGCGGCGAAGAATTTGTAACAAGAAAAATTACAAAAGGTGTAGCTCGCATAAAACACAGCATTATAAATAAAAAGCCATTCGCTCCGATTGAATTAGGAAATTTGGACGCGAAGAGAGACTGGTCAGATTCTGAAGATTTCGTCGATGGAGTATGGAAAATGCTGAACCAACAAAAACCAAAAGATTACATTCTTTCTTCAAATGAGACTCATACGATCAGAGAATTTATTAATAAAGCGTTTACTGTAGCTAATCTTGATGGTATTTGGCACGGTCAAGGTACAAATGAAGAATTGAGTCTACCTAATTATATAATGGAGGAATATGAAGTTTGTTCATCTGTTTTGGTAAAAATTAATCCTAAATTTTATAGACCAGCAGAAGTTGAACTCCTTCTCGGTGACTCAAATTTGGCGAGAGAAGAATTAGGTTGGAAGCCGAAAATTTCCTTTGACAACCTCGTAGAACGTATG
>Ga0169931_10013025_pt1 | contig 11425 bp, 11 predicted proteins | sample Kivu_15m_20L_FD_129675 | JGI IMG/M metagenome (GOLD analysis project Ga0169931, IMG submission 129675) | Freshwater microbial communities from Lake Kivu, Western Province, Rwanda to study Microbial Dark Matter (Phase II) - Kivu_15m_20L... | ecosystem: Environmental > Aquatic > Freshwater > Lake... | reverse complement strand
TCATCCCGAGACTGACGTTCGCATTGGCGCTACCCCGTCGAGACATCGCATAGCACGTCTTCGGCGGCTCGCTCGGCAGATTGGAGCGCGCCTTCCATAAAGGATCGCCACTCGTTAGCCGTCTCCGATCCGGCAAAGTGAATCCTCTGCGAGGAGGCAAAAAGATCCGGCGTCGCCGGCCAACCGCCGATAGGACGACGACTAGCGGAACCGCCGAGCGACCATGGATCGGCGTTCCAGTCGATCGAGCGCGCAGCAATTGGATTTGGCGCCGGCCAACCACTGAGCGACCTCAGCCAGTCGATCGCCTGTGATATCCGGTCTGACTCTGCCTGCGTTTGGCTGAGCCGCTGTGCGGTCGCGGCCGTGGCGAATAGGATGAGGATGCCGAGACCGCCATCCGCAGGCGATCCGTCGAGGGCCGCGTTGAAAACACCGCCAGAGCTGAGAATATCGCCGGAAAGGCCGCGGTCCCGCCACCAGGGACGCTCAAAGACAAGAACGGTTTTGATCACCTCGCCGCGCCTGTACCTGGATAACACTTTGCGCTGTTCAGCGGGTAAGAGTGGAAGGAGGCCTGGCTGCTCGTACAGCTGCAGCGGAACAGCGACGACAAGATTGCGGGCGCCATAGGTCCCAGCGGCAGCACTGACGCTGACCCACTCGGCGTGACGTTCGATCTCTGTCACCGCAGAATTGAGAATCAGGTCGCTGTCGAGGGCTGTGAACCGGCGTGGGTTTGCGGCGCCGACAGGCGCATGACACCACTGATTTCGCGACAAGCGGCGGGGTCCCCGACCGGCGCCTGTTCACACCCTTAGCCGCGTCCCGGCGGCCCATGACAAGGCCGCCGCTTCCGTCTGCCCGGGGGTGGATTGCCGGCCCCGTTTTCAGTAGTCTGACGCGCAGACCAGAGACACAGGTCCTGGCCCGGCTTTATGGAGACACGCTATGCGCACGCCTGCAGCCCTAATGACAATTTTTCTGCTGACGGCAGTCTGCCTGCCTGGCGCCGCCCGGGCCCATCACGGGTGGACCTCTTATGACGCCTCCCGCACCGTTGTTATAAAGGCAAGCGTCGCCGAACTGACCTGGGGTAATCCCCACTCGATGATGTGGGTTATGCACGAAGGAGACCGGGTTGAGGTTTACCTTGCTCCGATTACACGCATGGTCAGCCGAGGACTGACCCAGGACATGCTGCCGGCTGGGAAGGAGATCCAGCTGGAAGCCTATGCCTCGACCCGCAATCCCGGCGAGTTCCGCGCAGAGCGGATCATCGTCGATGGCAAGACAATCGAACTGCGTTAATGCCAGCTGGCACAGACGACGAGGCGTACTTAACGACGTCCGCAAGCAGCAGCGCTGAAGGATGAAGCCGTCATATGCCCTATTCTGCCCCTCTCTCCCGTATTACCCATACGCTCAGCCATATCGCGCGCCTTGAGGACGCCGTTGCGTCCGGGGTTTTTCCTGACTTTGAAACGGATCTCGTCGAACCCATTCTCCAGGAGGCCAACCGCCTGGCGCGAGATGTCCTCGCCCCTCTTAATCCCATAGGACACAAGACAGGCGCCTATCTCTCGGGGACGGGCGTCATCGCCGCACCCGGACTCAAGGACGCCTACCGGCAATTCGTTGAGGGCGGATGGATGGGGCTCGCCTTTCCCCGCGCGTATGGTGGCCAGGATCTGCCAAAACCCCTGGCGCTTGCGGTTTTCGAGATGATCCACGGCGCGAATATGTCCTTCGGTCTTTGCCCTCTGCTGTCTTTTGGCGCGATTGAGGCCCTGCTTGCGCATGGCACGGATGAGCAGCGGCAAACCTACCTCCCCAAGCTCATCTCGGGAGAATGGACCGGCGCAATGAACCTTACCGAACCTCAGGCAGGCTCGGATGTTGGCGCGCTCGTGACAAAAGCTGAGCCGCGCAGCGATGGGTCTTACGCCATCACCGGGCAGAAGATCTATATCACCTGGGGCGATCACGACATGACTGAAAACATCATTCAGCTCGTGCTCGCGCGCCTGCCTGACGCACCTGCGGGCTCGAAGGGTATATCGCTTTTTGTCGTTCCCAAATTCCTGATCAATTCCGACGGATCGCTGGGTGAACGCAATTCATTCAGATGTATCGGGCTGGAGCGCAAGATGGGCATACACGCCTCGCCGACCTGCGTGATGCAGTACGACGGGGCGACAGGCTGGCTTGTGGGCGAGGAGAATAAAGGGCTGGCTGCGATGTTCACGATGATGAACTCGGCGCGCCTCAATGTGGGTCTTGAGGGCGTCGCCATCGCGGAGGCCGCTCTTCAGGCAGGACTGGCCTATGCCAGGGAACGCAGACAGGGATTTGTTCCCGGAGGAAAATCGGCAGTCGCCATCATCCGCCATCCGGACGTGCAGCGCATGCTGATGACGATGGCCTCAAACGTACAGGCGGCCCGATCCATCTGTTACGCCTGCGGCGCTGCGGCCGATATCGCCGCCCGTCATCCCGACGAGGCGACCCGGAAGGCCGCCAAAGCGCGCGAGGATGTTTTGACCCCCCTCGCGAAGGCCTGGTCAACAGACCGCGCTGTGGACGTCACGCATCTTGGCGTTCAGATTCACGGCGGAATGGGTTTCATGTCGGACACGGCGGCGGCTCAGTATTATCTCGATGCCCGAATTACGCCGATCTATGAGGGCACAAACGGCATACAGGCGATCGACCTGGCGGGGCGCAAGCTGTCTCTGGACGACGGGGCGGCCATGCAGACTTTGATCTCGGAAATCCGCGATCATGCCCGGGACGTATCCCGCTCGAACCTTCCCGGCTTCCAGCGTCTGGGGCAGTCCCTTGGGGAGGCCGCTGACGCGCTCGACGCCGCCAGCGTCCATATGCTCAGTGAGATGCGCACCAACCGCGACAGGGCGCTTGCCGGAGCCAGTACCTACCTTCGGCTGGCCGGGGATGTGGTTGGCGGATATTTTCTTTCGCGTTCCGCCTATGCCGCGCGCGATAGCGTGGACAGCGAACGCACCTTCGCTCTGGCGTCGTTCTTTGCAGGCGATACGCTGGCAAAAGCTCACGCGACGGCCCGCTCACTCCGCGAGGGCGCCGACGCTGTTCACGCGGCCTCGGAGGATTTCTGGCGTGGCGACTAGCGATGGGTCCGGATTGCAGTCGTAACCGTCATTGCCGGTATGTACGGCATCTGGATGTCTGGCTCGATGGCCTCAATGGCCGGGGCTGCACCGGTTGTCTCCTTCGCCGGCAAAGGTCATGACTGGTGACCACCGGGTGATCCAGGTCCGACGTTCGTTCATTATCAGCTCTGAGGCCAGCCGGGGGTAGTCAGTCAGCGACGCTGTGACAGCTGCGGCTCCTCAACAACGCCCATGTCCCCCAAGACCTTCGCGCGCCTTCAGGACACCAGCTCGAGGCGCTGCGGGGAAATCAGGCAGGCCGGCATGCAATACGCATCAATGATCAGTAGTCGGTCAGCTTTGTCTGGAAGGCAGGAGGACCCGCCGATGTCGACATGGTAGACTGCCATGAAGGGCGCACGTCTGACGAACCCGTCCCCGGGGGAAATTCTTCTGGAAGAGTTTTTGAATCCGATGGGCCTCAGCCCAAGCGAACTGGCGCGTGCAGTCCATACCCTGCCAAGACACATGAACGAAATCGTTCGGGGAAAGCGCGCCATCACGGCAGAGACGGATCTCCGCCCGGCTCGGGATTTTGGAATGTCCGAAGGGTTCTTTCCCGGGATGCACAGCGATTATGACCTGATGCAGCGCCGCCGGCAGATTGGCGCCGACCTCATGGCAATCTCAGCCCGCGCGGCAGAGGTCCGGTCCGTATCTTTGCGGGTGAGAAAGCGCGGGGCGCATGTGGCGTATCCGAATGCAAAGCCTCTCAGTCAGTAAAAACTGCAGGATGACCGGAAGGCGCCGAACAGACACTGCCATCGCATGCATGCGAACGGAGGCTTTGTACGGACCTCGCCAGTCAGCTCCGGGACGCATCGGACGCCGGATCGCCCAGAAGCGCCTCAGAGACCGGTTCACCGGGACACGCGACGTCGGCAATGAGCCGAGCCCACACCTACACAGAACGGCAAAGGAATGCCCGGCGGGGCCCTGTGGGAAACGTATCGGTCCGGGCTCCTCCAGGCATGACACCTGTCATGCCCCTGCACTGACGCCGCGCACTCACGGGCAAGGCCGCGATCTGTTCTTGTGGCGCCATATCGCCGAGGAGAATGCCCGTGCCGCCATCACCCATACTCGCCCGCCTGACGAAGGTTGCGAAGTCCTATTCCGGAAAGTGCGTACTGAAAGGCTTCGACTTCGCGCTTGAGGCGGGGTCAGTGGTCGCTCTGCTCGGACCCAACGGGGCAGGCAAGTCCACTGTCGCCGGTGTGATGACCGGCCGCCTGATCGCCGATGCTGGCTCCGTCTGCCTGTTCGATCGCGACCCCCGCCATCCCGAGGCGCGGGCGCGTATGGGTGTCATGTTTCAGGCGGCCGGATTGCCAGAGGCGTTGACCGTGGCCGAAACGATTGATCTGCATGCCGGCTACTTCAGGCGCCGGCTGAAGACGACGGAAATCCTGGACCAGGCCGGCCTGAGCGCGCTCGCCAAACGACGCTGCGACAGGCTTTCGGGTGGTGAACAACGACGCGTGCATTTCGCCCTGGCCATCGCTGGTGCGCCGGATGTCCTTGTGCTCGACGAACCGACGACAGGGTTTGACCCAGACTCGCGCCGCGCTATGTGGCGCCTTGTGCGCCAGAAGGCTGATGCCGGCGCCGCCGTCCTGCTCGCCACACATCACATGGACGAGGCTGATGCGCTCGCCGATCGCATTGTTGTTATTGCTGATGGCCGGATCATCGCAGATGGCCCGCCGGCTGCGATCAAAGCCAAAGTTGCCGGCTCGACCATTCGTATCCGTACCGCGCTTTCACTTGCGCATATGCAGATTTTGCCGGGCGCCGCGACAGTCACTCAGCGCGGCGCCGACGCGGTGATTCTCACTACAAACCCGCGCGCGACACTCGAAGCTCTGTTCCGCGCTGATCCGTTGCTTACCGGTCTGGAGGTCTCCAGCGCCTCGCTTGAGGAGGCGCTCGCCGACATCATCGCCAAAACCATGAAGGAGGCCGCATAATGTCAACGCTCGTCGCCGCAGCACCGGGGGTCTACGTCCGCGAAGCTGGCGCAGAAGTCCTCAAGTCCGCCCGAACGCCGCAATTCATCATCCCGACGCTCATTCTTCCCCCTGCCTTCTACGCCCTGTTTGCGCTCGGCATGGGCAATGGCGATATCGACACGGCGAGGCGGACATTGGCCACATTTGGCGTCTTTGCCGTTATGGGCCCGGCGTTGTTCGGCTTCGGCGCCAATGTCGCTGGTGAGCGTGAAAGCGGACAGCTTGAGCTTAAGCGGCTTTCGCCGATGCCAGCTGGCGCGCACATCGCCGCCAAGCTCGCCGCGACGATCGTTGTCAGTGTGATTGCGTTTTCAATCATCTATGCCCTGGCCATCTTCGCTGGCGTTGATTTGAGCCTGCTGCAATGGACGTTACTTGGCGGCGTTCACCTCATCTCAGTGCTGCCGTTTGCGCTCATCGGGCTCGGGTTCGGCTATCGCCTGGGCCAGAAGGGCGCGATCGCGATCGCCAACATCATCTTTCTCGCCATGGCCGTTATGGGCGGTTTGTGGATGCCGGTGGCTGTGCTGCCGGAGGTCATTCAGACAATCGCATGGGCCCTGCCCTCCTATCATCTGGGTGAGCTGGCGTTGATGGCGGCCGGCCAGAGCGACGCGGCGCACCTTTGGCTGCACGCTGTCCCTCTGGTTTTGCTCACATGCGCCGCTGCGGTCTTCGCCTGGACGGGTCAGGGCCGTCACGGCGCTTGACCTGGATGACGGTTTGCGTGGAGGCTCTCACCATGATGAAACAGGAACGACAAGACCGACCTCTCCTGAAGTGGTTCAGTATCGACAGCCCATACATCTGGCTGGCCTACCTGCCGCTCTTCTTTCTTCCATGGTTCATCAGCCCCCCGACGACGCCGCAACTCGTCGGCGGCGGCGCCGGTATCGTGGTATTCCTCGGTCTCTATGTCTCAGCGATTGGCGCGACCGGTACACGCCTCGCTGGATATGCGGTGGCCATCCTTGCTCTGTCGTTTGCGCTCGCCTTTACGCTCGGCAACTGGACGGTCATCTCTGTTTATGCTGCGAGCCTGCTTGGGAACCTGCACCCTGCAAGGCGCGCGATTGCTTGTCTTGGCGCCTTCGCCATAGCCACCCTCGTTGCCGGCCTCGCAATCCGGCAAGATCCGCTTTATTGGGGATTGGGCGTTTTCCTTATGCTGATGGTGGGCGCCGCCAGCATCTCCCGCGCAGCGCTGGAAGACAAGACTCGCGCCCTGGTGAGCGCACAGGAGGAGGTCAAGCAGATGGCGGCTACCGCCGAGCGCGAACGCATCGGCCGTGACCTGCACGATCTGCTTGGACGCACACTGACGCTTATCGCCATCAAGGCTGATCTCGCCGTCAAGCTGTCAGCGCGCGACCCTGCTGGCGCTGAAACCCAGATGCGCGAAGTCGCAGCCACAGCGCGCACTGCATTGGCCGAGGTGCGAGCTGCCGTAGCGGGCATGACCGGCGCAACGCTCAGCCGCGAGATCGCCAGCGCCCGGACAGCGCTTGCTGCAGCGGGAATCGCCTGTATCGTCGACGGCGACGCTGAGACGATCAACCAAGGTGCTGGCGCAGTTCTCGCCATGACGCTGCGCGAGGCTGTCACCAACGTCATCCGTCACTCGGGCGCGCGCAGCTGCCGCATCGCTGTGATGTGCGGGGCCAACGGCCTGGTGCTCACTGTGAGCGATGACGGCGATGGTGGGGCGTTGCGCGAAGGTGGCGGAATCGGCGGTGCCCGTTCACGTTTAGCCGCCGCTGGCGGCCGTCTGCGCGTCACCGGCGACGCAGACGGCACTCAACTCGTCGCATATCTGCCGGCGGGAGTCCCGGTATGATCCGTATCGTTATTGCAGAAGATCAGGCCCTCGTCCTCGGGGCGCTTGCGGCGCTGCTTTCCATGGAGAGCGACATTGAAATTGTTGCGCGCGTCGGCGATGGCCTCGCCGCACTTGCTGCGATACGCGAACATAAGCCTGACATTCTGCTGTCCGACATCGAGATGCCAGGCCTTTCCGGACTCGATGTCGCTGAAGCAATCGCCAGGGAGGCGCTCACCGCCAGGGTGTTTATCGTCACGACCTTTGGCCGGGCCGGCTATCTGCGACGGGCGATGGATGCGGGCGTACGTGGCTATCTGCTAAAGGATGCACCGTCCGACGTCCTGGCCGCCGCGATCCGTAAAGTAGCAGCAGGTGGCCGCTCCATCGCGCCTGAACTGGCTGAGGCCGCATGGGACGCGCCCGCCAATCCGCTTTCCGATCGTGAACGCGGCGTGTTGCGGCTGGCCGATGAGGGCCGCTCCAACAAAGAGATCGCCCGCGTGCTCGATCTCTCTGCTGGAACTGTGCGTAACTATCTCTCAGAGGCATCCTCAAAGCTTGGCGCCGCCAGTCGCATCGAAGCCGGACGTATCGCGCGTGACAAGGGCTGGCTCTGATACTCACATGATATCTGTCACCCTTGCGTACTGACCGCCCGCACTGCACTTTGCCCTGCTTCTTCATCAGTCTGGTATCTCACAGGGAGATGACCGATGCGGTGGAAAAGCGGATTGGCGGTTGTGGCGGTCGTGGCAGCTCTGGTGGGCGGCGCCGCGATGTTCAGGCTTGCTGCTCCGCAGAACTATGGCCTGCCGCAGATTGAAGTCCTTGAGCCAGGCGAGACCGGCGTGCGGGTCGAGGAAGCCGGTCTCTTCGGCAATTTCTATCCCGCCGCAGGCGAGGGCTCCCACCCCGGCATACTGCTGCTTGGTGGCTCTGAAGGCGGACTGGGGCGCGCCATGAAGGACATTGCGCTCGAGCTGCAACGTGAGGGCTTCAGCGTTTTTCAGCTCGCCTATTTTGGCGCGCCCGGCACATCTGAAACGCTCGAGCGTATTCCGCTCGAGTTGTTCGACCGTGGCCTTGACTGGCTCGGAGGGCGGCCCGGCGTTGACGCGCAGCGCCTGGCGCTTGTTGGCGGCTCGAAAGGGGCTGAAGCGGTCCTGCTTGTCGCAACGCGCCACCCGGAACTCCGCGCTGTCGTGGCCGGCATGCCAGCGAGCGTAGCCTGGAATGGCATCAACTGGCGGCGCGGCGGCCGAAGTGAGCGTTCGTCGTGGACAAGCGGCGGAGAGGACGTCCCCACAATGCCCTTCGCATCCTGGAATCAGGTCGAAGGTGTTATCAGCGTTTATCGGTCCATTGAAGATTCCAGGCTGAGCAGAGCAGCCGAGCGCGCCGCCATTCCAGTCGAAAAAATGCGCGCAGAGATGCTGCTTGTATGCGGCGAGGCGGAAACCATGTGGCCGGCCTGCCCAATGTCACGCGCGGTCGCTGCGCGTGCAGCAGAGCGTGGCGGCCCTCAGGTCCGGGTTCTTGCTTACGCTGACGCAGGCCACCTGGTGCTTGGTCCGCCGATCCTGCGCGATCACGCATTCTACAGGCGGCTCGACGTGCTCGGTGGTACTGTGGAAGGTAACGCCGCTGCGCGCGCCGACAGCTGGCCCCGTATCATCGCGTTCCTGAAAGACCGGACACGTCCGCCACTGATGCCAGCCGAATGACCACAGCGTTCGGCGAGCGGCCAGAATATTTTAAAATGGCTGCCTGCGCTGTTCGTCGAGGTATCTGATTTTACGTCGACAGCAACCGTGATTTGAGCAGGTACAGTGCATCAGACAGGGCATCCCGATGAAAGTTGAGCAAAGCAACCAGACGAACCACACTGGCTGGCGTTTCTGCACGTTTCCGATCCTGCTCGCAGACTGTCAGGGCGAGACCGGCGTGACATGACTCTCAATCGGCGTATAATATTGACGCTGGTTCGGCATCCAGCTTTGACCCCTCACAGGTGGCAGGATGCCGACGCGCGGAGCCATGCCGAGCGCAGGATCTTCCCAACCGTTCTGCGCGACATGTGCAGCTCTCGCGCAATCACCCTGACCGGCCGCTTCCGGACAAAGAACTCGCGTCGAAACCGCGCAATCGTGTCCACGCCCTTCTTCCCCTGGCCACCCGTTCCAAAAAACAGGCAGCCTGCCAGAGCCTCAGATCAGGGGGTCAATTCTAAACGCCGATAGCCCCGCTCAAGGGGCAATCTTCCATGCCGAAACACAAACGGCTCTTGCTAGAGATCGTTCGCCTTCACCGATGCATGCAGAGAGCCCGGAGGCAAGCACATCCGCACAAGGCCGTACCCGCCCCGCACCAACGGCAAGGCCGAACGCTCCATCCAGACCAGCCTCGGGGAATGGGCTTACGCCAAAGCCTGCGACACCTCAGTCCAGCGCGTCGCCGACCTTCCCGTCTGGACGCACAGATACAACTGGCATCGCCCACACGCCGGGATAACATCCCCGAATTCGCCTCCATTCGCCGGGCGCGCCTCGATGCAATCATGGCGGCCATTCCAGCCCTGGCGTTCGACGCCGCCGCTGCGGCCGTCTGTGGGACCATCGTCTCGCTTGCCGGATAGTCCAGGAAGAAACTCCTGGGCCGCATGATCGCGGCCCAGGCCCTGGTGCATCGGTCCGTGCTGGTGACCATGAACGGCTAGGACTTTTCGGACATCCCCGATCTCAAACTGCTGGCTTGGGGATGAGCTGTGAACCGGCGTGGGGTCCGGACGCCGATCCGCAGGCCATCGCGTTGATTAATCAAGAAGGCCAGGTGGCGCCTCAGGCTGACACGACATGCCTCGGATGCGCCTGTTCGCATTATCTGCGAAGCATAGCATGTTGCCGGGACGGGTGTATCGGCATGTTGTGAGAGTAGGACCGTGTCTGCGGAGGCCGTCTGAGTGAGCGACGATCAGTATCGCAGGGTCCCTTCGGCGCGCCTGGCGCGCCTGGCCGTGCTGGGCCAGCTTGCAGGCGGGCTCGCCGCCAGCGCTCTTGCGGAAGGAGCGCGGCGATTTGCCAAAGGTGAGCGTCCCCGGCTTTCAGACCTTCTGTTGACGCCCGCCAACGCCCATCGCGTGACCGACCAGCTTTCAAGGCTTCGCGGCGCGGCCATGAAACTTGGACAGATGATGTCCCTTGATGCGGGCGACCTGTTGCCGCCCGAGCTCACCGCGATCCTGTCGCGACTGCGGGAGGCTGCGCATTACATGCCCCCCGGCCAGCTCAACCAGACGCTCACCACAGCCTGGGGACCGGACTGGCTGAGACGGTTTCGTCGCTTTGACCAGCAACCGATTGCGGCGGCCTCAATCGGTCAGGTGCATCGGGCCATTCTTGCAGACGGCGCATCGCTTGCAATCAAAGTACAATATCCGGGCGTGGCTGACAGCATCGATGCAGATGTCGACAACGTCGCCAGTCTCCTGCGACTTTCCAACATGCTGCCGGCGACGCTCGACCTTTCACCGCTCCTTGCAGAAGCCAGGAGACAGCTACACGAAGAAGCGGATTACATTCGCGAGGCCCGGCAGCTGCAGCGCTTCCGTGCTCTTCTGTCCGGTGACGATCAATTCGTGATACCGGAGGTTTATCCGGAATTATCGACGCAGCATGTCCTGGCGATGAGCTATGTTCCCGGCAAGCCTGTCGAAGCTTTACGTGAGGAGCCGCAGGATACGCGTAACCGGATGATGGGCGCCCTTATCGATCTGGTGCTGCGGGAACTCTTCGAATTTGGCTTCATGCAGACCGATCCTAATTTTGCGAATTACCGATGGCAGCCGGATACCGGGCGGATCGTGCTGCTCGATTTCGGCGCGACCCGTGAGACGCCACACTCTGTTGTCCTGGCTTATCGCCGGCTTCTGCGTGCAGCTCTGACGGATGATCAGGAGGGGCTTCGTACCGCGCTGCTTGACCACGGATTTGTGTCACCGGCGATGCTTGAGCGGCATCGCCGGGCTATAGATGGACTGATCGCCGTCATGATGACCCATTTCAGCAGACGCGGAGATTTTAACTTCGCTGATCGCAGTTTCATCGAGAGCGTGCGAAGCTATGCCGAGCCTGTCATCTCCGACCGCACCGCCTGGCACATCCCACCGACAGACACTCTCTTTGTCCAGCGCAAGGTGAGTGGGATCGCCCTGCTCGGCATTCAGCTTCAGGCCGTCTTACCCTTACGCGAGATCGTCGAACATCGTTTGGGTTCTGAGGGCGCCTGAGTCTCGCATTGGCAGAGAGCCCGTCCGTAATTTTGCGGGGTGTCTTCGCGGCCCTGGCGGACATTTGCACGAGGCCAGGCGATCAGGTGGTCCAGCCTGAGCGAAGCGGTCTGTC
>Ga0169931_10013024_pt1 | contig 11425 bp, 11 predicted proteins | sample Kivu_15m_20L_FD_129675 | JGI IMG/M metagenome (GOLD analysis project Ga0169931, IMG submission 129675) | Freshwater microbial communities from Lake Kivu, Western Province, Rwanda to study Microbial Dark Matter (Phase II) - Kivu_15m_20L... | ecosystem: Environmental > Aquatic > Freshwater > Lake... | reverse complement strand
GCCAGAGATCACAATCAATCAGAAGAAAATAGAAACAAAAGTTTAGAGGACATGGAAGCAATCATACAAATGTTGCTTGAAGAGACAAGTAATATATTAATTACTAATAATTTCTTAGATGTTCAAGGCCTCACTAAAATGAATGTGATTGATTCAACTGCACATAGATACTTTTATCTAGGAAGTCTGACTTTGTTACTTGCATTCAAAATTAATCACTTTGAGAAGTCTGAGATTATCTCTGGGGTTGATTCATTAATCGAATCAGTTTTCAAGCATATTACCTTACTCAAGGAAATTTCTCCCATTCTCTATTTCCAATTTACTTTTGTGAGAAATCTCAATCACTTTTTGAAAAATGATAACGTAGATGTCGGAAAATTGGAAGAATTGTTGGAAGCTTTCAAAACTTTAAAAGTTTATAAAATGTTTAGAAAAAAGTAAAAATAATTTCTTAATTTTTCATAAAGTGTAACAATTTTAAAATCTTTAAGGGACTTCCTAAGTGTGACTAAATATCTTATTCTTTTCAATTTCTTAATTATCGGAGTTAAAATAGATGCTAGCATCTTATCATTCCTAGAAATCGATGATAATAATATATTAGGATTAAACATTCAAAACTCAGTGATAATACATTCTCTCATCAACAATAATAACCTTTCTTTTCTAGTAGATCTCAGTCTAATTGAAAAATTCACAAAAAAGATAAATTCATTTACAGAGAGACAAAACCAAACTCTGAATTCAGACGATACAATAAACAAGGTCAACTCAATTTTAGAAAGAGTATATGAATCAAAGAGCTTTTACATGCTAGAAAACCACGACGTATTATTAGCATCAAGCAAAACTAGTGGAATATTTAAAGAAACAAGGAAGTTATTAGAAGGGATATAACCAATTAAAAACATAAAAAAAATAAACTGTCTAAAATAAAATTATTTTATTCTAAAATGTTTCAATTACATTTCTAAATAGAGTTCATTCTTTAAATTATTTTAAGTTGTTTATTATCATTCAATATTCTATTCGATATTTAAATATACTTTCTTCTTGCTATTTCAGCATCAATAGCTTGTTCTTTTTGAATTTTAGTCATTCCCGGGTACAATCTTGCATAGTAATCTGTTCTTCTTAGAGCTTCTGCTGTGCTAAAATTAGTTGCAGATGCAGCGAGGATATAACTGATCCATTTGAAAAGAGAAAGTTTATCTGCTTTGGCTGTGTGATTATGTTTGAGATATATTATCTCTGATAAAGTTAAGAAAATAGGCACAGCCCAAATGAGAATTGCCTTTCCCTCGAATTGAGATAATACATTCATTCTTTTATTGTGGGAGACTAAACTCTCATAAGGAGATGCCTTTGAAATATTTTGCTTGACTATTTCAGATGTTTTTCCTTCCATATTTTAAATTGATAAATAAAATAATTTTTATTAAAATATTATGTAAATTATTTTAAATATTTTAATGCAAAGTAATTTCAAATTATCTTTGTTTAAATTAAAGGAAGAATTAGTATGCAATCTAAAAGGGACTAAAATGAATTCAGTATTGAGAAAATTTTTCAGCGATTTCTCTAAATCGAGAGATACCTACAAATACCAGAATGAAGATAAGAATTCGAGAAGAGGGATTAGAGATTTCAGAAATAAAAATAAAATTGTGAATCCTGATACTCTTGCCTTGAGAGAAGAAAACAAACTCGTGAAAAATCTCATTGAAAATTATGATGAACCTGTGAAGATTTCTGAAGAGGATATACATAAGGCCTTAGAAAAGACAGGAAAGCTACCAGAAAATGAATTAAAAGAGATAATAAATACATTCAGCAAAGATTCATACCAATTGGACGTAAAAGATTTGAGAGAAGAAATCAAAACCAAAGTTTTATCGAAATTGAATTTGAATCTTAATAAGAGTATAGCAGAGTTATGTAAAACTGCAAAGAAAAACCCAAAAATTTTTGCTGACTTTGAGGAATTTTGGCTTTCGATTGAAAATGAACTTAAAACTAGAGAAGACTCGTTAACAAACGAGCAGATATCTGACATAATTTCTTCTTATTCAAAATGCGAATTAACTCCTAATATAAAAATTTACGAAACATTCGAAGATGTAATTTGCGATAGTCCAATTCCTTTTAATCATAATGATATTGAAAGGATTCTTTACTCTTATTTCACACATAAAAAAGGATCAACTCCTTTTCTTAAAATTTTTGGCAGAAGATTTATGAGATACAAGGATGTCATAGATAGCTCTAGATTAGCGAGATTCGTATGTGAGTTAAACTCTCATCCTCAAACAATTAAAGGAAACTTTGGATTTTTATTAGAAGTTGAAGAAAAAATAAAAAATGAAATCGAAAGAAAAGAAATAAAATTCGTGGATTTAATCTCAATCGCTGGGTACCTATTTAAAGATAATTTAGGATCAAATGACATCCAACATTTAATCGAATTGAGTATTTTAGAAAAATTCGAAAATAAAATTGAAATTGAAATCTCACAGATTATAAAACTTGTCAAAGCTATTTCAGACTATTACATTAAAAATGAGGAGTTATGCTATAAGATAAAGAATGTTATCGAAACGTATTTAAATGGATATATTCACCTAGAGGATTCATCAAACAAGGACCAAATAAAAAATATAAATATCGAATTCAATGAGCATTACATTAAATTAATTACTAATCTTAATATCTTAATCTGGTCATTTTCACGTAATCAAACTTTTTTGAATTTAAGAAAAACACCAGAGTTTAATTATTTTTACAATCGTTTAAAGGAAATATTTATCAAAAATCTGGAATATTTCAATCCGAGAGAATTTACTTTTAGTATAGAAGGTATTTTGAAAATATTGAATAAAGAAAATTCAAAAGAAATTTTTACATATGATGAAATAAACTTAATTAATGAAAAAATATCAAAAATACAAGAAAATTTTAAAGCACACGAAGCTATAAAACTTTTAACGATTCTTTTAACTAACTCTTTTTTAATTAGAAACGGTCACAACTCAATAGAGCTTCTATTCGAAATTTGTTATGAGAATATTGACAAAATGTCCTATCAGGATCTAATCCAATTTATGAACATTTCTCATAATTTTTCACCTCTCTTAGAAAAAATTAAATTCGGTTTCATTGAAAACAGATTATCTTCAGGAAATATACTATCTAAAATGAACATAAATTCATTATGTATATTGGTAAAGACAATTTCAATACCGCAGATTCATAAAAATTTCTCAAAAGATTTTTATAACAAATTGAAAACGATTTTTTACGTGAGAATAAACGAGATACCCAAGGAAGAATTTTGTCAAGTGCTGGCCAATTCAGCCGAAATGAAAATATCACAAGTAGTTCAGAGCATGCTGGATATTCTTGAGGATTTATCCGAGTTTGAGAAATTAGTAGAATGTTTCAACAAACCTGATGAGGTAATAAATTTATTGTGGTCGATGCTCTCTATCTATTTAAGATCTGACTGGAATTTAAAACTTAATCAAAAAGAAAGTAATTTTGTAGAGAAAATATTACGAAGTTTTTTAATCTGCAATTCAGACAAGGATAGCGATAAGACGATAATGATTGAAAATCTAAGAGGATTGCTGATAAACAAAATGGGAATTATGTTTAAATCAAAGGATAATCTACTAGATCGAGAAGAAAATTTGAAGAAATTCATTCAAGTAGGATTTCTCTCATTTTTGTACTTGAAAGAAGCAATTAGCGATCTTAGTAGAAATGATCTCAGAACTATTCTTGAAATTGTTGTTGAATGTATTTCCTCAGTAAATTCTCATTTTGATTTAGATGCAAGAAATAATTTCATTTCTTTAGATTCGGCAAGCAAATGCAACAAAGAAATCCTTGAAGACCTTCAGAAGGAAATTTTGTATTTCTTCAAAAGAAAACTGAATACGAGCATCTTTCCTAATTTTATAGATGAATTTATGAATCCTGTAAACACAGTAGTCTATTTTGAAACACCGAAGATTAAAAGTAATGAGAAAATAACAGGAATAGATTCAAAGAGATTTGCTGTATTCCTTTTGAATGAGTTCTATTTTAATAATGATAGAGATACATTTGCGTTGTTTGATAATCGATTTAAAATATTGAAAGAAGTGTTTAAATGGGAGATTATAAAAATTAATGAAGAAAAGTTTTCTAATTTGACAAAATCAGAAGAAAAACAACAATTACTAAAAAATCTCATCGGTGTAGATTTTGATGAAGAAGAAAATTTAAAGATAAAAATAGAAGAAGTAGAGGAAGATAGAAAAGAAGACGTCAAATCTGATAACTCAGTTGAAAAAGTAAAATCTCCTAGATACAAACTTACTAAGACTTTACTTAAATCCAATGCTAAGAAAATTTAAGAATACGGTTTATTCTATAAAAAATTTTTAAAATTCAATATTATTTTTGTTTGATTGGCTGTAGTAATTCGAATAAATTCGAAAAAGAAGTTATAAAGCATATAATTAAAATTAAAAATGTTTTAATTATGTTTAATGTGTAGATTTAATATCTAATTCAATCTTGTGGGAATTTGTATAATATATTTTTAATTTGTATTATAACAATAATAATTAAATTTGAGAATGACGAATTATGGAAATTACGAAATTCCTGTGTTTGTAATGAAAATATTAATATGATTAATCCTTAGGAAGATGACCTGGCAACAATCAAAGAATTCTTAAGAATAACACTGCATACAATATTCTTTCACAGATGGCTAGGTGAATCTTCATTTGAAGATGTAGAGAGTCAATTTTCTAATATAAACTATGTATAGTTTAATATAAATATATTAGATCAAATTGAAAAATGCCGAATTAGAAAGAATAATAGAATCGAATATTTTAAACGTAGAAAAAACGCTTAGTAAATCTTCGAGAATCCAATTAGTTTTAAATTTCTATCAAAAGAAAGTGCAGAAGTTTTATATTATGCAAGAATTAGTCAATCTATGGGAATCTTGGAAATTTTTCTTCATCTTGAAAAGCGAAGGTACTGAGAATCAAATGAACGAATTGAATAATTCAAAACAGAAGGAAAATAAAATAAGGGAATTTATTTTTTGTGTTCTTGAAAAAGTAAATTTGATATAAAATTTTTATTAAGGTAAATGACAAATTCGACTTTATGCCAGATTTTAATGCAGAGGATAATTTACCAGCTGAGACTTTTCCTTATGAGGTATATTTAACTTTAAGAATTTAGATAAAAATAAACACATTTACGAATGAATCTATGTTCACAACAATGATAAAAAATTTAAGTTTAAAGAATGTTTTAAATGATGAGTTAATTTAATTATGTTAAATGTATATATATATGTGTAAAATATTCATCATTCTTATATTTTCTTTTAATATTGTTGATTTGTTAATCATATTTTAATTATGTCAGATAAATGGGAAATTCTTAAAAACAAAGCCAACGAAGAAGTAAAGAAACAAAATTTCTCAGTTGCAATCAGTTTATACACAGACTCTATAAGTAAATATAATCTATTCATATTTTATTAGAATTGGATCCATATCAAGATTCGTCATTTTCAAACAGAGGATTATGTTATCTTTCTTTGGAAAAATTTAATGAGGCAAAGTCTGATTTAAACAAAGCTATAAATTTAAATTCTAAAAACATTAAGGCACTGAAACGACTTGCTCATGTTCATCTCTTACTTGCTGAATTTTCCGAGGCAGAAATATTTTTAAAAAGATGCTTGGACGTAGAGCCGGAAGATAAAAGACATAAAGATGATCTCGATTTAATCCGAAACCTGAAAGAAATGTATTCTGATTTAAACAAAGCTAAATTTATTTTGGATTATAAGAAAAGTGAATTCCTTAGTGAAAAGCTTTTAGAGAAATGCAAAGAATGCACTAAATTAAAATCAATTTATGTTGAGTGTCTATTACAAAATTGTAAACCCACTCAGGCCTTGGAATTCATGAAAAAGAATCTTACAGATGAAGAAAAGAGAAAAGAAGAATTCGAATATTTTCTTTGTTTAGCCTACAGTTATGACGGGAAATAGTAATATTATTATTTTAATGACTGATTAATTTTTCTTAAATCCAATTAGTGAAAAAGCAAAACAAATACTCAGCAAAATACTTGCCGTATCAAAAGGTGACGAAAACGCCATGAAAAAATATAAGACATTGTGGGATCTACTGAAGAAAATTGAAACTGAGAAGGACAGAGCGAATGATTATTTCAGGAAAGGAGATTACGAATGTGCCATTGGATTATATACTAAGCTGCTAGACCTTGACACTAACAATAATTATTTCAATTCAACGATCTATGCTAATAGAGCCTTATGTTATCAGAAAAAGTCACAATTGATTGATGCACTTCGTGATATAAATAGATCTATCTCTTTGAATGAAAATTATTCAAAAGCCTACTATCGAAGGGCTACAATTAATTTAGCTTTAAAAAATGTTGATAAAGCGAAAGAGGATTTGAACTTAGTTTTGCAAAAGGATCCTAGTAAAAATTATTTTAATTATTTTAGATAATAGAGATGCTGTTTTATTATTAGATGATATAATTAGAACAGAGAAGAAATTGACTAGAAGAGATTTCTATAAAATATTGGAGATAAAAAAAGATTCTACACAGGAAGAAATAAGAAAAGCATATAGAAAACTTGCAGCCAAATGGCATCCAGATAAGAACAACGACTCAGAAGAACAAAGGGAATTTGCAGAAAGGAAATTTAGAGAAGTTAATGAAGCCTACTGTATACTTTCAGATGAAAGAAAAAGAGAAATTTATGATAAAGGTGAGCACCCTGATAATCCAAACTCTGCATTTCACACTGACTTTAAAAATCAGGAAGAAGCTTATGAAGAGACATATAACTATTATTCTAAAACATATAAGACTGATAATAACAGTCACCAATCTTCTGATTTTAAGAAAGATTATCATTCGTCATCAAATTATAAATCTAAGAAAAAGCAGAAAAAGGACTCCAAATATTAAAAGGATAAATAGAGACTATATACATTTATAATATTTTTATTCTTATTTCTATGACATTTAAATTTATATATAGAAATTTTAGAATATAATTATAAATCTAAAATAATTTTTCAGAAATAACTTATATGAATGATATAAGGGTAAGGAGTTCATACTTTATATATTTAAAAGAGAAAATTTTGAATTTTTAAAAGAATTTTTATCATATATGAATACAGATAATTCTGATATTAACGAGTGATATTAAAATATATAAAGACTTAAAAATCTATGATGTAGGATATAAATGCTTTACAGTTTTTATATTAATATAATATGTCTCTTTTCAAAAATAATCCAACATTTAACATAAAACAGAGTCTTAAAGATTTGGGAATAACAGCTCACACTGTAAATCACAATCTTTCTATTGCAGAATTATATGAGTCATGCATACTAAATAATATGCCAACAGATTTACAAACTCTTCCTAATAGAATAACATCTACAGGTGCCATGGCATCCTACTCTGGTCTTGTAACAGGAAGATCTCCAAAAGATAAACGAATAGTTAAGGATGCAACAACAGAAAACGATATATTTTGGGGTGATATTAACATTCCTCTCTTCCAAAAATCTTTTAAAATGTTGGAAAGACGAGCCTTAGACTATTTAAGTTCTAGACCTAGATTATACGTAGTTGATGGTTATTCTGGTTGGGATCCTAAAAATAGGATAAAAATAAGATCAATATCTTGTAGAACATATCACGCTCTATTTATGAGGAATATGCTTATTGTTCCTACAGATGACAAATTAGCAAAAGATTTTACTAGTGAAGAACCTGATTATAATGTTTATAATGCAGGAGAATTAAATGCTGGTGCTATATATGACGGAGTTAATACAAAGATATCTGTTTCCTTAAATTTTAACGAGAGAAAATTAGTAATATTAGGAACTCAATATGCGGGTGAAATGAAGAAAGGAATTTTTAGCATTATGAATTATCTGATGCCGAAAAGAGGAATTCTCTCCATGCATTCAAGCGCAAATGAAGGTGAAAAAGGAGATGTAAGCTTTTTCTTAGAACTTAGTGGCACGGGAAAGACCACTCTATCTGCTGATGTGAATAGAAAATTAATAGGAGACGATGAGTACTGTTGGACTGATGAAGGGATATTCAATATTGAAGGTGGTTGCTATGCGAAATGTGTAGGTTTAAACCGAGAAAAAGAGCCAGAGATTTATGATGCTGTTAAATGGGGTAGTGTGTTAGAGAATATTAAATTTAAGGACGAGCATATAAGAGAAGTTGATTATAATGAAATAGGAATTACAGAAAACACAAGAGTATCTTATCCTCTTGAATACATTAAGAATGCTAAAATACCTGCGATAGGTTCTCATCCTAAAAATATTATCTTCCTGACATGTGATGCCCATGGCGTGCTACCTCCAGTCTCTAAACTTGATTATGGACACGCTATGTACTACTTCATTTCAGGATACACTGCCAAAGTAGCTGGAACAGAAGTTTGAGTTAAGGAACCAACTTCTACCTTCTCTGCCTGTTTTGGTGAACCTTTCTTACCTCTTAATCCTAATGTTTACGCTGAATTACTTGCTAAAAAGATGAGGAAGCATAACACTCATGCATGGTTGATAAATACAGGATGGTCTGGAGGAAATTATGGCATAGGGAAAAGAATTGATCTTTCGATTACTCGTTCTATAATTGATGCCATTCACTCAGGAGAACTCGAAAAACAAACTTACGAGCAAATTCCTGTCTTCGGATTATTTATCCCTGAGGGTTGTCCTGGAGTCAAATCCGAGCTTCTTAATCCTATTGAGACATGGCAAAATAAAGATGAGTATAATAGAATTTTGAAAAAGCTGGCTCGAGATTTCCAAAAGAATTTTAATAAATATAAAGAAAAAGCAAGTCAAGAAATTTTGAATGCTGGACCTCGTCTAGATTAATTGATTCTAACTAAAGAATATAAGGATTTATAATTTAGGCCTTTATTATATAAACAATTCTTATATAAAATAAAAAATCTAAGAATTCTAAATTTTTAATTTAAAATTCAAAAATCACAAGTATAATACCAAATATTATAGATTGTTTTCTTGTATAAAATAAAGTATTTAATAATATATCGAATTAGATTAGATTTTAATTTAAATATTCATTATAAAAAGATTTATCAAATTTTGAGAGGCTAAATTTTGATTTAATATTTAGATAAAGTTTTGAGCTCTTCATTTAAAATAATTTATTTCTTGAAATATAATGAATTCTCATGGTCATAAATAGATTTAATTTTATACCACATATTTCATTTAAAGTCAAATTAATCTGACTTAAAATGTAAAAATTAATATAAATAATTTCATATAATATTTAATCTATTTTTAGCATGAAATAAATTATCTTTAAATTGTATTTTAAAAATATTTTGTATGTCAATTAAAATATTTAAAGAATATTATTTAATAAATATATACTTTCATTAAAATCAAAAAGAAATTTATTCAAAAATAAAATTAATAAATTAAAAAATGAAAATTAAAATTTTAAATTAATTTTAAAGATTAATCATAAAATACAAGGAATTCATTAAAATTAATTTATCATTTCTGATTAATATAAATAATTTAATAGTTTAAAATAATTTCGAAAAATTAGATTATAAAAAATATTATAATGGCAAAAACTAGAAAGTCTGCATCGTCATATGAACAAAGAATTAAACAAAAATTGCTTGCAAAATCAAAGAATACTAGAGCTGCATATTTACCAAAAAGAAATAATATTAATTCAGAATCAAATGAAAAAGAACTCCTCTTTTGTCCTAATTTCCAAATAAGAGAAAACAAAATCGTCTACAATGAAAAACTACCACAAAAGGAGGAGATAATTGAAGATAGCAAAATTTGGAGAATTGATTCTACTTCAGATGTAAATTTCGAAGAGGCATTTAAAAATATTACAGATGAGAAAATAAAACCTGTTTTTCAACTAATAAGAGTAATGGAAATATCTAATAAAGGAGATTCCAAAAAGTATTTTTCTTCAACTTCATGCACAATCAGCTTAATCGAAATAAATAATAGAGTATTCGGAGTCTCAGTCTTTCATGTTTTAAACAAAAAGAAATCGCAAAAAGTGCTTAATCAAAAATTTTTCATACACAATGATCAGAATGGCATTGAGAAAATTGCAGAAAGTCTTGATCAGTTAATGAGAATTTATAAGATAGAAAATTTAGAAAAAGTTCAAGAAATTATTTATAACATAACTCAGATAAAATTACAAGAAATTCAGCTTAACATGGAATTTCTTTATGCTAGGAAAATTTATCTAGAGAAAATGAAAAATAATTCCGAATTAGTAAAAGATATTTTATTAGATCCAATGTTTGAATTACAGCCTCTTCCATCCATAGATTTCTGCTTATTCAATGTCGATTTAGAGAAATTGGATTCACAAATAAAACCTTTAAAAATTGCGACCAAAAAAATTTCTGACTATGGAATCATGATTGGTTTCTTTCAAAATGATGGTGTTATTTCAAAATCAGGCAAAGAATATTGTTTTTCAGATTTTCCAGAAGAAACTGACATATATCTAAAAGATTTCGTCCACTCTGATAAATCCGCAGGAATCGTTAAAATTGCAAATGAAAATACAGGATTATTTCTCTTCTATGGAACAACCACAGAAGGATCTAGTGGAAGTCCTATCTTAACTCCTGATGGTGATGTTTATGCTATCACATTTGGAAATTTTTGTGATAAAGAAGGAAGAGGTGAATATCCAAAAGAAGACATTCAAACGTTTGATGTCGAATTTAAAGAAAATAAACAAAGTTATGAATTACAGAAAAACGTTAACTTAGCAATTAAGATTAATCACCCAGTATTCAAAGAATATTTTTCAAATATAGAAAAAATGAATACTTCTAATTTAAATGAATCTTCCGTTATGTTTTTCAATCAATCATTAAATTCTGATATAGAATCTAGAAACCCAAGTCAAGAATTAAAATTTAATAACTTTCCAGATACTGATGAATCTAAAAATAAAAAAGGATTTATATCAAAAAAAAGAAATAGAAAGTTAAAGAAAGATAAATAAAGAAAATTAATTTTATAAGTATATAATTATTTTTTCTGTATTTTCCTTAATATTAGTTTATAAATAAAGATTAAGATTTTAATAAAAATTTAACTAGGTCATGGTCTTAAATAAATCAGAATAATACTATTTGTAAACAAATAATTAACTTATATTATATTAATAATGATTTGAGATATTATCTATATTATTTGATATTAAATAAGTTATTCATGAACATAGATTAATTAAAAATCATTTAAGAACTTATTTATTATCAAGAAG
>Ga0169931_10013021_pt1 | contig 11426 bp, 18 predicted proteins | sample Kivu_15m_20L_FD_129675 | JGI IMG/M metagenome (GOLD analysis project Ga0169931, IMG submission 129675) | Freshwater microbial communities from Lake Kivu, Western Province, Rwanda to study Microbial Dark Matter (Phase II) - Kivu_15m_20L... | ecosystem: Environmental > Aquatic > Freshwater > Lake... | reverse complement strand
CATAAATATCATTTTATTATTATATATACTTAATTTTTTTATTCATTCAATTATTTTTATTTTTTATTTTATTACCTAAGTCTCTTTCTTTCAATACTTTATCTATATATTTTGTATGTCGTAATATATTCTTATCTATATTTTTTTTATCATTTTTAACCATTTCTAGATAAGAATAATCATTTGTGTAAAATTTTTTTGATTCTTCTTGCATCTGATTTTGCAGAAATACCATTTTATTATTATATATACTTAATTTTTTTATTCATTCATTCAATTATTTTTATTTTTCTTGTTTTTTTAATTTTTCTTTTTTTTCCACCAAATGAAGTTTCCATAATTGTTGATAGTTGTTTATTACTATTATTGTCTTCAATACCATATAATATAGAATCTTTTATTAATTTTTCTTTTTCTAATTTTACTGATTCATAATTATGATGAGAAGGATTTGTTAATGCATCCATTTTATATTTTGTTTTTGTAAAATAATAATAATCTATACATTTATCTCTTGATGTAAATCCATGAATAATTCCTCCTACCTCTTTTAATTTATTCAAATCTGCAAAAGTTAATAGTAATGTTTCTTTTGTCAATAATGGTTTATTTACAAATTCAACTTTATATTTATTATTAGTAATTAAATTTAATAAATTATCCATGTACATAACAGCAATTGGCATTTCTTTTTTTGTTATTTTTTTTTCCATTTTAAATGAACCTGAATAAAAATTGTAAAAAAGATTTTCATTTTCTTTTTTTAATTCTCCTGCATAATATAATTTAAATTTTTTACAACTATCATTTTCACAAACAATCCGATTTGTTAATTGTAAATGTTTTGTTCCTAATTCATAACTCGTTAATACTTTTATTGCATATAATGCTGGTGTTAATTGATCTTCATAAGATAATATAACATACATATAAATACCATCTTCTAATTCATTTGGATTTTTTAAAATCGGTAAAATTGAATTAAGTCTTTCATTTTTATTTGAATCTAAATCAACATGATAATATATATCATTTATTTTTAAACATTGAGGAAGATTAATATATTTTAATTTTTGTGAAATCCATTTTGATGTAAATCTCATTTTATCATAAGGTCTAAAATCTTTAATAGGATGTCTTTTTGAACGAGTTTTCACAGGAGAACGAATTATTTTTTTACTTTTTGGCATTTATTATATATTTATAAATTAAATTATATAATAAAATATTTAAAAAATCCAATCACCAGCCATACCATCTATAACTGCTTCAGCACCATGGAAAATAGTTTCTCCACCATTAAATACTGCCTTACCATATTGATGATTTGCAATATCTTCTCCAGTTTCAATACCATCACCAACGGCTTCCATGCCATTACCAACAGCACCACCAACAAAACCACCAGCAGTTGTAAGAATATGAGCACCAGTATTTAACCAACGAGGCATATTTTTTTATATAATAATATAAGAAAAAAAATAAATAAACTAATTTCCAAATGAAGTATCACAATTAAAGTCATTTAAAATATAAACTTCTTCATGAAATTGCCAAGTTGTTTCTAAAAGAGTTGGTGTAAAAAGTTGATTCATTATACATTATTAGTAATATAAATTTTTTTATCATGTAAACATTTACTTATACATGCACAACCTACAAAACATACAAATACATATCCAAAAATAATAAATACAATATGTTCAATTTTTAAAATAAAAATCATATATTATTATATTATTTTAAATATTTATTATGAATATAAAGAGCATCACCCCAACCATGAACAGTCATTTCAGTTCGAATTCTTTTAAAATGTTGAATTTGTAAAAATAAATCGATTTCATAAATTTTTGGACAACCTTTATAAAGTTCTTTTTCATTTACTTCAAGATAAATTGCATCAGCATGTTGAATAATTTCAGAAGCACCTTTTAAAGCAAATAATTCTGCACCTTGTATATCAAAATTCCAAAAATTAAATTTATTTGGGTTTATATTGTTTCTTTTAAAAAATGAATTAAGAGTAATTGTTTTATATTGTTCTTTTTTTATAAAATGTACCTCTGGATGTTCCTTACTATGTGTTTTAAATTCTAAAATACTTGATGATTGACCATTATTTGCTACATTAAATAAAATATCTTTATCATCTACATCTGCTATGACTCCATGATAAATATTTTTAAAATTATTTTTAATATTTTCTTCTACTTTGTGTTTCATTGCCTCAATCCAAATAATGTCAGTTTCTTGTAATCCCATATTTTTATAAAATGGCAATTCTTCACAATCATGTGCACCTACATGAAGAGCTCCAGTAATTTTAATATTAAGTTTTTTTAGATTATAAATGATTTCATCTCCAGAAATTAACATTATAAATAAAATTAATTATTTATATTTAATACATTTATAATGAATATTTTTTTTATAAATAAATAAAAAATGGAAAATAATATTAAAAATGAAAAAAAAGAAGAAGATAAAAAATTTAAAAAAAGAAATAGAAAACACAGTGCACAAGCATTACCAAATGGTTTAGAACATCATATGATGAAAAAATATGTTGTTTATTATCGAGAATGGATAGATAAAGAGCATACAAAAGAAAGAGAATATTTTAAAATAGAAAAACACCCATTATTGAATAAGACATGGATATCTAGTAAATCAAATAAAATAGCCTTAAAAGATAAATTAGAAGCAGCAAATAAAGTAGTGGAAGATTTAGAAAAAAAACAAAAAGAAAAAGAAGAATATGAAAAAAATGAACCTAAAAACATAATTATAACATAATAAAATGAATTAGTAATATAATTATGGGAGCAAATTCATCAAAACCAAATGAAGAAAATAATACTTTAATATTACAATCTGTAGCAAATTCAGAAGATGTGATAGATTTTAATAAAAATATTAAAGTAATATTTGATTTATATCCAATATTTTTAGATAATAATAATTATCATGCATATTGTAGTTGTCAAGAGGTACTGAATTTTAAATCACAAGTTTTGAAAGAATATTTAAAAAAAAAAATAATAAATTCTTTTGAAAAATATAATGGAAAGTATGAAGTAAATATGAATATTGATTCTATTTTTTTAATAACAAAAATAAATAAAGGAGGAGAAGAATATATAGAAGTTTCATTAACATTAAAAATATATAAATTAGATAATGACAATGATTTTAAAAAAGATATTGAAACATTTTATATAAAACAACAAAATAATAATCAAAATCAGATTTATAATGGTCTTACATGTTTACCATCTTTATTACCAACATTATTACAAAATCAAATTATAAATAAACCAAATAATTTTGATGTTGCAAAAATAGTTATAAAAAAAGAATTATTGACACATAATATTCGTCATAATATTTTGGAAGAATTAAATGAAGATTATATAAATAGAAAAGGGTTATATATAAGGAATAATATATATTTATTATGTGAGCCAAATAGTATTGAAAAATTTGTAGTATTTCAGGCAATTTAGAAAAAATATTTAGTTTTTATATATGCAGATTTTTGTGAAAACTCTTACCGGTAAGACAATTACCTTAGAAGTCGAATCATCTGACACGATTGATGCAGTGAAAGCGAAAATACAAGATAAGGAAGGAATTCCGCCAGACCAGCAGCGATTAATATTTGCAGGGAAGCAGTTAGAGGATGGGAGAACATTAATGGATTACAATATACAATCTCAAAGCACCCTCCATCTTGTGTTGCGACTTCGTGGAGGAAATAATATATAAAAAACTTATTTAAAGATAAATTATTTATAAAAAAGTTATAAATAATTTAAATACTAATTTACATAATAAAATAGGAATGTTGACAACAAATATAGAAAATATAAATATGAACAAAGATTTAACAACTTATGTAAAAGTGTATAAAAATTTTTTAGGAAAAGAATTATGTGAAAATGCAGTAAAAGAATTGGAAATGGTTGAATGGCAAATGCATAAATTTTATGACCCAATTCGCAAAAATACATTATCTACTGAAAAAGAATTATCTGTTTATTTTGATAATATAAAAAATAAACAAGTTCTTATGGATAAAACTTGGAGTGCGATTGAAAAATATATTATTAAGGATTTTAATTTTCCTTGGTATAATTCTTGGTCCGGTTTTACAAATATTCGCTTTAATCGTTATTCTGAACAAACAAATATGAAACTTCATTGTGACCATATTCACGATATGTTTGATGGAAATATTAAAGGAGTTCCTATTTTATCTATTGTTGGTGTTTTAAATGATAATTATCTAGGTGGTGATTTTATTATGTGGGAAGATACCAAAATTGAATTACAAGCGGGAGATATATTATTATTTCCATCTAATTTTCTTTTCCCACATAAAGTTCTTGATGTCACCAAAGGCAAACGATACTCATTTGTTTCTTGGGTGTATTAAATGGGTGTATTAATTATTTTATGAAAACTACTTAAAGACAATTCACTATATTTATAGGAATAATAATTCCATTACTTATTCGGTTCTTGGGTGTATTAAATGGGTGTATTAATTATTTTATAAAAACTACTTAAAGACAATTCACTATATTAATAGGAATAATAATTCCATTACTTATTCGGTTCTATGTTTAGAACTATCCTTTTTTTTAAATACTAATTTATATTAGTATTTAAATACTTATGAATATTGATATTTCTGACTTCTCTACTTCTGAAGGCACCATTTTAAATTTTGACTCCGTCATTCCCTACTACGATTTTATCTCCTTCCTCGATAAATCTTGGCTTATTATTTTTAATTTTATTATTTCTAATATTAAAACATTATCTTCCTCCAAAAATATTGACCCCTCCTCTTTTACTCTTTTTTCTAATTCCATTTTCTCTCAAATCTACTCTCTTAAACAATCCACTCTACTATTACCTTCTATCCTTCAAAATCATTTAGATAAAATGAACTTTAGAAAAAAATGCTACATCACTCATGTTCAAATTAAATTCCTATTTTATTACCTTAATCTTCATTCTATTCATCTTGTCTCTAATCAATTCATTCTTAATGATCTTATGACTTCTCTTAATCAATTCTATAACTCAAAAGAACTTAAATAATTTTTCTTATCATACTCCCTCCAACATTCCTCACATAAAAATCCATGCATTTCTAACTTCTTATTCTCCTCACTTACCCTTTTTATTATCTTTTCCTTCTCACTATTACAACCTCTACAATAATAATATATCATTTATATCATATATCATTATTTTCATTTATTTTTTACTCATAATTCTCTCAAACTTAATAAACGATTCATATTATTTACCTCCGGCTTGTTACTACTATGCATAAATAATGTCTTTATTAATTCATTATCTCTAAATCTTATCGTATAATCTTGCTGCAATTTATTTCTTCCCACCCTTCCCATCGCCTGTATCGCCTTCTCTTGTGTTATCTCACTTAAATCCTTACTTATATACTCATGACAAAATTGATAATTTGTTCCATATATATAATCACTTGATGCTATTATTACATATAACTTCTGCTTCTGCGCTAATTCCTTCATTATTTTATTATATTTCTTGTTTTGATGATTCGTCATCGCACCTATTCCCATCAATAATAATATCTTCCAATAATCCTCCATCGGTAATAACATTATCTTTTCCACTATATCATCCTCTATCCTCGATGAAAACTCATTTGTTATTTTTTCTTTATTCGCCCACTTCTTTATATGCGGCAATCTATTCGGTATAAATAAATCATTTAATGATACCGATTCCACTTTTCCTTTTAACTCATTTAATTTATTTTGTAAATCTATTGTATCCTTTGTTCCATCACTTATTATTCTATCCAATTTCTTCTTTTTCTCATCCTCACCCGAACTTAACTTCTTTTCTATTATATCTTGTATTTGCTTCTCTATTTCCTCTATCTTATTCGATAATATATTATTTTGTTCTATCGATAACTTTATATCTTCTATTACCTCTAATGGAATTTTTGTATTTTGTATCACAAATTTTGCTATCTTATCCACATCCTCTGTCAAAAATATTGTTGGACCATCCGTTAATGTATGCGCATCACTCGTTGTAAAATAAATATTTGATTCATGCAATTTCTCCCTCTTCTTTTTACATTCCTCAAAAATTTCATTCCACTTTTCCACCTTTATATTCTTTAATAATAATAAATAATAACTCTTTATACTTGCCATCGTTATCTCTCCTATATCATTAAAATATCTATCTATACTATACCTCTCACTCGTATAATATTGCATCTCATTTATCATTATTATAAATTTTACCGTCTCCCTTAAATCAAAATATCTTAATAGGGTCTTATACTTCTCACAATGATTCGCTGATATTATTATATCCTCATACTTCTCAAATAAAAAATGCGGCAACTCCACATAACAATCCTTATTTACTATCGGTATCGATTTCACACAATCATGACTTATTATACTTTCCACCTCCGCTCCATGAAATTTACTCTTAAAATCACATATCGTATCCTTTAATTCATCATAATGCGGTAATGTCGCCGATGATAATATCACATTCGGTATCTCATTCTCTAACCAATTTCTCTTTATTATCTTATGAAACTCATGCTCCTCATAATCCATCGTTATTGTCGGCTCATCCAAATATAATATCATATTCTCCACCTTATTAAATGCCTTCATATATAACATCGCATGATTATACGACTTTATATCACTTATCATTAACTCCACATTGTCCCCCACACTATTATCCACCTTCCTTATATTCCCATTCTTATCTCTTGTCGCCTCCTTTGCTGCAAAAAAATGCAATCTTATATCATTTATACTATTACAACCAAATGCAAATGCTATCTTCTTTTTTGCACTTATCGCCGATTTCGCTAACGCTAATCCAACATGCCTCGCCGCACATACAAATATCACCTTGTTCTGCCTCTCCTCCTTCTCTATTACTATTTTCTCACATAATCCTAACGGCGTTAATGTCTTTCCTGTTCCTGTCGGTGCTATATATAATACTAACTTCGGATTTGGTCTCTTACATATTGTAAATATTTGCTTCTGATGCTCATATAATTTATAATCTTGATACTTAAATAAATATTCATTCCTCTCTATAAAATTATATGCAAATTTAATAAATACTTTCATATTTATTTTACTCTCAAATACTTCTAGTATATAATTTATAAAATTAATTAAATAAGTATTTATATTTTCTATATCATTCATCATCATCATTTTTAATGAATAATAATAATAATACCAATTTGCTTTCTTCTCTTTACTATAATATAATATATTCTCTATTAAATCCAATAATATATTTTCATATATCTTATCATTATCTATCTTATTATCATTATTTTTTATTCTTATTTCATCCACTTTTTTTATTTTTTCTATTGTTTTTTTCTTTTCCTTTTCATCAAATTCATCACTATAACTTAATTCATATTCTATTATTAATTCATTTATTTTCTTTTTAAAATAAATATTATATAAATATTTCATTATTTCTTCAGTATTAGATGTCTTTAATAATCCTATTAATGATTTACTATTATTATATTTTATATTCACATTCGAATACCCTTTTTTTATTAATTCTAATATTTCTAATTCCTCTTCTGATTCAGGAATCTCTGTATAATCCCATTCTGATTTTGATAATTTTGTTTGAAATAATTCTATATTTATTTCTTTTTTATTTTCCAAATTACTTGCCATTTTAAAATTATATATTTTAAGTTAAACTAGTAACTAACTATTTAATTATTCATTTTTATTTTTAACCTATTTTTTTAAATATATTATAAAATTGAACTAAGAATAACTCTCTATTAATATATATAACTATGACTAACACTATCGATTCGACAACTTCTTCCAATATTTCCAAAAAAACTCCTATTATTATTAGTCTCAATGGTAATATCGGTTCTGGAAAATCCACTATTCTTGAACAACTCAAACAATTTTATAAAGATTTGAATAATCATGATATTTGCTTTGTTCAAGAACCTGTCGATGAATGGAAAAAAGTTGTTGATTCAGATGGTACCCAAATTTTAGCTAATTTCTATAAAAATCCCAAAAAATATGCTTTTCGATTTCAAATGATGGCATACATATCTCGTCTCAAATTACTTCGTGATACTATTAAAAACTCATCTTGCAAAATTCTTATCACCGAACGCTGTGTCAATACTGACCGTTATGTATTTAAAAAAATGCTCTATGACTCCGGCCAAATCGATGAAGATGAACATATCATTTATGACACCTGGCATGATGAATTCATTCAAGATGTACCCATTTCCGGTATCATCTATATAAAAGCATCCCCCGAAATCTGTATTGAACGCATCAATTCCCGCGCTAGAGAAGGTGAAATCATTTCATTTGATTATATTCAATCCTGCGATAAATATCATGATGATTGGCTTCTATCTAATTCTACACAAAATTTACTCGTCCTTGATGGAAATGTTGATTCTAAAAATAATTCTAACCATTTAAATAATCATTTAAATAAAATTAATGATTTTATCTATTCACTATTATAAAAATATAAAAATATAAAAATATAAAAATATAAAATAATATTAATTAATTTATATTTTTTATTTAATTATTTTTTAAATACTGAACATCAAATATACGATGAGATTTGTATTTTAATATATCAAGCTCTTCTGATGTTGTTGGAAATAATTCTTTACCATAAATATCTTGTAATAATAACCATTCAAACATTCCACCTACATAAACATATAAATTTGTAAATCCTAATCCTATTAATTGTTCATATTTTTTATAAACCTTATCATCATTACAATTCTTCCCATAAATTATTATTATTTTGTCTTTCGCTTTTTTTAATAAATTATTTATAATTATTTCTTCCTCCTCCACTTTTATTGTATTTTTTATTAAACATTTTTGATTAAAACTATCTAATGTATTTATTATTATATAAATTTCATTATTTTTTACTGCTTTTTGCATATCTTCACAATTTATTTTTTTTATTGAACTATTATTACCCATAAAAAAAATATAACTTGGTATTATTAGTCTTTAGTATTATTTTTTTAATTACTTTGTAACTCATTTTTTTTAATTAAAATTTACTACTATTTCCACTTTTTCTTTCTTTATACTTTTTGTCGCTGATACCGATAATTCTTCCCTCTTCTTTCGCGTTTTATTCGTCACCACTGGAATAATCGGCACCTCTATACTCTGCGATTTTCTTTTCGATGTACTATTACGATTATTCATATCTTTTTCTATCCCATTATAATTCTCCTCTATATATTTCACTACATCATTCTCTAAAGCCCATTTAAAAAAATTTAATTGTCCTATCGTTGTCTGAATAAATTTTCCATCCTTATACGGTATTGTTATCCTATCCCATCTACAAAATGGGTCAAATCTCTTCTTCGAATATGCCTTCAATTTCAACTTGTAATCCACATATACCTTAAACCTCCTATCCCCTATATTATATACTGTATAATATTTCTTCGCATAATTTGTTGCAAACCAATCGATAATTCGTAAGGATGTTTTTGATTCTCCATTTATTATTTGTAACATTTGGTCCATATTATTTCCTTCCTCATAAAACTTTAATAAATTATTTAATAATAAATTATTTTGGGTTGTATAAATTGAATTTACACTCATTTTTTGTTTATTTTCTTATTATTGTTTTAAATACTTTTACTCTTTTTTAATTAATTTTAATTGTTTCCCAAATTTAAATCGTTCACTATCCATTGTTCCTCTTCTTACATTACATTCATAACATGCGATTACTATATTATTATTATTATGTCCATAATCATTATCTATTCTATCGATTGTCCATTGACATTTACATAATACTTCACTATAAATTATATAAACTTTACATTTACAATAATAACATTTTAAACCAGATTCTACTAATGTTTGTAATACATTTTCAAATTTTAAAAAATAATTTTCATCATATAATTCTTTTTCTATATCTTGTCTTTTATAACCATCTATTTTTTTTTGAATTTCTTTTAAAAATAATTCTTTATTTGGTAAAGGATTTACATTTAAATAACATTTATTTATCATTCTTAATTGAGTATCATGACTTTCAAAATCTTGTAATATATTTTTATCCCATTTTTGAATAATTGAGCGTTCATTTTTTATTTCTGGGTCCTCTAGTTTTTTAAATTTATCTATATTTCGTTTTCCTTTTATTTCTATTGATTTCATTTTAATTAAAATTAATAAATATACTATATTCTATAAAAAAATAAGTTAAACTTTACTCTCAATAATATATATATAACTATGTCAAACAAAGAATGCATAGAACTTAAAAATATAAAATATAAATCTATGCTTTTAAATAGTAATTTTAATAATCAAAAAGAAATGAATGAATCAAATAATATTGATGAATTTCTTGAAAAAGAAAAACAAATCAATAAAGATGAACATTGGACACGGCTTGATAAAACAATAAAACTTCAAAAAATTAAAAAATTTGTTGAAGATTACTCCAAAGAACAAAATCTTTCTAATAAAGATTCCAAAAATTTACTCACTTTTCTCTCTACTAGTCTCGATCAAAAAAAACTCGGTAAAACAAAAGATGTTAATTATGACCGCTCCTCCGGTCTTATTAAATCTATTCCTTGTCTTACTTTTAATCAAGTTCAAAAAAAATTCACTCTTAAACGATGCGAAAAAAGACAGTCTACTTTAAAATCTCTTGCCCCAAAAAAAAATAATAAAACACGAGATAATAAAAAAAAATCAGGATCATCTAGTCAACCAACCAGTGGTAATAATAGTGAATCTGAACACTAACAGTTTTGTTTTAAAGTAAAATTGATACCTACTTAAATAATACTTTACAATGTAATATAATGTATTATTATGCAAGAAAATAATGATAATCATTTAAAAATTAATAATTTAGAAAATTTAATTGATATATTTAATGATATTAAATATGAAAAATGTAATGAAGTAATTAAAATTAATTTTAAAAATAAAAATAATATAAATATTAAAAACAATGATAAAGAGTTTGGTAATGAATGCAGTGATGATGACGCTAGTGTATTTTCCGAAGAAAGTGAAACCTCATGTGAAAACAATGAAGGATTTGATAATGAAGAAATTGATGAATTAATAGAATCAATATTAATCGTTTTAGATGATATCATTCATTCAAATCCATTAAAATATAGTGAACCTGATTTTCATAATAAATTAGAAATTTCATTATATGAGATTTTAGAAAATCATTTTGAAGAAGATTTGCCTGATATTATGGAAGAACAAATCGAATTTGTTGTTGAACATGTTTTAAATTATTATTTTAAT
>Ga0169931_10013019_pt1 | contig 11428 bp, 13 predicted proteins | sample Kivu_15m_20L_FD_129675 | JGI IMG/M metagenome (GOLD analysis project Ga0169931, IMG submission 129675) | Freshwater microbial communities from Lake Kivu, Western Province, Rwanda to study Microbial Dark Matter (Phase II) - Kivu_15m_20L... | ecosystem: Environmental > Aquatic > Freshwater > Lake... | reverse complement strand
TTTCGCATTTCAATATGGCTAGCAATATTTCTATCAGCTTTGAGTTTTTATCAAAAATTAATGAAATAAAACCCCTGTCTTTCTTGAGATTTATCAAAATTATCATGAAAAAAATAGTATAATTAATCAGAATTGTGTAGTTTTCTAAATTGTTCTAAATTATGATTATTTTTTCAAATTTACATTCGCTTCGTAGTTTTTAAGCTTTTCTTTAAAAAGTTGGCTTAAGAATTTTATGAAAGATTCGATTGTGTTTTTATTTGTGTTGTTATTTGTATTTATATTAAATTCAATACGCTTTATCATTTCTCTTATGACTAATTGTTACATAAAGTGTTACTAGAGAAATCAAGTATGTGGTTGTCAATTAAACTTTGTGTGTTTGTGTAAAGAAGTTTTAATTCTTTTGAAATTGTTGAGGTAATTTCTTTCTAGTTTTATTATTATTAATAGAATTATTAAAAATATTTTTACTTTAAACATGTTCGTAAAGAATTCCATATTTCAATTAATTTAATTCATCTATGAATATTAAATTTTAAATAATTTTGATAAAAGATTATTAACAATTTGATTTATACTAGTAAATACTTTTAAATAATTTGCATAGCTTATTGTTTATGATGTCTTAAAAAAAATTATCGGAAAGTAAGGATAACTTGATAAATTATAAAACAAAGATAAATTATAATTTTTAAAAATTCAATAAATTAAATAAAATAATTAATTCATCAAAGTAAAATTAATATTTAGCTTAGATTTAATATGTAAATCAAATAAAATGAAGTCTTACAAAAAAGTCTTTATGTTGATGATAGCTTTAAATTTGCTGCTAGCATATACACTTAATCTTAAAGTTAAAATAGAAAAAGAATCATCTTTAAAAATCGAAAGTTCATATCAGAAAACTGGTGCTAACTTAGTGAGACAGGATTCAAATAATAATAAAATAAAAAGTGCAAATATTGTAAATGATGATCTGAGTCTTAAGGGAAATAATAATCCTAAAATTAACAACGGAAAAGAAAATGGAATAATTAACGAAAAAAAACCCGTACCTAACAATTACAAGGGTACTGACTTTTCTAACAACAACAAAAAACTTATTGATTGTTTCTTTGAAAAAACAGAAAAAACAAACTGCGATTGTGATGAAGGCAGTATTGGAAAATTATCAGGGGGTAAAAAAGAGGCAGAAACTAAAACTATTATGAGGGGTAAATTTACTATAGTTGCTCCAACTCCAAAAAGTCCTCCTTTAAATTTAACCAGTGACTATGCAACAGACAAATTAGTTGGGAATATTTTCGATTATTTTGATACAGTCTTTCAATTTGAAGCTACCTATGAATTCCTTGAAATATATTGGACTCTCTTTAAAACTAAATTCGATGATAAGGACGATCCTTACTGGGAGAAATTTTTAACAGGAGAATTCAATTCATTTGGTAATAAGGCTTCTGATAAGAAAAATGCAGAAATCGAAATAGATTTTGATGCGATGAAGGGTGATAAATTTTCTATTTTAGATAGAACCAGTTATGAGGCTAGCATTGCAATCCCCCAGTTAGAAAAATATTTCGAGGAATGGAAATGGCAGTTCAATGGAAAAACAGAATCCAGCAGTGCAAGAAACTTCGTAAATACCTATGATTTTAATGGTGATGGTAGATTAAGTCCTAGAGAACTATTGTTTGGAGTTATCGTAGAAAATAATGAAAACCCTAATTGTAACTACTGCCTTGACGAACTTAGAAAGAAATTCCAATTGATTTTCCTATATTTCAAATGCCATAATGACAGATATGTCAACCCTACTCAAATCATAAAGAAATTGAAATATCTGAAGAGGCAGACTAAATCACTTTATAACATAAATACCTGCTGGAACGGAGGTGTGTTAGAAGAAATTTTCCAAATTTTCTTTAAACAAGTTCATGAGGCCGAAAAGTTCAAATATGACAATATAACAGAAAAAGTCAAGATATTGCAAAGATTGGATGATTTCACTTTCAAAAAAGCCTTTTTACTTGGATACTTATATAGACAAGTCTCAGATAGTGCCATTTATGCCCATAAAGAAATGATAGATATGTTCAATAGTCAGGAAATCCATAAAGATATTAAGATTGGATTAGACTCTAAACTAATCCTTAATGATTTAGATGGACTTACTAAAAAAGACACCAGATGGGATAACACCAGAAAGGTAATGACATCATGTCCTCCACAACCTGCGTCTCCTACTGTTGATCCTCCTAAACCTGATTGTTATTAAAAATTAAAATTTTACGAAATAACAAGAATAGATTATTTTATCTTCTAAATTTATTTATTAATAGAATATAATTTTTAATTTGCTTAAATTTAAATTTTCACTCAGTCAAATTTAAAATTAATTGAATTTATTTGTATATTATAAATTTACTCAATTAATGCCTCATTATCCCAAACAAATTGACTATTCGGAAAAATACTATGACAATTTTTATGAATATCGACATGTTCTACTCCCAAGAGAAATATTTAAAAAAATACCGGCTAAGAGATTACTTACAGAATCTGAATGGAGGAGCATCGGTATTGTTCAATCAAAGGGCTGGGTTCATTATACTATTCATAAACCTGAACCTCATATTTTGCTTTTCAGAAGAGCTTTAGGAACAGACCCTGAAACAGGAATAATTCCTCCTGAAATTTTAGAAAGGATCTCTGAATATGAAATAGAAAAAAGACAGAAGATGGGAATCAATCCTCTCTAAGAAATTTATGAAAGTCGCTGCGATAGGAATGCTTTGATCAGCCTACTATTTTTCAGTGAAGAATACATAATTGTTAATTTTAATTTTACTTTAAAATATATAGAAAATTATTAAAACAAATTTATTTTTATAAACAGTCAAAAATTTTGATTGATTTCATTCGAATAATATTATAAAATCCTAAGAAAGAGGTTAAACAATATTGTTATTCTTTTGATGTTATTTTATAAACATAATTAAAAAGAAAATTAAATTTCCTATTTATAAATAAATAAGCTCAGTAACTCAAGTCTACTTCTGCTCTTCCATCTTATTTTGAAGGAGTTGTATCTTCTGGAGGACGTTGTTAGGCACTAAGCCTGTATTAGGATCAGTTCCAATTGGTCTTCTAAATAGAAGAATATGCGGCTCTGGTCTATGGATTTCATAGTGGGACCATCCTCTTGATTGTTGAACGCCTACTGCTCTCCATTCATTTTCGGTCAGTAACCTTCCCTTAGGCATCTGCTTATAGACGTTTTTAGGTAACAGCACATGTCTGAACTCGTAAATATCGTCATAATATTTTTCGCTATATTCAATTTCATCGGGATAATGAGGCATTATAAATTTATATTATAAATTTGAATTTTAAATTTATAAATACGTTAATTTATTTAGAGGGGGTGTTAATTCGAATATAATAAAATAATTTAATTGTATTAAATTTGAATTTACTACATATCACAAGAAGATATGATTTAAATACATTCATTATTTCCTCCTTACAAATCTATTTTGCCTTCTGCTTGTGTCTTGTTGAAATCTGATAGAAGGCTATTTAAATCTATATCTACATATTGCTTTTTCTCATCATTCCATTGAACATATAAATCAAGTTCAAAAATTTCCTAAAACAATTTTATTTTGATTTACATAATCATATACCATATTGTTTGAAAGAGTTTTCATACACTTTTCTTGAATTTTGGATTGTAAAAGATTTAAGTATCCCATTTTATTTTCAGTTTGTTTCAAATAAACATCTATTACTTCCTCATCGTATAAATTTTTCATTCTTGAATAAGTCAAAAGCTTACATGCTAATTTTTTATATTCTTCTTTATAAATAGAAAATGTTTTCTTATCAGCTTCTAAATTTTGTAAAACATCTTTTGTTAAAGGCTTCGCGTTTGAATTACCAAGCATATTCAGAAAAATCAACATTAGACTAAAAAATTTTATACTACATATGAAATCTGACATGGCTAATAATCGAATTGAATTTATTTTAAATTATATTTTAATAAATAATCAATCAACCATAAATACACTTGTTTGCATAATAAATGAAAGTCTAATTTATGATTATTTACGATACTTTGTCCTTATTTTAACTTAAATAAAGATTGTGATATTATAAATAAAATTTCAATTTTAATTTAACTATTTAAATGAATGATAAAGAAATAAGCGGTGAAAACAGACAAATGCCGAAAGAAATTGAAACTGAAAAAGAAAAAGAACACCCGATGACCTTCAATAAACTAAAAGAATTGCTAGATAAGAAGAGTATTACATACACTCTTATAGAAGTAAATATTCATATGTTAACATATATATCATAATTTCAGCATGAACCTGCTAAAACAAGTGAAGAAGCTTCTCTTATTAGAAATACACCAATAGAAAGTGGAGCAAAGGCAATTTTAATTAAAGCTGATAAGAAAAATTATCTAGCAGTTTTTTCAGCCAAACTAAAATTCAACAGTAAAAAGCTTAAAAAGCTATTAAATGCTAAAAGCCTGAGGTTTGCAGAAATTAACGAAGTCAAAGAAATAACCGTAACTAAAAAATTTTCAATAAAATTCTTATTTAGGGTTGTCTAAACGGTGCTGTTCCTCCTTTTGGAAGTCTCTTCAATGTTGAAACTCTTGTTGATGAATCTTTATACAAACAAGGGGATTACATAAGCTTTAATGCTGGGTTACGTACCCACTCAATGATCTTAAGCACTAAGGATTATCATCTATTAGAGGGTTCGAAAATTGTGAATATATGCGATTAATTTACCGTAATTTCATTTTTATTATATAAGATTTTAATAAATTGATTAATTTATGTTTTATAAACTTAACAATTATGGGAGCTTGTGTAAAAATATTATTTATTATTCTTAGAACTCAGTAAAGGATCTAAAAAGTGTTGTTGAAAATTTTCATCTCCTTAGCGAAAAGCAATTCATCTCATACATCGAAATGAAGATATGCACTCAAATAGAAAAAGGAGAACGGTCGATTAATTTTAACAAACTAAATGATCCGATAAACACTGTAAATATTTTTTTTTTAAATTTTCAGTTCAACGATACTGTCCTGCATTATGCTGTCTTCCATAATAAATCTGAAATTTGCAAATTTTTGATTGAAAAAGGAGCCAACCCCTTCCAACAAAATAGAGTATTTTAATTTACAGTTATACTTTTTTTAAATTTTGTATAGAGAAACAGATCCCCTTATGATCTTGCGAAATCAAAAAACTTAGACAATCTTATTAAACTTTTTGAAACCAAGAAACCTACAAGTTAAGTTAAGCATAATTTAATAAAAATACTTAAATATGAAAATTATGAAAAAATATTTTTAGTCCACAAATAGACTATTGAAATATTTTAGGTTGAATTTATTTTTTTATATTTTAATAAAATAAGAATAATGATATTAATCGTTCTTTACGGTTTACTCACCTATAACTTGCTTCAGGATGTATCTCTGAATAGCATTCATTGAACCTACTCCTTCATCCCAATTAACGTTTCCATCTTCTTGAGCAAGATTTTGTGAGGGGTCGAGGGGTATATCAGACGCATAGTAGAAGCATCTAGTGATAAAATCATTTTTCAAAAGATTGTGTTTGATAGAATTTTCAATTTCTTTGACAAAGAAGTAACCTTCCATTTCAAGGCCAACACAACCCATTACCTTTTTATAAAAATGCAGTAGATCATAATTTTGTAAAATAGTTCCAGCTACAGTTAGCATAGGTCCTAAATGAATAGTACTCTTAGTGACGTTTTCTAGATCAGAAATGTCTATATTGCCATAATTTAAATTAGCTATCTCATGAGTTTTATCGTAGAAGACCTTATTTGCAACGAGAATATCTGTTCTGTTTCCTGTAAGACCTCCAGCTTTACCTATAATATTCATACTTCTAGCTTTAGATCCAAATAGCATTAGAATTGGCTTGATTATATGTCCTGATTGTGCACCAAATGTATAACCAATGTGTAGAATGATGTGGTTTTTACTGGCTGGTTTGAGTTTTATGCAGGGATCTACGTATCTAGGATCTAACTTGTTGGTGTTGATAAGCAATACCTGAATTCCAGTAGAGAATGTCTGTTCAATTATTTTTATTCCGTGTTTCTTCTCCATTTCTTCTCTTTCCAAAGCTTTTTCAGGAAAAGTCTTGTAGTAGTAATATGAGTATGCTAATAATTTATCGCTCTCGTTCAGGAAGATTTTTGTTTTCAGATGGATTCCGTTCTCTGATGCCCATTTTAGAATTTCATCCTTATGTTTAAATATATGAGGAGATATACAGCCCATTAGTGTTCTTTTACTTCCTTGGAAAATATCAACTACCAAATCATCGATTTCATCCACAGTCGAATTGACTCCTAGTAGTTTCTTCGCAACTCGCCACAAATTCTGGACCCACTTTTCAACGGGGTCTTGATCTGACATGGAAATCCTTTTAATACTAATAGAGTAGTCTTGATAGTGAAGACACAGCGAAATTAATTTATCAGAAAAACTATCTCCGAAGATTTTCTTAACAGTGTGTTCTGCGAATTCGTTAATTTCAATTCCTACTTCATTTCTTAAAACATCTATAGTCTCATTAAAGTTTCCTCTGGTATCATAAATTAAATTTAAAGTCTTAGGACTTGAAATTAATTTTCTAATTTTATGCGCTTCTATTATATGAATGCAAATATTTGATATAAAATCTAGGACGTCAGTTTCCATTTCTCTAACAACAATCACATTCTTACCATCCAGGTAGCGAAAGACATCTCTGTTTCTGGAAGTTGTGTGGATTCTTGGCGTAATTTCTTTGACCACGTCATCTCTCGAAAACAAAATTTTTGAAGGTTTGTTTAATAAAATGAATACAAACGTTTCAAAAATATTGCTAGGTAAGCGGTTTAGGCTGTAGGTCCAAGCTGAAAAGTCTATGATCTCACTGTTGCATTTAGGATGGAGACAAGAGTCAATCTGTCTATAATAATTTAAAAGCTTGTCAATATCGATATAATTATCTCCATGTTGCAAGATCATGTTCTTTATTTTTGTTAGTGGATCCAAAACTTTATCCTTGTGAATGATATTTCGGCTTATGTATGTGGAAAACTTGGAGAAGGGTGTGATGATCTCAAGAAAATCCTTTTGACTGATCATTCCCAATATGGTGTCTTTTTCAACAATTACTGTGTTGAATCTTTTGTTAAAAATAGGTCCATCATATCCGAAGAATGTGACTTGATTGATTATGTCTTGAAAATTATTTTTATGATCGAAAATGTGAAGCTCTCCTTGTATAAGAATAAAAGACCCCCAGGTATCAATTTCTTTATTGTCTTCTGCTCCTGTATAAAGTGTGCTTTTCTCTCCGAAATGAACAAAATGAATCGAATTTGTAACTGCCTTCCTTTGTTCCGGGGTCAGATATATCAAAGGTGAGACATCATCAAAACTGTCTGTAAGAATTTTAAGATAGTTTTCTTTATGAACATATTTTCCTGATCCTTTGTAAAAATTTTTATGAAAGAAATCTTTCATAACGGCAGATTGTCTATATGCATGTCTCAAATTTTTTTGTTTATCAAGATTATCCACATTCTTTTCGGATTTCATCTTTTTAGTTTCAGAGGCAAGCCTTTTAAAAAATGACTCGTTTATGTCGAATTGAAGATTTTTTACTGAATCTCTTCTATCTTCTACTTCATGTAGTAAATCCATTAATTTTGATTAAAATTTTAAGAATTTTAATTTATATACTAACTAGTAAAATTAATAATTCATATCATTTATAATAATTAAAATCCAATAATTTAATTATAATATTTTAGACAATAGTCTATGTGTTCTTGAACTTTGAAATTATCAGATTCTTTGTTAAACGTAACAACACTATTGTAATTAGTTTCGTTAGTGTAAAATTGTTTGGTTAAATTGAAAATTATTTCGCTATCATTTTTAGAAAGGTCCCCTATTATGTCACCCCTTACCAAACCAACTCCTAGGATAATAAAAATTTATACTCATTACAATTACCTTTCTTAAAAACTAATTCATCAAACATGGTTATAACCAGATAGGGAGTTGCATCATGTGGATTCTTCTTATAATCTTCTAAATAAGTGTATATAAACGATTTATCCTGGTTTTGACACAATAAAACATAGTAACCAGTTGGTTTTCTAACAGGGAAAATGAAAAATGGGTTTTGTTTTGCTCTGTGAATTTTACAATTATACATATATATAATAATAATACTTCTCAATTATCATATTCATTTCTGGTGCTTTAATATCCAATCCAAACGCATGGGGTTTCTCATCGTAGTATTTCTGCCAGATTTCTTTAATTTTATTTGGTTGTTCTCTTTCAAATAGGGTTATCTTAACAATCTCTCTCAATTTACGGGGACATGGGTACGAAAAATAAAATTTTTTAATAGTCTTGAATAGGCACCCATACTGAAAAGACTGGAGGAAACTTTTGTGAAAACTCTTCCCAAAATTGGAAAAATTCAAATTTAACTTGTACATTTAATTTTCTATAAATTAATTATTAATTTTTAATTAATTTAATTATTTAAATATTTCTTTATGTATCTAATTTATATTTTCATAAAGCAATGGTCAAGAAAATCACATTAACCAACGCAAGCAAATGTAAATAGCAATTTATTATAATGATTTTTAATTTAACAGCTTGTTCAGCCAAATCCTACGATAACAGAGTCCATTTCAAAAACACATACGAAACTGGAAAAGCCATTAGAGGAATGCTCTTAAAAAAGGCAATTCAATATATGAATGAAGTTCTTGAACACAAGAGATGTGTTCCCTTCACTAAATACGAAGGAAGTACTGGAAGAACTGGTCAAGCTAAAGAATGGGGATTAACCAAGGGAAGATGGCCTGAAAAATCAGTTAGATTGTTTTTATCTCTCTTGAAAAATGCCGAATCAAATGCCGAAACTAAAAGATTAAACGTCGATAAAGTCGTTGTTAAAAATGTTCAAGTAAATCAAGCCATGAAAGGAAGAAGAAGAACCTACAGAGCTCATGGTAGAATAAATGCCTATCTCTCATCCAACTGCCATGTCGAACTCGTCTGCGAAGAATTACAAGAAAGAGTTAAAAAGGGAACTGCCGACAAATCTGACGAAGTTGTTGTAAGAGGAAATGTCAAAAAGACTATCAGAAAAGCTTTAGCTAAAGCATACAAAAATAAGAAATATGTTGAAGTTGGAGGAAAACACTAAATTGATAAATGATTAGAATAAATTTGATTTTATTTAAGGAAATTATAAAATTTAAATCTTGGACTTTAAAATTTATTTTTTATAGGGAGAAGGGAAATAAAAAGGGAATAAATATAGGGAATAATTTTAGAAATATAATTTATGATAATTATTTTTACTATTTAGTAGGAATACTAAATTTTAAATTAATAATGAGCTTTTAATTTTAATTTTTATTAATATTTTTTTTAATTTAATTTATGATAGAAAATTAAGAGATTTTTCAATTTAACTAATATAAATGTCCTTAGAATTAACAGATTTATTCGGTGGTCTAGGTAACGTAATTACTATAATATTCTTTTTCCTACCCGTTTTTATGATGATTGACCTTTGCAAGACGAAAGATTCTTCTAAAATACCCTGGCTTCTTTTTATTTTTACAATTCTTAATTGTGAATTTTGGATGATTTACGGAATCAAACTTAATGCATGGCCAATTTATGTTAGTAACGGAGTAGGTATTGTCACTAATACCTTCTATATTACAATATTTTTGATTTGTTTGAAAGACGAGGAATTGTGGAAAAGAATATTTTTTATTTTTACAATTCACGGAACATTTTTATTAACATTTTTCGCATTTGTTACATATTCTCACGATATTAAATTAATCGGGGGAATCGCATTGGTCATGAATATGCTCTTGTACGCTTCCCCTTTGCAAAAACTTAGCGAAGTTTTTGAAAAAAAGGATAATTCTTATATTAATATCTGGATCGCATTATGCTTAAGTCTTAATTCCTTCACGTGGTTTTCTTATGGATTCGTCAAATCAAGAGATTACTTCATAATGATTCCAAATCTATTCGGATTTATACTGAATATATTCCAGATTTATATCTGGTTTAAATATAGGAAGGAAGATGATGGTAAAATAAAATTTAACAATGATACAAATACAGGCTCTGATGAGGAATTAAATGTAGAACCAAATAAAGAAATGAATAAAAATGAAACTGATAGAATCGGAAATGGAGATAGGAAATTTTATGAAGAAGAAAAATTCGAAAAATCTGAGGAATTGAATCAAATCATGAGAAAATAGAAAATTTACAAAGTAATAAAAACGAATATAATATTAGTAATAATTCATAAATATAAATATATAATATTTGTTTATATATAACACATTTTGGATTTCTCTCTTTGTATTAATCTTATTCAATCCAAGGACTTCAAATAATATAAATAAGTTGAATTTTATCTAATTACTTAAAATTCAATATTATGTATTTTAATATTTAATATTTATTCATCCATTCATTAAACTCAGGTGTATTGTTGATAACATTTGTAGGAATGATCTTAAGAATACATCTCGCAACCGAAAGATAATGAATCAAATTATTGATATATGAAAGAGAGATGTATAAAGAATAAACTATAATAATCAAAGAAAAAAACACGACAGAAATCATAGAGGTACTTATTATTTTTTTGTTATAATTAAATACACTAATTTCAAACACGCCGTCTAAAATTTTAGGGATTCTGATAATGTAGTTATAATAAACAAATTCTGTAAGTTCAAAATGCTTATTTTCGAAATATTGGGAATAATTTATTAAATTATTTCCTTCATTTAATGTGATCTCCTTGTTTATAGCAAAGATTGAGTCTTGAATGACCTTGATCAAGGAATTTGTATTATTCCCTGATTTAATTACTTCATCGTTAACACATAGATGATAACTACTTTCTTCAGTTTCATTAAAAGAAAATAGAGTATCACAAATACTTAGGAGATACTTCTTTGAATAAAATTCGTTAAGCTCTGGATATAAAATTAATTGCTTAGAGATAGTTTCCTTTGTTGTGTAATTTAGATCACTGTTTATGTCGTAGTTTATCTTTTCTCCTATTTCGCAGTTTCCTATCACACATTTCATAGTAAGGACATTTATCCCTGTCTCGATTAAATCATTGTATATATAACTTTTCACAAATAGAAATTTGTTTACATTGTTGATTAATGATAAGCTGTACACAAAAATAGAAATCGACAAAATACAACAGAGTGAGAATATCCCTATTATCTGGAAGTAAGTGACATTTAGAATTCTTAATCTCTTTACAACCTTTTC
>Ga0169931_10013018_pt1 | contig 11428 bp, 11 predicted proteins | sample Kivu_15m_20L_FD_129675 | JGI IMG/M metagenome (GOLD analysis project Ga0169931, IMG submission 129675) | Freshwater microbial communities from Lake Kivu, Western Province, Rwanda to study Microbial Dark Matter (Phase II) - Kivu_15m_20L... | ecosystem: Environmental > Aquatic > Freshwater > Lake... | reverse complement strand
TGGAATTACACAAAGCTCCCGATAGTTCTCTACATGTCCTGACGCGATTACACAGAAATTACACAGGACCGCACTCAGAGACCTACGAAAAATCGTGTAAGTCATTGATTTTATTGGCTCCCCGACCTGGGCTCGAACCAGGGACCTACGGATTAACAGTCCGGCGCTCTACCGACTGAGCTATCGGGGATCTGCCAAGCCCTCAAGTATAACCGATTTCAGCCGATTAGAGGGCGAAGTCAAAGGTTAAAGCACCTTGGCAACCGCCTCGCAGACGCTGCCAAGGTTTCTTGTATTGAGGGCGGCCAGGCAGATGCGGCCGCTTGACACCGCATAAATCCCAAACTCCTCTCGAAGGCGATCGACCTGCGCGCTACTAAGGCCCGAGTAAGAAAACATGCCACGCTGTTGGATTACAAACGAAAAGTCACGTTGAACGCCGAGAGCCTTGAGGCCATCAACGAAACCTCGACGCATCTCGCGAATTCTTTCGCGCATCTGGCCAAGCTCTCTCTCCCAAATCTCCCTAAGGGCGGGGGTTGAGAGCACTGCTGCGACCACTGCGGCGCCGTGGGTTGGTGGACTTGAATAATTCGTGCGGATAACCCGCTTGACCTGGCTTACAACGCGTGCTGTTTCATCCTTGTCTTGCGTTACGACGGAAAGCGCGCCGATTCGTTCGCCATAAAGTGAGAACGATTTGGAGAAAGAACTCGATACGAAAAAGCTCTGGCCGGAACTCGCTAGCAAATTAAGCGCAATCGCGTCCTCAGCGATGCCTTCTGCAAAACCCTGGTATGCCATATCAAGAAAGGGAATTAACTGCTGCTGGCCAACCGCGGCAATGACCTCTCGCCATTGGGGCGCTGTCAGGTCTACCCCTGTCGGGTTATGACAGCAGGCATGAAGGACAATCACATCGCCAGCCTTCATGGCTTGAATGTCGGCAAGTAATGCCTCGAAACGCACACCGTGGCTTGGCGCGTTGTAATAACTGTAGGCCTTGACGGGAAAGCCTGCCGCTTCAAAGAGCGCACGGTGATTTTCCCAACTTGGGTCGCTGATCCAAACCGTCGCCTCAGGATTCATACGCTTGATGAAGTCGGCCCCGATCTTAAGGCCCCCCGTGCCGCCAAGCGCTTCAAAGCTGGCGCAGCGGCCTGCCTCGATTAAATCTTTGTTGTTTGCAAAAAGCAGAATTAAGACCGCTTTGTTGTAGTCCGCAAAGCCCTCAATAGGCAGGTAACCACGGGGTGGCGCGAGTTCGAGTCGCTCGCGTTCGGCCTGCCGGACCGCATCAAGTAAAGGCACCTTGCCTTCGTTATTCAGGTACACGCCCACCCCGAGATTCACCTTATTGGGGCGTGTGTCGGCGACGAAGGCTTCGGTAAGGCCAAGGATTGGGTCTCTCGGCGCGAGGCTGACGTTGGCAAAAAGGGCGGATGACATGCATTTCTCCGTTTGGTTGCACGAAATTTGTGCAAAGTACTAGCTTTTTAGTGCGCACAGCGCGATAATTTCGGATTGGTTTTTGCGCCGCAACAAAGCGACATTTTAACACTTTAGACTGACGGTTTATTGTCAACAAACGAGCCCGATGCACCAGCAGCCTGCCATGTCAAGTGCCTCGTTACCGCCAAGCGTTGAGCCTGGGCCGGGTCGCTTACTCAACTTCCCTGATAGCCCCTTCCAGCTCTATCAGCCTTATGCGCCAGCAGGTGATCAGCCCACGGCGATCGAGCAACTTTTGCAAGGGATTGATGACGGCCTCAGTTTTCAGACGCTTCTTGGCGTAACCGGTTCGGGTAAGACCTTCACCTTAGCCAATGTGATTGCGAGAGCCGGAAGGCCTGCACTCATACTTGCACCGAATAAGACGCTTGCGGCTCAGCTTTACTCGGAGATGCGAGAGTTCTTTCCGAACAACGCAGTGGAGTACTTTGTTTCCTATTACGACTACTATCAGCCAGAAGCCTATGTGCCTCAACGCGACCTTTTTATCGAAAAGGACTCGGCGATTAATGAGCACATCGAGCAAATGCGTTTATCAGCGACCAAGAGCCTGCTTGAAAGGCGCGACACAATCATCGTAGCGACGGTGTCTTGCATTTACGGCATCGGAAATCCTTCTGACTATCATGCGATGGTGCTCACGCTTAGGGTGCGCGACAACATGGGGCAACGCGACGTCTTACAGCGGCTCGTTGCAATGCAATATAAGCGTAACGATGCCGACTTTCAGCGTGGCTGTTTTCGCGTGCGCGGCGACACCATCGACATCTTTCCAGCGGAACATGCGGAACTCGCGCTTCGCGTTGAGCTTTTCGATAACGAGATCGAGGGTTTGCTGCTTTTCGATCCGCTGACCGGCAAGGTACGTCAGCGAATTCCACGTTTCACTATTTACCCCTCGTCTCATTACGTCACCCCGCGAGACAAAGTCCTTCGAGCGATCGAGACGATTAAAGACGAGCTACGCGAGCGTTTGGCCTTCTACACCGCCGAGGCAAAGTTTGTCGAGGCGCAACGTCTTGAGCAACGCACACGCTTTGATCTCGAAATGCTCCAAGAACTCGGCTTTTGCAAGGGTATTGAGAACTACACACGCCATTTCTCGGGTGCTCAACCTGGCGAGCCGCCCCCAACACTGGTTGACTATCTGCCTCAAGACGCTTTGATTGTGGTTGACGAGAGCCACGTCACGATCGGGCAGCTCGGCGGCATGTACCGAGGCGATCGTGCGCGCAAAGATACGCTGGTGCAGTACGGGTTTCGTCTCCCATCAGCGCTTGATAATCGTCCTTTGCGATTTGAAGAGTTTGAAGCAAAGTGGCGTCAGGGTATTTTTGTTTCCGCAACACCGGCCGACTATGAGAAGCAGCATGCGGGTGCCGTGGTCGAACAATTGGTACGACCGACCGGGCTAATTGATCCGCCGGTTGAAGTAAGACCGGCCACCTCACAGGTTGATGATCTACTGTCTGAGATCAACTTGAGGGTCCAGAAGCGTGAGCGAGTGTTAGTGACAACGCTTACCAAGCGAATGGCTGAAGACCTGACCGACTATCTGGCTGAGCATGGCGTGAAGGTGCGCTACCTTCATTCAGACATCGACACGGTCGAACGCGTTGAGATTCTCAGGGATTTGCGTCTTGGCAGTTTTGATGTTTTGGTTGGTATTAACTTACTGCGGGAAGGTCTTGATCTTCCTGAGGTTTCTTTAGTGGCTATTCTCGATGCTGATAAAGAGGGTTTCCTGCGTTCCGAGCGTAGTTTGATTCAAACGATCGGTCGGGCCGCACGCAACTTAAATGGCGCTGCCATCCTCTACGCAGATCGGATCACCGACTCAATGTCAAGAGCAATCCGAGAGACCGAGCGTCGACGTCAGAAACAAGTCGAATTTAATGCCGTCAACGGCATCATCCCCCGCGGCGTTGTGAAAGAGGTAAAGGAGCTGATTGATGGGGTGTTCGACCCTCAGCAAGCGCGCCAGGAATTGAAGGCAGCAGAAGATGCTGCGCGATATGAAGTGATGAGTGAAAAGAGTGCTTCTCGGGAACTCAAACGCCTCGAGAAGCTCATGCTGGAGCACGCCAAGCATTTGGAATTTGAGAAGGCAGCGCAGGTCCGCGACCAACTGAACCTATTGAAAGAACAACTTTTTGGGGCCAACGGCAAAGCAGATGTTTTTGCAATCGCGGGCCACAGGGCGGCTTGAGGGCAGGGCATTTGCGTCAACGCAGCGCTGTCCCAGGATTGGGTATTAACGCTAATGATTTTGAACTGAAACGAGGGTAAACAAGATGGGTAAGAAAGACACAACCTCCTTTGCAATGAGCACTCGTGTGCTTTTTGTTTGCATGGGAAATATCTGCCGCTCGCCAATGGCCGAAGGCGTCTTCCGTCAATTGGTCCGTCAGGCTGGTCTTGACGAGGTTGTAAGCATGGAATCCGCAGGCACCCACTCCTTTCATGCGGGCGAGTCAGCAGACAAACGAGCGATTGCCTCGGCGCAAAAAAGAGGTGTTGATATTTCGTCTCACAGGGCCCGTGCGGTCGATGTCAATAACTTCGATCAATACGATCTGATTTTGGCAATGGATTGGGACAATCTTTCATTTCTACAGCAAAAAACTGCGAAGAAAATCCATCACAAATTGCAGCTTTTAATGCGTTTTGCCACCGAGCACGAGAGTGCAACCATACCCGACCCCTACCACGGCAATACTCAAGGCTTTGAGCAGGCACTCGACTACATCGAAGACGCATGCGCAGGGCTTCTCGATGTGGCGCGGCGTCGCGCAACCCAGGTTGCGGCTGCTTAGGGCGCGGAGACTCGGGCACGCACGCTCGGGCGCGAGGATCTAAACAGTCGCCCTATGCAATCAGTAGAAAGACAACCGCCTTCGGGCGGTTTTATTTCGCAGGCTTTAATTTTGTCCAGGACAAAACCATTTGAATCAGTCGGGAATTCTTGATAGGATTCGTCGGGAATATATAGTCGAGTCAGGTAATCAAGTTTTCTGGTCTTTCCTTCAATCGACAATTTCCTCGGAGCCTATGATGTGACTGACAACGAAAGGACGTTTTGCGGTAACTGCGATGATTGATTTGGCGCTGCGTCAGCATCAAGGACCAGTCACCTTGGCTGGTATTAGCCAACGCCAAAAGATTTCGCTTTCTTATCTTGAGCAACTCTTTGGCAAATTGCGTCGCCACGAGTTGGTTGAGAGCACCAGGGGTCCGGGAGGTGGTTACACGCTCGCGCGTGGGCTCAAGGACATCACGGTCGCGGATATTATTTTTGCCGTTGACGAGCCGCTTGATGCAACCCAGTGCGGTGGCAAGGAGAACTGTACCGAAGAAGGGCAGTGCATGACCCACGAACTTTGGTCGAGCTTGAATCAAAAAATGATTGAGTTTCTCGATTCGGTGTCACTGGCTGATCTGGTCGAACAACAACGCGGTCGCGAAGTTGAGCGGCCAAGGCAACATGTTTCGATTTTGCGTGAGCATCGGGCTGCGCTTCAATTTCCCACGTCGACCTTGCAACCGATTCGTGCTGACGGATCGCGTTTGACGAGCCTCAACGGTTTGTAATTTTGACTTGATGGGCTCGAAGCTTAAGGGTCTGAGACTAAGAGCGCCAGGTTCGATACCTGGCGTTTTTTCATCCAGCGTTTTTCTGGGCTTGCATTGGAACTATCGGTATGAAATTACCAATTTATTTTGACTATTCCGCCACGACGCCTGTTGATCCTCGCGTCGTAGACAAGATGATCCCCTTTTTGCGTGATGCTTTCGGTAACCCCGCCTCGCGCTCGCATGCCTATGGATGGCATGCCGAGGAGGCGGTGGAACAGGCAAGAGAAGATGTTGGAGCGCTTGTTGGTTGTGATGCGAAAGAACTGGTGTGGACTTCGGGTGCCACGGAGTCGATCAACCTGGCCGTCAAAGGCGCGGCACGGTTTTATCAAGAACGCGGAAAGCATTTGATCACCGTTAAAACCGAACACAAGGCCACGCTCGATACCATGCGCGAACTTGAGCGCGAGGGCTTTGAAGTCAGCTATCTCGATGTCCAAGAGGACGGCTTGATCGATTTGGACCGATTCAAAGACACCCTTCGTAGCGATACCGTACTTGTGTCGGTCATGCTTGTGAATAACGAAATAGGCGTGATTCAGGATATCGAGACGATTGGGAATATGTGTCGTGAACGGGGTGTGATTTTCCATGTGGATGCGGCCCAGGCAACCGGGAAATTACCTATTAACCTCAATAGCTTACCTGTTGATTTGATGTCATTTTCTGCGCATAAGACCTATGGTCCGAAAGGGGTTGGCGCCCTTTATGTGCAGCGCAAGCCACGCATTAGGCTTGAAGCTCAGATACATGGCGGCGGGCATGAGCGCGGCATGCGTTCGGGCACCCTACCGACCCACCAAATCGTTGGCATGGGTGAAGCTTTCCGCCTGGCGCGACTCGAAATGCCCCTTGAAAATGACCGCATTAGAATGCTGCGCGACCGTCTATGGCGCGGCATCTCAGCACTCGAGGAGGTTTATCTCAACGGTCACATGGATCGTCGAGTGCCCCATAATCTCAACGTAAGCTTCAACTATGTGGAGGGCGAGTCCCTCATCATGGCGATCAAAGATATCGCTGTCTCAAGTGGTTCGGCTTGCACCTCGGCAAGCTTGGAGCCGTCCTATGTTTTGCGTGCCCTGGGCCGCAGCGATGAGTTGGCCCACAGCTCAATTCGCTTTAGCGTGGGCCGCTTTACCACCGAAGAAGAGGTTGACTTTGCCGTGCAGACGATTCAAAGCAAGGTCGCCAAGTTGCGCGAAATGTCGCCACTGTGGGAGATGGTCCAAGAGGGCATCGACCTCAATACCGTTCAGTGGGCGGCGCACTAGGCGGCATAACTCGTCAGTTCAATGGGCGGCACAAGAGGCCGCACAACTCGCATTAACGTAGACCCGGAGCGATCATTGTCCACGGTCGCTAAAGGGTAAAACGCCTTTTCTTGCAAGTGGCTCACTAAAATACTCGGATATTTCGGTGTCCGAGTAAGAAGTTTTTTGTTGGAGAAAGCAAATGGCATACAGCGACAAGGTCGTCGATCATTACGAGAATCCCCGCAATGTGGGTTCCTTTTCAAAGGACGACGCGTCGGTCGGAACCGGCATGGTTGGCGCACCCGCCTGTGGTGATGTAATGAAGCTTCAAATCAAAGTCAATGAGCAAGGCGTCATCGAAGATGCACGCTTTAAGACCTATGGTTGTGGTTCGGCAATCGCTTCAAGTTCGCTGGTGACCGAGTGGGTAAAGGGTAAACGGCTTGACGAGGCCCTAGAGATTCGCAACACACACATTGCTGAAGAATTAGCCCTACCTCCTGTAAAGATTCACTGCTCAATTCTCGCCGAAGACGCGATTAAGGCTGCAGTTGCTGACTACAAGGCTCGCCATGGCAATCACGCTGTCTGAGCGGGCGGCCAATCATGTGTCGCGCTACATCGAGAAGCGTGGCAAAGGGCTAGGTCTTCGTCTCGGGGTAAAGACGACCGGCTGTTCAGGACTTGCCTACAAGCTTGAATATGCCGACCAGGTTTTGCCTGAGGACTTACATTTTGAGTCTCATGGGGTGCAGATTTTTGTTGACGCCAAAAGCCTCCCCTATATTGACGGTACCGAGCTTGACTTTGTTCGTGAGGGATTGAACGAAGGATTTAAGTTCCATAATCCAAACATGAAAAGTGAATGCGGTTGCGGTGAATCCTTTAATGTCTGAATTTGCTCAAGCCGGCAAGCTTCAGCTTAACAGTGATAGTTTTCAGATCTTTGACTTGCCGCGTGTTTTTGATCTTGATAAGGTCCTTCTGACCGAGCGATTTCACCAGCTCATGCATGCGGTACATCCAGACCGGCACGCCGGTGCCACTGAGGTTGAGCGCCGACAAGCCATGCAATGGTCGAGCCGAATCAACGAGGCTTATCGTCAACTGCTCAAGCCCTTGGCGCGTGCACAGCTGCTTTGTGAAATCTTTGCCGGGCCGCTCGATGTTTTAAAGACTGCGATGCCACCCGCTTTTCTCATGCGACAAATGCAATGGCGTGAAGACTTTGAAGCGATCGGCCTCGATGCAAACCGCCTCGATGCAAACCGCCTCGATCAGGTTGAAGCACTTGAAGCTGAGGTCAAACTCGAAGGCGTGCAAATCACTTCACAATTTGCTCAAACGTCAATAGCACTTGGGCAGTCCCCTTCTGTTGAAGAAGCAAAGCTCGCAGCGGATCTTGTGAGACAGTGGATGTTTGTTGAAAAGTTTTTAGACGATATCGAACAACAGCGCATGCAATGGCTGGAGGTTCTGCCAAGCTAACGAGGTCTTATGGCGCTGTTGCAAATTTCAGAACCTGGTGAAAGTCCCGATCCACATCAATCAAAACGTGCCGTTGGAATTGATCTTGGTACGACGCATTCACTCATAGCAACGGTTCGATCAGGGGTTGCCGAGTGTTTGAGTGACCACGATGGTTGCGTACTTCTTCCGTCAGCAGTGCAATACCACGCAGATCACACCACAAGCGTTGGGCGATCAGTGCTTGAACGTCGATCTGGCGATCCGCTGAATTGCTTTGTGTCGTTTAAGCGCTGGATGGGTCGAGGCTACAAAGACATCAACCGATCGCTCAGCCCTTATCGATTCCTTGATTGCGAAGGACTGCTCGCCATCGATAGTGCGGCCGGACCTAAGACTGCGATTGACATGTCTGCAGAAGTCCTTCGAAGCCTTGCCCAGCGTGCCCAGGAATCACTCGGTGGCGACATCGACGGTGCGGTGATAACCGTACCTGCCTATTTTGACGATGCGCAACGTCAGGCAACCAAGGATGCGGCCACACTTGCAGGCATTAAAGTGTTGCGGCTCCTAAACGAGCCTACCGCAGCTGCCATTGCCTATGGCCTTGACCAAGGTGAAGAGGGATTATTCTTAGTTTATGACTTGGGCGGAGGCACCTTCGATGTGTCGGTGTTGCGATTCAGTCGGGGTGTCTTCGAGGTCTTGGCTACTGGTGGCGATTCAGCGCTCGGTGGTGATGATTTTGATGTTTTGATTGTTCAGGCCTGGTTAAAGGACCTGGGACTGTCTTTAGACTCGCTCACGCCATCAGATAGGCATCGTTGGTTGATACTTGCAAGGGAAGCGAAGGAAAGGCTTAGCGCATGTGAGTCTGTAACTTTGGACGGACCTTTAGGTCAACAATTATTAGACCGTAATAGCTTTGAGAGGATTTCAAAGCCGCTACTTGATAAGACCTTGATCGTGCTGCGTCGTGCCCTGCGCGATGCGTCAATTGAGATCGAAGCATTGCAAGGAGCAATTCTTGTCGGTGGCGCAACCCGTATGCCCCAAGTCCACAGGGCGCTCACAAGCTTGCTAGGCTGCCCGATTCATAGCCATCTCGATCCAGACGAGGTGGTTGCCATGGGCGCCGCACTTCAAGCCAATCTTTTGCTCGGTCAGCGAAGTGCAAACGATGATTGGCTCCTACTCGATGTCATTCCATTGTCGCTTGGCATCGAAACCATGGGTGGTCTTGTTGAAAAGATCATTCCAAGAAACACAACGATACCAGTGAGTCGTTCCCAGGAGTTCACCACCTATAAGGATGGCCAGACTGCGATGGCCCTCCATGTTGTGCAAGGTGAACGTGAGCTCGTGAGCGATTGTCGTTCGCTTGCAAGCTTCGAGTTGCGTAGCCTGCCCCCATTAAGCGCCGGTGCTGCCCGAATCCGCGTCAATTTTCAGGTTGATGCCGACGGTCTACTTTCCGTCTCGGCGCTAGAGCTCGGTAGCGGCGTGCATGCCTCAACCATCGTCAAACCCTCCTATGGCTTAGGCGACGAAGCGATCACTCGCATGCTTCGCGATGGCGTTGACCATGCCAGTTTAGACATGCAATTACGAGCACTTAAAGAGCAACAGGTTGAGGCCGAAAGAATGCTGCTTGCAGTCGATGCAGCGCTTGCTGCCGATGGCCACTTGTTAACGGTCGATGAGCAGCACGCCATCCAATGTGCTGCTGATCATCTGCGCTCCATTGCTTTGCAGTCAGATCATCACGCCATTCGCAACGCTATCCATGCACTGAGCCACCAAACTGATCACTTTGCTGCACTAAGAATGAATCGGGCTGTGTCGATGGCCTTAAGCGGACGCAAGATCGATGAACTAGCTTAATGGTTGTTGTTTCTTGATCGATCCATCATGAGTTTTAGTCGCTGAGGAAGTCGAATGCCGCTTATTGAAGTGCTGCCCCACGAAAGCCTTTGCCCTGAGGGCAAGCATATTGAAGCTGAACCAGGATCTAATCTTGCGCAAGTCTTGCTTGATGCAGGGATTGATCTTGAGCATGCTTGCGGTTTGGTTTGTGCGTGCACGACTTGCCATGTGATTGTTAAGCAAGGTATCCAATCCTTAGCTCTCGCTAGTGACCAGGAAGACGACATGCTCGATCGAGCCTGGGGTTTAACCCCTCGATCAAGGCTTTCTTGTCAGGTGCAGATTGGGGTTGAACCACTTCAAATCGAACTGCCCAAATACACGATTAACCACGCAAGAGAGGAAGCCTGATGAAGTGGACAGACGTATTGGAGTTGGCCATTGCGCTCTCGGAAGCCCACCCAGCGGTCGATCCGACGTCGATTCGATTTACTGATCTACATCAATGGGTGGTTGAGCTGCCAGGATTTAGTGATGATCCAAAGCGTAGCGGCGAAAAGATTTTAGAAGCCATACAGCAGGCCTGGATCGATGAACTCTAAGCTGGCTAGGGATGATCCTCGCGCTTTAAGGCTGGGAAAAGTATAACGTCACGAATATTAGCTCGGTCGGTCAGCAACATACTTAAACGATCAATACCGATGCCACAACCGCCGGTCGGGGGCATGCCGTACTCGAGCGCGCGAATGTAGTCTGCATCGTAAAACATCGCTTCTTCATCTCCGGCTTCTTTGGCAGCAGCTTGTGCGTGAAAACGCGCTGCTTGATCTTCGGGATCATTTAGCTCCGAAAAGCCGTTTGCAATCTCGCGGCCGGTCATGAATAGTTCAAAGCGCTCGGTAGTGGCTGGGTCGTGATCCGAGGCGCGCGCAAGTGGTGACACTTCGACCGGGTAGTCCACAATGAAGGTTGGTTGCCAGAGCTTGCTCTCAGCGCATGCTTCAAACAAAGCAAGTTGGAGCGCCCCAAGACCGGCATGGCGAAGCGCTGGAGCATTGATATCTTCACCAAGTACACCTAGCTGTTGTTTGATAAAAGCTATATCACCAAGTTGATCTATTGACCACTCGGGGCGCTCAATGCGGATAGCTTCAACCATGGTCAAGCGTGCAAACGGACTTTCTAAATCCAGGGACTGGCCTTGATAAGTAATGACTGCGCTACCGCAAACCGCCCGAGCCGTTTCTCGAAGAAGTTGCTCTGTGAAATCCATCAGCCAGCGATAGTCGGTGTAGGCTGCGTAGAACTCCATCATGGTGAATTCAGGGTTATGACGCGGGCTGATGCCTTCGTTGCGAAAATTGCGATTGATTTCGAAAACTCGATCAAAGCCACCGACCACTAAGCGCTTCAAATAGAGTTCGGGCGCGACTCGCAAATACATATCCTGAGCGAGCGCATTGTGATGCGTAACAAAGGGCTTGGCACTTGCACCACCGGGAATGGGATGCATCATCGGAGTTTCAACCTCTAAAAACGAGGCTTGATCCATAAGTCGCCTTAAGGTATTGGTGATGCGCGAGCGCTTTAAAAAAGTGTCGCGACTTTCCTGATTCATGATCAGATCAACATAGCGCTGCCGGTAGCGCATTTCCTGGTCGGCAAGGCCGTGGAATTTGTCAGGAAGCGGT
>Ga0169931_10013017_pt1 | contig 11429 bp, 11 predicted proteins | sample Kivu_15m_20L_FD_129675 | JGI IMG/M metagenome (GOLD analysis project Ga0169931, IMG submission 129675) | Freshwater microbial communities from Lake Kivu, Western Province, Rwanda to study Microbial Dark Matter (Phase II) - Kivu_15m_20L... | ecosystem: Environmental > Aquatic > Freshwater > Lake... | reverse complement strand
TTCGCGGTGTTGACGACTGTAGCGGTAGATTCAATTCTTGGCCAAACATTGCGGAGTCGAGTAAGAGATAAATTCCGTCCTATTGGGGCTCCTGTGGCCAACTTTTGAATTTACTTGTGTAAAAGACTAGCTGGAAATTGTGCAGATGATAACAAAAAAGAAATTGGGCACCTATTTTTTTCTCCTCTTTTCCTTGCTGGTCTATTTGCTTTTACCGGAAGAGATTGGGGAAATGGCAAAGAGGCTCCTTGCGATTTTCACTTTCGCGGTTCTATTCTGGGCGTTTGAAGTGATCGATCTTTATGCGACTTCGCTTTCAGTGGTTTCTCTCCTTTCGTTTTTCATTTTGGGACCTTCGGGTCAGCGCGAATACAATGTCTATTTTTCGAGTTTTGCAAGCCCTGTAATCCTCCTTTTTTTCGGAGGGTTTGTTTTAGCAGCTGCGATAAGGAAACACCGTCTTGACGAGTGGCTTTTGTTCCGTATCCTCAAATTCGCAGGTCCGAGGCCGCGAGCGATATTGGGGGCGGTTCTTTTTTCGAGCGGATTTTTGTCGTTTTGGATTTCAAACACAGCCGCGGCTGCAATGGTATTGGCTTTATGCGCCCCTTTATTAGGGAAGCTCCCCAGGAATGATCCATTAGGAAAATCGCTTCCTCTTGCCGTTGCGTTCGGGTGCAATATCGGGGGGATGGGCACTCCGATCGGCACGCCTCCGAATGCCATCGTTCTGGGGATTTTAAAAGAATATGGAATTTCAGTGAGTTTCGGCGAATGGATGGCGATGGCAGTCCCTTTGGTCCTGTTGCTTTTACTTTTCATTTTCCTTTTGCTTTCCTGTTTCTTTCCCTCTCGCCTGGGGCGGATTCCGTCGTTTCTCAAAGGAAATGCACCGCTCACTCGCGAGGCAAAAATGACCGCGGCAGTTGGCTCAACGATGGTGATCCTTTGGCTTTTTGGTTCCTCATATGGCTTGGCCGAAAGCTGGGTCGCCTTAGCTGGGGTTTGCGCTTTAGGAGCCTTTGGCTTGATCAAAATCGAAGATCTTCACAGCATTGACTGGCATATCCTCCTTCTAATGTGGGGAGGGCTTGCTTTGGGAACAGGGATTGAAAACAGCCAGATTCTTTCTAACCATCTTTCCTTTTTCTCAGGAGTTCCGGCGTTCGCGCTGATCGCGGGGCTTAGCTTCCTCGCTCTTTTCATGTCCACATTCATCAGTAATACAGCTACCGCAAATCTTGTTCTTCCGTTTGCCGTTGGGGTCGTATCGGCGGAGGTTTCTCTGGCTGCGATTCCTGTTGCGCTTTGCTGCTCCCTTGCTATGTCTCTGCCGGTTTCGACGCCGCCCAATGCAATCGCCTACTCCTGGGGTACAGTAAGAACAAAAGACATGGTGGGACCAGGATCGGCGGTGGGGCTTTGTGGGTTCTTGCTGATCCTGGCTGGGTTTTGGTGGATTATTCCCTGGTTCATTTGAAAGGTGTCAGACAATGGATCGGGATTTGCACATTTAGTGAATACTCGCCAGAATTATTGAAACAATCTCTGAATAAAGAAATCTGGGTGAGAGGATTTGAACCTCCGACCTCTTGCACCCCATGCAAACGCGCTAGCCAAGCTGCGCTACACCCAGATAGTCAGGAGAAATGGCCGTCGCAATCCCTTCGAATTGGAGATCGGCCTTCTTGAATTCCTTCACCCCGTGGCGGGCTGATTCCTCGACGATTTTTTCGAGGGAATCCCCGGGATGAAGCTCCAGCGCCGTGATGTCGACCGAAATCGAAGCGGAAAAGACCACCCCGTTCTTCAGCCCTTTGACGCGGAAATTCGCATAAATCGCATCTTTTTTCCGAGTGACGTTGACAAAGCGGATCAGGTTGTTTTCGGCCAGATTCTTCAAAGTACACCTCGTAAAAAGCTTAAATCTTAAAATCCTAAGCCCTTTCTGTCAATTCCGGATTTAGGTTAGAATTTGCCTTTGAATATGGCACTCGTCGCTGAAAAAATCGCTTACATGGAAGCCTCCTGGCTCGACCGCCTCGCTCCCGAGTTCGAAAAACCGTACATGAAAACCCTCGAGGCGTTTTTGGGGCGGGAAATCGCCTCGGGGGTCGTCGTCTATCCACCTTTTGAACAGGTCTTCAATGCGTTTTGCCAAACGCCTTTTGACGAAGTGAAAGTCGTCATTATCGGCCAAGACCCCTACCACGGGCCGGGACAGGCGCATGGCCTCTCCTTCAGCGTTCCCAAGGGGATTCCTCTTCCGCCGTCTCTTCAGAATATTTTCAAAGAGCTGAAGGAAGATTTGAGCGTCCCCTCGCCCCCGCATGGCTGCCTGATCGAATGGGCCCGCCAAGGGGTACTCCTTCTGAACGCGACCCTGACAGTCCGCGCTGACCAGCCCCGCTCGCACCATGGGCATGGCTGGGAGCTTTTTACCGACCGGGTCGTCCAAATCCTCTGCGAGAGGAAAGAGCCTATGGTGTTCCTTCTCTGGGGCAAGTCCGCCTTGGAAAAATTCCAGCACATCCCATCCAGCCAGGATAGCCCGCACCTTGTTTTGACCGCCGCCCACCCCTCCCCCTTGTCCGCCCATGCGGGGTTTTTCGGATGCCGCCACTTTTCCAAAGCAAATGAATTTTTAAAAAGCAAAGGCTGCACTCCAATCGATTGGAAAATTAGCTAATCTTGCTAATATAGAGCATATGTCCACAGGGAAATCCAAATTATCTCTTGCCTCGATCTTTTTTACTTTCTCGATTGATAACCTGTGCTGGTCGATCGTTTTCCCCCTATTCGCTCCCTATTTTCTCGATCCGGAAAACGTCCTGTTTTCTAAGGATGTTTCCGAAGCGGCAAGAACCACGATTTTGAGTTTCTTCCTGACCGCCTTCTCGCTTGGCCAATTCCTGGGCGCGCCGATCATCGGGGAATACGCGGATCGGAGCGGGCGGAAAAAAGCGCTCGCGGTCAGCGTGTTTTTTACTCTAGTGGGGCTTGGGATTACCGCTTGGAGCATGGGCGCCCATCTCCTGTGGCTTCTCTTCGCCGGACGTCTCATTACGGGCCTTTTTGCGAGCAACATGTCGGTATGCCTTGCCGCCATATCGGATTTGAGCGAAACGGAAAAGGCGAGGGTTCGGAATTTCGGGTTCCTCTCCGTGCTAGCCGGCCTTTCCTTCATCATCGGCGCATTTTTAGGGGGCAAGCTCTCCGACCCGACGATTTCGCCTTATTTTACGCCGAACTTCCCTCTCTGGGTCGCCACTGGCCTGACGGTTGTCAATTTCATCTTTATCTGCCTCGGGTTCAAAGAAACGGGAACCATCGACCACTCGGTGAAATTCGATTTATTGGAATCATTCCGGAATATCAAAGCCGCTTTGCGAACGGAAAAGATCAAGAGGGTTTATTTTATCTACTTCCTATTCCTTTTTTCCTGGACCCTCCTTTTTCAATTTACCCCGGTTTTGGTGGTCCACAGCTTCGAGTTCAATAGCTCCGATATCGGCGATCTCGCCCTTTACATGGGCCTTTGCTGGGCGGTCGGCGCTGCATACTTAAGCAAGCTGCTGCTCCACTATTTTTCCTCGCTTAGAGTCTTGGAAGGCTGCCTTTGCCTTTTTGCCCTCCTTTCGCTCTCGCTGCTTTTCCCAAGACACATTTACTACGTGCTGCCGATCGTGGGGCTTTGCGTGACGATCGGGGGCCTCGCCTGGCCCCTTTTCAATAACCTGATCTCTACCTTGGCGCCGAGGCATATCCACGGTAAAATTTTGGGGATGAGCCAGTCCATCCAATCTCTTGCCATGACTCTAGCCCCGGTTGCAGGCGGCGCTGTTTCCCACTGGTCTGTCCGCTTTCCCTTCCTCGCAGGAGCGGTCGCAGGAGCGATTGCAATCCTCGTCTACTTCACGCTGAAGGAAAAAAAAGGATGACCGAGGATCTCCAGTTAGCCATCGAAAAAATGATTGGAGACGCTTCGCCCTCCGCTTTGAAAAAAGCGAGCGCCGCCCTCTCCAAAACCTATGCCCAAGGCAAAAACTCCCGTTCTCTTTTCGAAGATGAATCCTCGCGCCTGACGTATCTTGCGGCGAGGATGCCGGCTACCTTCGGAGCCGTCAGCGCAGCGCTTCAAAACCTACCCGCGGCGCCCTCTTCTTGGCTGGATCTCGGCGCCGGACCCGGAACCGCTTCCTGGGCCGCTGCAGAACTCTTTCCTTCTTCTTCCCGGTTTACCCTAATTGAGCAAAGCCCTCATGCGATCGCGCTCGGCAAACGGCTCGCGGAGGCGCATCCCCGGATCCAGAAGGCCGAATGGATTTGTGCTTCATTGCCCCTTGATTTGCCAAAAGCCGACGCGGCGATCCTGTCTTATGCTCTAGGTGAACTGGAGCGACCTGCGGCGATGATCGAAAAGTGGTGGGGCGCAGAGATTCCGGTTCTGATCATTGTAGAACCGGGGACTCCAAGGGGATTTTCCGCAATCCGGAAAGCCCGCGACCAAATCCTTTCTTTAGGCGGGGCAATTGCCGCACCGTGTCCTCATAGCCATGCCTGCCCGATGAAAGAATCGGATTGGTGCCACTTTTCTGCCAGAATCCCGAGATCTAGGCTTCACCGCTATGTCAAAGAAGGCGCGCTAGGATATGAGGACGAAAAATTCTCTTACCTTATCGCCTCGAAAACGCCTCTTGCCCCTTCCTCATCCGCCCGCATTTTACGCCACCCGTTAAAACTCAGCGGCCACGTGCGTCTGGCTCTTTGCACCTCCAGGGGAGAGCGCCAAGAAACTGTAGTCGGCCGAAGCAATAAAGAATTTTATAGAAAAGCGAGGGATGCCTCCTGGGGCGATCCCTGGGAAATGTAAATCCGCTTTACATATTCCTCGATATTTCATATTAATAATGGGATGCTGAAAATATCTCAATTTGGTATACTGCTCTTGGGATGTCAGACGATATAAAAGAAATTCTCAACCATTTAATTTCGACTCCGAAAGAGAGTCAGATTCAGGTCGATTTCGACCTGAAGAAAAGATTTTTTTTCTTGTCGATTCCGATCTACGAGTCGCAAGGAGCGTTGCCTCGCGGGGTGAAGGAATATGTAGAGGCGCGCAAAGGAAGATCTTTCAAGCCCCACGCGACCTCTTTCCATATCCAAAACGAGAAGTCTGTAGTCCTGATTCAGGAGATCCCCTTCCGCTGGGGGTTTGATCCGGGAAGCAAACAAGAAATCCGCGATTTTCTCCATCTGGCTCGGAAATGCCACCGGATGCTTTACGAAATCGCAATTGAAGAAAAATACAAAGACGCCCTTCATCTTGACTAGAGAGCGGCAAAGCTGAGAAAATCGGCTTTGTATGCAACTTTCAGCCCAAGGCTCGTTCGTAGCTCTTGCAACTCCTTTTGATCGGAAGGGACGCATCGACTGGAAAACGCTCGAAAAACTCGTCTCATGGCATATCGCTAACGGAACCGATGGCTTGGTTTGCTGCGGAGCGACTGGCGAAGGGATGACGATTTCCGAGACCGAGAAGAAGAAAATCGCAGCGTTCTGTGTGAGGGCGGCCGGAAATCGCATTCCGATCATCGGAAACAGCGGGACTGCCGATACGTTGCGCTCCGTGCGGCTGACCGAAGAGATGCTAAAACTGGGCGTCAGCGGAACGCTCGTCGTCACTCCGTATTACAATAAACCGACCCAAAGAGGCTGCATCCTCCATTTTCAGGAGATCGCCAAGGTGGGGCTGCCGGTCATCGTCTATAACAATCCGGGAAGGGTTTGCGTGCGCCTGGAAGCTGAAACAGTCGCAAAACTTGGGGAAATACCCGGCATCGCAGGCTATAAGGACTCGACCGCCGATTTAGCCCTCATCCGGAAGATCCGGCAGCTCTCTTCGATCCCGATTCTCTCCGGCGACGACGATCATACTTACGCGACTCTCAAGGAAGGCGGGCGCGGCGCAATCTCCGTCATCGGAAATCTATTCCCGAAAGAATGGAAAACGATGATTTCCTTGGCTTTACAGGGGAAGTGGGATGAATCGAAACGAATTTCAGACCAATTTCTCCCTCTTTGCAAAGCGCTTTTCTTAGAGCCGAATCCCCAGTGTTTGAAATTCGCGATGAGCTGGATGGGTTTATGCAAAGAATTCTTGCGGCTTCCTTTGGTGATCCCTTTGGACGACACGCAGCGTCGAATCAAGCGAGAACTCCTCGCGCTGATGATGCCGCAATTCAGATCTCGATTTTCGACGGTTTCGGCTTGATTCCTTTCCATGTTTTTAGGACAGGATCTATTTCTTTTTGAAGGAAATCGCGCACTTGTTCAGGCGCTCTTCCAACCAGCGATGGAATCGAAAGGAGCGGTTTGATCTCCTTTTTCTGAAGGCCGAATTCCGGATCTTGCGCGATCGCCTCGATCAATTTCTCCAAAGGTTGATTTGTCAGACGGCGGAGTTTCTCATGGAGCTCCTGCCGGCTTCCCCCTTTTTTCACCGCCTTCATCAAGATGTTTTCCATAACAAGGGACGGAAGAGCGGCTTCGATCCGCTGAAAGCTGAGGGAAGGATTTGCCTGCAGGTTCTCAAAAAGATGCGAGAGGAGGTTGAGGAGCGCGTCCACGCCCAAAAACGCTTCCGGAAGAGAGAGGCGGCGGTTGGACGAGTCATCCAGCGACCGCTCGAGCCACTGGGTTGCGAGGGTGTAGGCGGGATTTTGCGAAAGGGACATGACAAACCGCGAGAGGCCGCAAATCCTCTCTGAATAAATCGGATTTCTTTTATAGGGCATCGCCGACGAGCCGACCTGGTTTTTTTCGAACGTTTCGGATAATTCCCCGTCATGGGCAAGCAAGCGGACGTCGGTCCCCATCTTATGGGCGCTCGCCGCAAATGATTCAAAGGCGTTTAGGAGATTCAAATCGAGCTTACGTGTGTAGGTTTGGCCGGAGATCGGCAATACCTTTGTAAAGCCAAAATCCCTCGCGATCAGCCGTTCCAGTTCAAGAACTTTCGTTTCGCTTCCCTCAAAAAGGGCGAGAAAAGAGCTTTGAGTCCCAGTCGCTCCTTTGGCGCCAAGGAACGGCAAATCGCGATAGAGCCGCATCCAATCTTGAGCGTCCAAGAGAAAATCTTGGAGCCAAAGGCACGCGCGTTTCCCGACGGTCGTCGGCTGAGCGCTTTGGAAATGGGTGTAGCTGAGGGTCGGAGTGTTTGCCTCTTTTGCCGCAAAGGAAGAGAGGAGTTTCATCGCCTGGACGAGCTTGCCGGTCAATAGGCCGAGCGCTTCTTTGAAGAGGATGAGATCGGCATTGTCAGTCACGAAGCACGAGGTTGCCCCAAGGTGGATGATCGGCTTGGCCTTTGGGCAAGCGTCTCCGAAAGTATGGATGTGGGCCATCACATCATGGCGGAGCCGCTTCTCATAGGTTTCAGCCGCTTTGAAATCGATTTTATCGAGATGCTTTTCCATCTCTTTGATCTGGTCATTTGAAATCGGAAAGCCGAGTTTTTTTTGTGCCTTAGCGAGCGAGATCCAGAGGCGCCTAAAGGCCTTGATGCGCGATTCGGCGGAAAAAAGGGCAGACATTTCCCGGCTGGCATAGCGCTGGGAAAAAGGGCTTGCGTAAGCGGCGAAATCGTTCACTTTTCGATCAACTGCTGCATCTGCGACAGAAGGGCGCGGATTTTTTGCTTTTCCTCTTCTTGCAAAGTGCAAAAAGGATTTTTCACAGTGTCTCTTGCCCGTTTCAAAAAGCTGATTGCGTGGGAGGCCAAATGGGGCAGCCGCTTATCGTCTTCGGCGAGGGGAAATTCGAGCCGGATCAGTTTCAAAAGCTCTTGCTTGGGCTGGCCGCAGTAGCTTTTCACGATCGCTTCTTTTCTCTCCATAGGGCCGCTTCGGCTGGCAAGGCTGTAGACCGCTTGGCGAGGCATTTGGTCGATCAAGGGATGCATGGAGGGATGCATCGTCGTATAGAATTCGTAGTATTGAAGAAAATTATAGGGCGTTTGCCTGTTTCCGTAAGTTGCGTAAAGCCAGGCCGTGAAAGCGCCGTCGCGGTACCGCTTCAAAAGCTCTTGCGCCCGCTTGATCCGCTCGCCGTGAAGGATGACCGCTTGGTTTGCGATCGCTTTCACTTCGGATGTGATGGCGGAGAGGGCGAAAAAATCGGCATCGATGTTGTGCGAATCGTTCGGGCGGTGCGTTTTGAGGATCGATTCGATGGCTTCTTTTTCTTTTTCGTTGAGCGCGGCAACCCGGAATACGCCGGAAAAGCTTGATAATTCGCCGTTATTGGAGCGCTCGACAAGGGCAGTGACTTTATTATTGGCGGGCTGCGCGTTTCTCGGTTTGAAGCGCAAGTTGAGCAGGTCGTTGAACTTCGACATCATCAAGTCCTCATCAGTATTTCCGACGTGAGATCCATGTAATCGCTCGAAGCGCGGGCTTTCGGCGAGGTCTCGAAAATCGGTTTGCCATAGATGGTTGCCTCAGACACTGCGATATCGCGTCTCACTTTTGCTTGCAATAGTTTTCCGGGAAACGTTTGTTCGATGACTTTGAGGAACGCGTCGTTGCTTTTTCCGCGAGGATTCCAAAATGACAAGGCGACGCCGAGGACTTTTGTCCCGTGCCGCTCGGAAATGTTATTGATGAATAGCGAAAGGCGCTGCAGCCCTTTGACGCTGTAAAATTCGGGCGTTGCGCAAACAAGGGAAAAATGGGAGGCGATCAGCGACGATTCGGTCAGCCAGCAAAGAGACGGCGGCGTATCGATCAGGATGAAATCGTAGGGCAGGTCGCGGAGGATTTCTTTGAGCCGCTCATGGGAGTAGCGGTCTGCGGCGAGCGCCCCCGAAACCTCGACCCGCTCCAGCCACGTGTCGGCAGGGACGATGTGCATGTTCGGGACGCAGGTGGCCAAAATCACTTCCTGGATCGATTTTTCCCCCTGAAGCACCGGAGCGATGCTGTCCTGCTCGTCCGGATCGAACCCAAGGCCTGTCGTCAAATTCGCTTGCGCATCGAAATCAATCAGGAGGACTCGCTTTTTATGGAACATGGCCAACGCGGATCCGATATGGAGTGACGTCGATGTTTTCGCGGTTCCGCCTTTGAAACTGCTGACGGAAATGACTCTCATGAAACCTCCTTATGGGGCTACGGAAAAGGGCGACATCAGCGCCCGCTCGTCTCGTTCTTTTACGACTTTAGCAAGAAAATCGGAAATGTCAACTTCGCCATGGACCACATTGTCGCGGGTGCGCAAAGCGACTGTTTTATTTTCCATTTCCTTATCGCCGATCGTCAGCATGTAGTTCGCTTTGAGAAGCTGGGCGTTTCTCACTTTTTTGCCCATCGATTCGTTGCTGTCGTCGATATCACAGACGATCCCGAGTTTGCGGATCTTCTTTGCGACTTCCTCTGCAAACGGCACGTGCCGGTCTGCAATCGTCAGGATTTTAACCTGGTGAGGGCTGAGCCAGAACGGGAATTTTCCGGCGAAATGCTCGACGAGGATGCCGAACATCCGTTCGATCGAGCCGAAAATCGCCCGGTGCAGCATCACGGGGCGCTTGTGCTGGCCGTCGCTGTCTACGTATTCGAGCTCGAATTTTTGCGGCAGCGACATATCGAGCTGGACCGTTCCGCACTGCCAGTTCCGTCCCAGCGCATCGCGGATGTGGATGTCGATTTTCGGTCCGTAAAACGCTCCGTCTCCTTCATTGACCCGATAGGAGTGGCCCCACTCGTCGAGAGCGCCTTTGAGGCCGTTTGTCGCATTGTCCCACTCTTCGTCGGTGCCGATCGTTTTCGATTTTTCCGGCCGGGTCGAAAGTTCGAGCCGGTACGGCAGGCCGAACGTCATGTACATTTTGTCTGCGAATTCCAAAATGTGGCGGATCTCGCTTTGGATCTGGTCCGGGCGCATGAAAAGGTGGGCGTCGTCTTGGTGGAAGCTGCGCACGCGGAAGAGTCCGTTCAGTGCGCCGGAGGCTTCAAAGCGGTGGACGTGGCCGATCTCGGCGACCCGCATCGGCAGCTCGCGGTAGCTGTGCACCGAAGAGCGGTAGAAAAGCATGCAGCCCGGGCAGTTCATCGGCTTGATCGCATACTCGCGCTCTTCGATGCTCGAGAGGTACATGTTCTCTTTGTAGTGGTACCAGTGGCCGGAGCGCTCCCAAAGTTCCTTCGAAAGCATCACCGGAGTTTTAATTTCAATATAGTCAGCCGCGTTCAGCTCCGAGCGTAAGAAATCGAGCAGGCGGTTCCACATGATGAGTCCGCGCGGGTGGATGAACGGCATCCCGGGCGCCTCTTCCTTGAAGGAAAAAAGATCCAAGGCAGGGCCGAGGATCTTGTGATCCCTCTTTTTCGCCTCTTCCAGGAATTGGAGATAATCTTTTAGCCGTTTTTTGTCCGGAAACGAGATCGCATAGATCCGGGTCAGCATCTCGCGCTCCGAATCGCCGCGCCAATAGGCTCCGGATGTTTTCAGGATTTTAAACGCCTTGATTTTCCCTAGGCTTGCCATGTGAGGCCCGCGGCAAAGATCGAGGAATTCCCCTTGCTTATAGGCCGAGATCGGCTCTTCTTCAAACCCTTCGATCAGCTCGCATTTAAAGGGATTTTTTGAAAAGGCTTCGGCCGCCTGTTTCTTGTTATGGAATTCCATCCGCTTCGGCTTGAAATTCTCTGACAGGACGGCATTGACCTCTTTTTCGATTTTCTCGAAGTCTTGGTCTGAAATGGTCAAATTGCCGAAATCGTAGTAAAAACCGTTTTCGATGGGAGGGCCGATGGTCGGCTGCGCGTTTGGCCACAGGCGTAAAATTGCCTGGGCGAGGACGTGCGCGGAGGTATGCCAGAAGACTTCCTTCCCTTGAGGGTCGTCGAAATTCCAAAATACGAGTTCGTCGCCGTCGGAAAGCGTCGAATCGAAATCGCGCAGCTTGCCGTTGACGCTGACGGCCACGGCTTGTTCGGGGGCCGTGAGATGGAGAAGGTCCGCCGCATCTTTAGGGGTCGCTCCTTCCGGAAGTTCGATTGCCTTGCCATTCGCTCTGATTTTCATAAGTCCTCTTGGGAGTGGAAAAACAAGAGGAGTTTACCGCATTGCTCAAATAGATGTAAAACCGCTTTACATGATAGTCCTCAAGTAAATATTTACAGTGTCATGGACTGGCAGACATTCGAAGGGGTATTTCTTCAATCGCTCCGCTCCCTGCCAAAGGGGTCTTTAGCCGACATTTTCGATCTTTCGTTCGAAGCGCAGCTCTCGGTTTTCTTTGAGGTTGCTCCAATCCAAGATTCTTTCCGCTTCCGCGCCCGCCATCTGGGGCGGAGGATCGCGGCCCTCCTCATCGACGAAAAAGGGGAGTTGGACCGAAACCTTTTAACCGGGATTCTCCGTCAAAT
>Ga0169931_10013015_pt1 | contig 11430 bp, 6 predicted proteins | sample Kivu_15m_20L_FD_129675 | JGI IMG/M metagenome (GOLD analysis project Ga0169931, IMG submission 129675) | Freshwater microbial communities from Lake Kivu, Western Province, Rwanda to study Microbial Dark Matter (Phase II) - Kivu_15m_20L... | ecosystem: Environmental > Aquatic > Freshwater > Lake ... | reverse complement strand
GGGCCGCTCGCGTTTGAAGCGCTCGTCAAGATCGCCAAGCCCCACAATATTCCGATTCTCGTCGATGCCGCCGCGGAAATTCTGACCATCCCGAATGTTCACTTGCAGCGCGGCGCGACGATGGTGACGTATTCCGGCGGCAAGTGCATTCGCGGGCCGCAGACCGCGGGTTTGCTGCTTGGCCGCAAGGATCTGGTGCAAGCCGCCTGGGTGCACTCGGCGCCGCATCATGGATTCGCACGCGGTCTGAAAATCGGCAAGGAAGAGACGATCGCGATGTTGACCGCGGTCGAGATGTGGACGAAGCGCGACCACAAGGCCGAATGGCAGAAGTGGTTGACGTGGCTGCGCACGGTGGAGAGCTCGTTGAAAGGTCTCGCGCACTTGAAACTTGCGATTCACGAGCCGACCGAACTTTCCAATCGCACGCCGGCGCTGCAGATCCGCTGGGATGACAAAGTCACCGGATGGACCGGCGCCGATATGGAGCGGATTCTCTTCAACGGCGAGCCGCGCATGGCCACTGCGATCGCCGGCAACGGCATCAACATCGTTGCGTACATGATGCAGGAGGGCGATGCGGAGAAGATCGCGCCTCGCCTGAAGGAAGCGCTCGGCGCCGTGCGCCCGCAGGTAAAGACGGATGAAGCCCAGCCTGTCGCGAATCTGGATGGCCGCTGGCGCGTGAAGATCGAGTTTGTCGCGGGCGCGTCGGCGCATTACTTCGATATTCACGACAAGAACGGCACGCTCACCGGAACGCACCAGGGTGACTTTGTTTCGCGCGCGATTCGCGGTGTCATCAGCGGGGCGGCCGTGGACTTTTCGAGCTCGTACGCGGAACGACACGGCGACTCGCTGCAATACCGGTTTACGGGGAGGGTACAACGCGATGGATCGTTGAGCGGCGACTTGAACATGGGAGAATATCGAATGGCCAAGTGGTCCGCCTCGAAGGTATAGAATGCACCGTCTTCTTCTGCTTTCCGCCAGCCTCGCGTTCACGCAGGATTTCAATTCCGAGATTCGCCCGCTGCTGCAGAAGAACTGTCTGGGCTGTCACAGCGAAGCCAAGAAGACGTCGGGGTTGTCGCTCGAATCGATCGCGGCGATTCGTAAGGGCGGCAATCGCGGTCCTGCGACACAGACCATCGCGGCCGCCTTGCACCAGACCGGCGATCTGAAGATGCCGCCCGGCCGAAAGCTGGCCGATGCCGAGATCGCGCTGATCGAGCGATGGGCGGCCGCGCAGCCGAAAATCGCGCACTGGTCGTTTGTCGCGCCGAAGAAGCCGGCGGCCGCTACGATTGATTCGCTGATCGGCGCACGCCTCGCGAAGGCCGGTTTGAAACCATCGTCAGAAGCGGAAAAGGTGACGCTGCTGCGGCGCGTGCATCTCGATTTGACCGGCATCGCTCCGTCGCCGCGCGAGATCGACGCGTTTGTCGGCGGCAAGTCCTATGAGAGTGTCGTCGATGAGTTGCTGGCGAGTAAGCACTACGGCGAACGATGGGCGCGCCACTGGCTCGATCAGGTCCGCTACGCCGACTCAGACGGCGGCAGTCGGGATGAACCGCGCCAGATCTGGCGCTACCGCGAGTGGGTCATAAAAGCCTTAAACGCCGATCAGCCGTTCGACCGGTTTGTCGTTGAACAACTGGCGGGCGATCTCTTGCCGAATGCGACCGACGATCAACGAATCGCCACCGGCATGCAGCGCAATTCGTTGTTGCAGATCGAGGCCGGCACCGATCGCGAGTTGTACCGTACCGAAGCGGTTTCCGATCGCGTGGACATGTTCGGCACTGTTTTTCTGGGGCTCTCGACCGGATGCGCTCGCTGCCACGATCACAAGTTCGATCCGATTTCGCAGAAGGAGTACTACCAGCTTTTCTCGTTCTTCAATAACGTCAACGAGTACTCGAACGATTTGCCGCCGTTCTCTGATACCAATGACCTGGAGATCACGCATCAACCGTTCGTGGCGCTTGGGAAGCCGGAAACGGTCGCGAAGTACAAGGCCGTGCGCTCGATGTTGCTGGCGTTGCAACAAGAACGCAGTGCATATTTGAACGGGCGCGCGACGGTTCTTGCCGGCGATCCCGGCGCTGTGGCCCGCAATGAAGCGGTCGCGAGTTTGAAGAAGATGCTGCCGTCACCGGCGCCGGGACTTTCGATGGTGATGGAAGAGATGGCGACGCCGCGGGAGGCGCATGTTTTGCTTGGCGGCGACTACCAGCGCAAGGGGCCGCGCGTGCAAGCCGAGATCCTTTCTTCGCTTCACGGTAAGCCGGACGGCAAGCCGAAGAATCGGCTGGATCTGGCGAACTGGCTCGTTGACAAGAACAATCCGTTGCTTGCGCGAGTCACGGTGAACCGCATGTGGATGCGGTATTTCGGGCGCGGCATTGTTGCGACCGATAATGATTTCGGACGAATGGGCGATCGGCCTTCGCATCCCGAGTTGCTCGATTATCTCGCGGCGGAGTTCATGGATCGCGGATGGAGTCAGAAGGCGCTGCACAAATTGATCGTTACGTCGGCCACGTATAAACAGTCGTCGTCGGCGCGCGCCGATATCGACAAGATCGATGTGCAGAATGTTCTCTTGGCGCGGCAGAATCGATTGCGCTTGGATGCCGAGATCATTCGCGACGCGGCGCTGACGGCGAGCGGTTTGTTGAACGGAACGGTCGGAGGGCCGAGCGTTTTTCCGCCGCAGCCCGATGGTGCGATGGACGCAAGCCAAGTGAAAAAGTCGTGGAAGGCGTCGACAGGCGGCGACCGTTATCGCCGCGGCATGTACACACACTTCTGGCGCATTACGCCGCATCCGGCGTTGATGGTTTTCGATGGGCCGAATGGGATGATGGCGTGTACGCGGCGCGCGCGATCAAACACACCGTTACAGGCGCTCACGCTGCTGAACGATCTTGCGTTTCACGAGATGGCACAGGCGATGGCGAAACGGGTTGCCTCCGAGGGCGGTGACGACAAGATCGCGTATGCATTCCGGTTGGTTCACACGCGCACGCCGAGCGTAAGAGAGCACGCGCGATTGAAGCAGTTGTACCAGACCGAGCTCGACGATTTTCAATCCAGGCCGGCCGATGCGAAGCAGCTTGCCGGCGCCGAGGATGCACCCCTGGCGGCGTTGACGTCGCTCGCGCGCGTGCTGCTGAACACCGACGAATTCATTACGCGAGAGTAGCCATGAACGATCTAGTCACATTGTGGAACCGGCGGCGCTTTCTGGAACAGTGCGGTCTCGGCGCGGCGCAACTTGCGATCGCGGGCACGCCGCAATTCGCACCGAAAGCCAAGCGGCTGATCTATCTGTTCATGGAAGGCGGGCCATCCCACCTCGATTTGTTCGACGACAAGCCGAAGCTGCGCGCGATGGACGGCGAGCCGTTTCCAATGTCGCTGCTGGCCGGCAAGAAGTTTGCGTTCATGGAGAACATGGCGGCGCCGACGGTGTACGGTTCGAAAGCCACGTTCAAGCCGCACGGACAGAGTGGCAACGTGGTGTCGAGTCTGTTGCCCGAGATCGCCTCGATCGCCGATAAGATCGCGCTGATCAAAACGGTGAAGACGGGCAACGTCAATCACTCGCCGGCAATGGTAATGGCGCACACGGGATCGATGGTTCCGGGGCGGCCGAGTCTGGGCGCCTGGTTGTTGTATGGACTTGGTCGCGAGTCAAAGAACTTGCCCGATTTTGTTTCGATGATCAGCGGGCCGCGCGGGCCCCGCAACGGTCCCGATATTTGGGGCAGCGGATTTCTGCCGTCGCAATTTCAGGGCGTGCCGTTCATGAGCGGGCCTCAGCCGATCTTCGATATCAACAGCCAGCCGGGCGTGACGGCTGAGCGGCAACGGCGGGCGATCGATGCGATCGGAGATTTGAACCGCGAGCGGATGTCGGCGACAGGTGACAACGAAATCGCGACGCGCATCGCGAGTTATGAGATGGCGTTCCGGATGCAGTCGAGCGCGCCGGAGTTGGTCGACTTGAACGGCGAATCGAAAGAGACGCTGGCAATGTATGGCGCGACGCCGGGCAAGGCGAGCTTCGCCAACAACTGTCTGATGGCGCGGCGGCTGATCGAGCGCGGCGTGCGGGTGGTGCAGGTTTATCACACCGACTGGGATCATCACACCAATATCGACAAAAGCTTGAAGAAGATTTGTCCGGAGGTCGATCGGCCGTCGGCGGCGTTGGTGAAAGACTTGGAACAGCGTGGATTGCTGAAGGACACGCTGGTTGTGTGGGGCGGCGAGTTTGGCCGCACGCCGATGAGCGAAGGCGGCAAGCGCGGAGGCTTAGGACGGAATCATCAGATCGACGCCTACACGATGTGGATGGCCGGCGGCGGGATCAAGCCGGGCGTGACCGTCGGCGAGACCGATGAGATGGGCCTGCGCGCGGTGTCCGATCCGGCGCCGCTGCATGACATGCACGCGACCATTCTTCACCAATTTGGATTTGATCACACCAAGTTGACGTATCGTTTCCAAGGGCGCGATTTCCGGTTGACCGATACCTCCGGCACGCCGATCGCGAAGTTGATCGCATGATCCGGATATTGTTGCTCGTTTCGCTGGCGGCGATGGCGCAGGATTCCGATCGCGACGGACTTTCCGATCGTGACGAAGAGCGGTTGATTCGGCAGTTCACTCCCCGTTTTTTCATCAGCGGCGCCGAGTGCGATCGTTTGCCGGCTGAGATCAAACCGGGGCTGCGCGATCCGATCGTGTTGGAGCGCAACGGCACGATCTACGCGCGGGCGTTTCCAGTTCCGCGCGGCGTCGAGATTCACTACTACCATCTGTGGGCCAACGATTGCGGGCGCATGGGCCATTTGTGGGATGTCGAGCACGTTTCGGTGCTGGTCGAAAATGGCAAGGCGGCGTACTGGTTGGCGGCGGCGCATCAGGACACGGTTTGCGACGCGGCGAACGCGGCGACGGCGCGATCGGTGCATGCGGAGACGCATGGCGCGACAGTTTGGATTTCGCGCGGCAAGCATGCGTCGTTCTTGAGCGAGAAGTTATGCCGGCGCGGGTGCGGCGGAGATTTTTGCGACAAGCCGGAGGCGATGCCCGTGTTGCGGGTGGTCAACATCGGCGAACGCGGCGCGCCGCTGAATGGCGCCGAATGGATTCATTCCACCGAGTGGCCGATGGAGCAAAAGCTGGTTTCCGATTTTCCGGATGCGGTGCTGGCGGCGATGCCGAAGAAGGGTGTCGCGTTTTTGTATCCGGTGATGATTCCAGGGCAATCGGTGGTGCTGGGATTCAACGCGGCGATAAATGGCGTTGGCACGGGCGAGCAGCACACGCGGCGTGCGTTAACGAGGGCACGGCGTTGGGTGGAGGCCAAAATCGGCGCGCCGTAGCGCGTGACATACGCGGTTGGATTGGTATATGGTTGAGACCAATATACCAATGTACCAATTTGGCGAAAAGTGCTTGCGGGCCGCATCTGTGGCTGGTTTGGGGCACTTTGGGGCGATATACCAATTCTTGGATTGGTCTCGAAAAAGTGGCGAAGAAAGGGCGTAAATTTGCCGGCTGACGCAATGGCGCCCCAACTTGAGGTCACAAATTGTGACCTCAAGATTGGGCGGGGTAGCCGATGGCCAGTTTTTTCGCGGGCGGCGGGGCGAGGAGTTGTTTGACGTGATCGAACAGGACTGTGATCTGCTGGTCGTGCTCGGCGACTTTGCGGGCGAGGGCGCCGTTCTCGGCCAGAACTTGGCGGATGCGGACGAAGGTGCGCATAATTTCGATGTTTATTTCGATGGCGCGTTTGCTGCGGAGGACCGAGGAGAGCATCGCAACGCCTTGCTCGGTGAAGGCTAGGGCGGCGTATTTGGAGTGGCCTCTGCTTCCGTGAGCTCAAATAGGAAGTCATCTGGGAAGCGTTCGATATTCCTCCGGACCGCCTGGTTTAGTACTCTCGTCTCGACGCCGTAAAGTGTTGCAAGCGCAGCGTCGAGCATGACCCGATGGCCTCGGATTACGTAGATGCTGGCGGCGATCTGTTCGATTGGTACGATGTCCACTTCCCGCCAGTGTGGCTTGCGTCGCGAGGGCTATCAATTCAGATCTGTCCGCAAGACGGGTCTTACGGAACTAGTAGAACCGCACGGTGTAGTTGAACGCCACGCCGCGGCCGATTTCGGCGGCGGTGTCCTTGATGAACGACAGGTGATTGCGATAGAAGCGGTTGTTGGCGTTGAACCAGTTCACCGAAAACAGGTGCAGTGTGTGCTGGCGGGCGAGGGAGTAGGTCGCCTTGACGTTTGCCGTCGCGTAGCCGGCGGTTGGGGTTTCGGTTTGGAAGATGTTTGATTGGCGATTCGCCAGGACCAGTTCGGGGTTGATGCTGAGGGCCTTCCATCGCACGTCGATGCCGGTGCGGCCTCGGATTGGAGGGATTCTCGGCAGACTGGTCTTGTTGAGGGTCAGCTGCGCGTCAACGGCGTCGAAGGCGAGTTGGAGCCACACGTTTTGATGTAGCATCGACTGCACGCGTCCTTCGAAGCCGGCGTAGCGCGCGGCGGCTTGTTTGTATTCGGCTTCGACGAAGCCGTCTTCGATATGCCCGGTCGGTGCGAGGAAAACGAACTGTTTCAAGTTGTAATAGAAACCCGTCGCTTCGGCGCGCATTCGGGGCGACGTATGGCGCAGGGCGATATCGACGCCGTTGGCGCGCTCGGCTTTGAGATTGACGTCGCCGATTTCGTAGGTCAGATTGCCGGGATGGGGGCCGTTGGCGTACAACTCTTCGAGGGCAGGGGCGCGGAAGGAGTGATTAAAGCTCGACACAAACGCGCCGCCGTTCCAGAGCGGCACGTTGATTCCGGCCGAGCCCGAGAAACCGGTAAATCCGCGCTTGCGGCCTTCTTCGGGGGAGTAACGTGTATTCTCGACGCGGCCTCCGAACTGCAGGCGGGCGCGTTCGAGCCTCATCGTCTCGACGCCGAACACGGCGAAGCTGTTTTGTGAAACCGGGGGCGTGATGGCCTCTTCGCCGATGGCCTTATAGTCGCGATGGAGCGCCCAGGCGCCGAAGCTGCGACGGCGCTGGTGGGCCACGAGTCGAAGGTCGGTTTGGCTGTTGTGAAACTCGTTTTCGGCTTCGCCGTCGTGGGTTTCGTCGTGACGCCAGTTGGAGTGGTTGATGGAGAAGTCGAGCTTGTCGCGGAGGCCGCCGCCGATGCGGACGTTGTGGCGAGTGTAGGGCAGCCCGATGGCTTCATCGGACGGCACCTCATATTGACCGCGCTGGGTGTTGTAACCCATCGTGAACCATCCTTTGTCGGCGTAGCGCGAGAGGCTGGCCGACCCGGAGAGGGCGCGGGAGGCCGAGTTGAGAATTCGTTCGCGAGCCGTGTCGTAGTCCGAGGTCCGCGTGCCGCCGGTGGAGAGCCGGCCGACCCAAGGACCCATTCCGACACTCACGCCGGCGCTGGCGCCATGCATGCCGTTGTTCGACCCGGCGTTGGTCGAGATATATCCGTGAACCCCGTCGTGCGATGCGGTTTGGCCCTGGTGATGATCGGTGATCATGTTCACCACGCCTCCGATGGCGTTGGATCCGTACAGCAGTGTGGCGGGGCCGCGGACGATTTCGATGCGTTCGAGCGATTGGGGATCGACGGGTTCGCCGTGATCGCCGGACATCGACGAGACCGTGCCGGTGCGGACGCCGTCCTGCATGACGAGCACGCGGTCGCCGTCGAACCCTCTCAGTACGGGACGGGTGGATCCGGGGCCGAAGCTTCGTTTGTGGACGCCCGGCTGGCCGTCGAGGACATCGCCAAGGGAGGTGGCGTTTTTGCTGGCGAGGTCGAGGGTGTCGAGTGTGGCGACGCTGTTCATGGCTTCGAGCGTCGTTTCGGCCCTGCCGGAGGCGGTGACGGTGATCTCCTGGCGGATGACCATGAGCTTGACGGCGAAGTCGACCGTGGTGTGGTCTTTGACGTCGATGGTCTTACGAGCGTCGGTGAGGCCGGAGGCGTGGGCGATGATGTCGTATCGGCCTTGGGGCACATCCTTGAATTGGAACTTGCCGTTGTCGTCCGTCTCGGTGATGCGCTGGAGGGCGGGGATGACGACGGTCGCGTGATGAAGGGGTTTTTGCGTGGATTCGAGGAGGACTGTGCCGTCGACGATGCCGAGAAGAGCGAGAAGAAGCATGGTGTCTTTACTGAGGATGAATTCTCAGTATTGCTTGAATCCTCTCGAATTGCAAGTTATACTTTTCGCGGACCCATGAATCGTTACTTTACGGTGAAGCAGGCGACGGAGTTGTTGCCAAGGGTGGAGCGGCGGTTGCGGGACGCACTGCTGGCGCATCGGGAGTATCAGCGGGCCGATGAGGAGTTCCGGGAGTTTCAGAAGCGAATCTTAATGTCGGGCGGAGCGCAGGTGAATCGGGAGAAGGTGACGCAGATTGTGGCGTCGCGAGGGGCGTCGGCGACGATTTTGAAGCAGGAGATGGCGGCGATAGAGGAGATGGGGGTTCAGGTGAAGGACCTGGAGGTGGGATTGATCGACTTCCCCACTTTGTATCGGGGGCAGCAGGTGCTGCTGTGCTGGAAGTTCGGGGAGGCGGCGATCGAACATTGGCATGGACTGACCGAAGGTTTTCGGGGGAGACGGCCGATAGATGAGGAGTTCCTGACGGAGCACCGCGGGGAGGTGGAGCAGTAAGAAATCAGCGCTGTAGAATTTTTGAAAAGAATGTTCTACAATCGCTTGAGATCAGTACCAAAGGGCCTGCAAGTCTATGATTTTTCATAGGGTTGAATCCCGAATTTCAAAGAGGTGAAATGACACAGAAGAAATTGACCTCGTTAGTCAGTATCGTGCTTGCTGGGAGTCTGGCTGCTTTTGCGCAGACGGCGACCGGGTCGCTGGGCGGGACGATTACTGATGCGAACGGCGCAAGTGTTCCTGGCGCGAAGGTGGTGGCGACCAACGTCACCAGCGGCGCGAAACTTGAAGCGACAACGACCGACGGCGGGTTGTATGTGTTCCCGACGCTGCCGATCGGCGCTTACACCGTAAACGTGGAAAAGGCCGGCTTCAAGAAGCTCAGCCGCCAAGGTATCGAAGTCCGCATTGCACAGCGTGTGGATATGGACATTCGTCTGGAAGTGGGCGATGTGCAACAGGTGGTTGAAGTCACCGCCGATGCGCCGCTGCTTGAAACCACCACAAGCGAAAAAGGTCACAACTTCTCTCCAAAGTTCATGACGAACCTTCCGCTGTTTACCGGCGGCATCCGCAACCCACGAGCGTTCCTGAGCTACATGCCGGGCGTCAACGCCGGTGCGGAGATGTCGATTTCCGGTTCGGGCGGCCGCGCGCAGGAAGTGCAGATCGACGGTGCGTCGCTGATCATTCCGGAATCGGGCGGTACCGTGTTCAACATGCCTTCGGCGGAGATGTTCAACGAATTCAAACTCGTAACGGGCGCGTACTCCTCTGAATACGGCCGATTCGGCGGTGGCGTGGAAGTCTACGCGACCAAGAGCGGTTCAAACTGGTGGCACGGCACGGCATTTCTCAACATGCGCCGCGACATTTGGAATTCAAATGCCTGGGCGCGCAACGCGAATCCGAATCCGGCGCAGAATTTCCGGCCGAAGGAGCGCCAGAACGAAATCGGCGGCGCGGGCGGTGGCCCAATCTTCATCCCGAAGGTCTACGACGGCCGCAACAAAACGTTTTTCTACTACACCTACACGCAGCGGCTACTGCCGGCCAATATCGGTTTTCCGGTGAGCACCGTTCCGACGGCGCAGATGAAGCAGGGGAACTTTTCGCAGTTGGGCAATCAGCTGATCTACGATCCGGCGACGACCTCTGGCACAACTCGCCAGCCGTTCCCCGGTAACATGATTCCGGCGGCACGGTTTTCTTCGGTTTCGCGAAACCTTCTGCCGCTGATTCCGGATCCAAATCGGCCGACGTTGTTGCAGAACTATGACTTCGTCAACCTTCAAACGGTGGAACAGAAGATCTGGAGCTTGAAGTTCGATCACGCGTTCAATCCGAGCAACCGGGTTGCGTTCTTTGTGTCTCGAGAGAATGGCGGCAACGCCAACACGACCAACTTCGCCGGCCCTATCGGCAATGGCCTTGGGGCATCCACACAGAAGCCGTACAACTATCGTGGCAACCATGACTGGTCGATCCGGCCGAGTCTGTTGATGCACACGACCATTGGCATTTCGGCGACCCGTCAGGGATGGGACAATCCGGCGCAGCGCGGCGCGGCGTCGCGTCTCGGCATTCCGGGGCTGCCTGCCGCGGCGGACGCAATGCCTCGCGTCGTGTTCCGCGGGGCGGCGGGCCTGTCGCCATACGGCGTTCAGGACGGCAAGGTCGCCAACGGCGGCCAGGACAACGACACTTACATGTTCACGCAGGGCTACACCTGGTTGAAGGGTAAGCACGAGTTCAAGTTCGGCTGGGACTACCGATTCCTGACGACCTTCGGATTTGACTTTGCCGGCTCGAATGGCCGTTACTTCTTCAACCGCGCCCAGACCGCGGTGCCGAATAGCACGGCGGGAAGCGGCCACGAATTCGCCAGCCTTTTGCTCGGCGCGGTCGACGAAGCCGATAACACGGTGCTGCCGATTTTGTTGAACGAGGTTCGATATCGTTACTTCGCCACCTACTTCCAGGACAATTGGCGCGTATCGAAGAAGCTCACGCTCAACCTCGGATTCCGGTACGACGTGCCGGTCAACTGGCACATCGAGCAGGGCAATTACTCCGGAATCAACCTGACCAAACCCAATCCGGGCGCCAACAACACGGCCGGCGCGCTGGAGTTCTACGGCACCGGACCGGGCCGCGCGGGCGTTCTGCGTCCGTTCCCGACCGATATGAAAAATATCGGACCGCGTGTCGGATTTGCCTATCAAGTCGGACCGAAGACTGTGATTCGGGGCGGCTGGGGCATCTTTTATCAGACGCTCGGCAACGGCGGCTGCGGCTGCCGTCAAGGCTTTGCATTCACCAACCAGCTTCAAGGAAACGGCGTCGATCCGATCTTGAACTGGGATCGCGGTATTCCTGTGTCGCCGGCGTTCCGTCCGCCTCCGGTACTCGACCCGACGCTCTCGAACTTCCAAAACATCGACCACTTTGGGCCGAAGTTCGGAAACGCTCCCCGCGTTTACAACTGGAGTGTCAACGTCCAGCACGAAGTTAAGGGCTTCCTTTTCGACGTGGGTTATGTGGCCAATCGCGGTAGCGGTTTGAATTCGACGATTACGCTGAATCAACTGCCGGCCAGCGAACTTTCGCGCGGCGGTTTGCTGACGCAGCCGTTGAGTTCGGCGGCGGCGCAGGCGGCGGGCATTCGCGTTCCGTTTGCGTCTTTCCCGATGGGCCGCT
>Ga0169931_10013014_pt1 | contig 11432 bp, 12 predicted proteins | sample Kivu_15m_20L_FD_129675 | JGI IMG/M metagenome (GOLD analysis project Ga0169931, IMG submission 129675) | Freshwater microbial communities from Lake Kivu, Western Province, Rwanda to study Microbial Dark Matter (Phase II) - Kivu_15m_20L... | ecosystem: Environmental > Aquatic > Freshwater > Lake... | reverse complement strand
GTCAGCACAATGGTCTTGCCGTCACAGCGCCGGTCCGCCTGCAGGACTTCGGCGGTCTGGGTCATGGTGTCGGTGCCGTGGGTGATGACCACCGCCACCTCATCCGCTGCCGCCACACAGCCGGCAATCAGCGCCCGATCCGCTTCATCGAGATCGAGGCTGTCCTTGCGCAGCAGCTCGACGATGCGAAAGGACGCATCCACATGGGCCTCTTTCAAGAGCTCCCCGACCATGGAGGCGCCTACCTCGAAGTCGGACCTCGCATCGAAATAAACCTTGTCGATGGTGCCACCGGTGGTCACCACGAGGATCTGATCGCTCATGTTAGGATTCTCCGACCATGAAAATGCATTGGGAAATTCATCCAGGCACCGGCCCGCTGCTGCTCTTCGTGCACGGTTTTCTCATGAGCCGGGCACAGTGGCTGCGCAATACCGCACCGCTCGCTGCCGTGTGTCGCCCTGTTGTGGTCGAACTCTGGGGCCATGGTCGCTCGCCAGCACCGGATGATCCCGCAGCCTATGCACCCGATGCGTTGGTGCAGGCTCTGGATGATATCCGCTTGGAACTGGGCGAGGCAGCGTGGTTGCTCTGCGGATACTCCATGGGCGCGGCACTCACGCTGCGTTATGCGCTGGATTTTCCAGAACGGGTCATCGCCCACGCGTGGACGAACTCCACTTCGGCGTTGGCAGATCAGACCCAACAGGATGCCTGGCGCCAACAGGGCATAGCGGGTCGTCAACGGTTCATCGACGAAGGCATTCCGGCCATCGAACGCATTGCTGTACACCCAAGGCATGCCAAACACCTGCCATCGGACGTTAAAACACCACTGCTCGCCGACGCGTCCGGTCACACCCCCCTCGGCATTGCCAACATCATGGCCTTTACCACGCCGGAACTCAGCGTGCGGGACCGGATCACCGACAACAGCAGGCCATCGCTGCTCATTCAGGGCCAGCGGGAAAGCCGTTTCAATCCCTTTGCCGATCACGCCAAGGCCCACATGGCGATGCTCGAGGTTGTACACCTCGACACCGGTCATGGCGTCAACATGGAAGATGCGCCGGGGTTTAACACGGCCCTGGCCGGGTTCATCGGCAGGCACTCCGGGTGAACCACCACATCGTCGACACCCTGATCGAAGAGCGGGCGGTGAAACTGATGCACCGGCCGCTGATCTGGCGCGCCGTGCAACGCTACATGTATCCGCTGCTCGGTTATCACGACGCGATTCGCATGGTGGAAGAACTCAAGCACAGCAGGGGCCGCGAGGTCTTCGACTGGCTCTCCAGCCGCTTGAGTCTGCGGATCGAACATACCGGTCTTGTTAACGTTCCGTCTAAGGGGCGCGCGATCATTATGGCCAACCATCCCGCAGGCATCGCCGACGGCATCGCCGTTTTCGATGCACTCAAGGCCGTGCGCGACGACATCATCTTCCTGGCCAACCGGGACGCGATCCGGGCCATTCCAGGGCTGGATGAGATGATCATTCCGGTGGAATGGATGGAGCACCGCCGCCACCACTCCCGCAATCGCGAAACCGTGAAAGCACTGCTGCAAGCCTTTCGTGATGAACGGCTGGTGGTCATCTTCCCTTCAGGACGTCTCGCCCGCCCCACGGTGCGCGGTCTGATTGAACGTCCATGGATGTCATCCGGCATGAACATGGCGATGCGTTACGGCTGCCCGGTGATTCCCATGCACGTCCGGGGATTGAACTCGGCGTTGTTTTACCTGCTCTGGTTCATCAATACCGAACTGAAGGACATGACTCTCTTCAGGGAACTGCTCAACAAACAGGGAGCGAGATATTGCATTACCGCCGGTGAACCGTTCGCACCGGTCGGCGATCCGGAAGAACTCACGCTTGCGCTGCGCGAATTTGTCACGGAAGCCATGCCAAGGGGTGAGCGCCGCTTCATGCCACAACTCGCCAATCAAGCTCACCCACAAACTGCCCGGAGCTCACCATGATCTCGACTGCCACCGCTCTGCTCGGTTTTGCCGCATGGAGTTTGCTTCTGCTGTTCGGCATTGCGTTCTATCGCTCGTGGATCGGCCTGACGAAGAATAAAGCACTCAATTGGTTCAGCGCCGCCGGGACCGACCTGCCGCCGTTCGGGCTGCGTCTCACTCGTACGCATGCCAACACCTATGAATTCCTGCCCGTCGCCGGGGCGGTGATGCTTTACGCCATCGCCAGCGGCCAGACCGTGATCACCGACCCATTGGCACCGGCGTTCCTCATCGCCCGCTTCGCCCAATCCGTCGTGCATCTGGTTTCCACCAGCGTGCCCGCAGTGCTGCTGCGTTTCCTGTTCTTCGTGGCACAGGTATTGATCGTGGCGTTCTGGATCTTCCAGCTGATCTGACACCCGGAGGGAGCGGAGAACCATGCAGTCCTCACAGAACCGGATCCTGACCACTCATGCGGGCAGTCTGCCGCGCAGTGAAGAACTGGTTGCATTACAAACGACACGATTCCGTGGCGAACCCGTGGATCCGAACGCACTGGCCGCGGCCATCGAATCCTCCACCGCTGAAGTGATCCGCCGCCAACTCGAGTGTGGCATTGACATTGGCAACAACGGCGAACATCCGCGGGAGAGCTTTTTCACCTATGTTCAACATCGCATGAGCGGATTTGGTGGTCGCAGCCACCGCCCCGGATTTCGTGACATGGCGAAGTATCCGGGATGGCTGCGCCTGAAATTGCCTGGTTACACCGGTGGCGTAAATCTCACTGCAGCACCCCAGGCTGTCAGCGAGGTGACCTATGCGGACCGTGGGCCGCTGGATGAGGAGCTGGCGCAATTCTCGAGGTTGCTGCGCGGCGCTCGCGATCATTTCACGGAGACCTTCGTTACCGCACCTTCACCCGGCATCATCGCTGCGGCGATGCAGAACGTTCACTATGCGTCGATCGAAGACTACATCGAGGCCCTCGGAGCAGCCCTGGCAATCGAATACCGGGCTATCACTGCTGCCGGGCACGTGCTGCAGCTCGACTGTCCGGATCTCGCCATGGAGCGCCACACGTATTTTGCCGATGCGGACGACGCCACTTTCCTGCGTTTCATCGACACGGTACTGGCGGCCATCGATCGGGCACTCGAAGGCATTCCCCGGGACCAGGTACGCATGCATGTCTGCTGGGGGAATTACAACGGGCCGCACGATGAGGACGTGCCACTCGCGACCATCCTGCCGAGTCTGGTGAACGCGCGGGTGGGCGCATTGATGTTGTCCATGGCGAACCCCCGCCACGCCCATGAATACCGCCTGCTCACTGCGGATGTGATGCCGCAGAACATGATCGTAGTTGCCGGCGTCATCGACACCACGACCAACTACGTGGAACACCCCCAGGTGGTGGCGGATCGCATCATCCAGGTTGCGCAAACACTCGGTGATCCCGCACGCATCATCGCCGGAACCGACTGCGGGTTTGATACCGCAGCAGGATTTCGCGACGTTGCCGAGGATGTGGTGTGGGCAAAACTCGACGCGCTGGTTGAAGGCGCAGCGATTGCCTCCCGAGCACTCTTCGGTGCCCGTTCAGCCGCTTGAAGGTGGGGTCGCCTGCCGACGCTCCGCCAGCTGTCTACGCAGCTCTGCGTGCCGCTTCGAGGTGATCGGATAACCCCAAACGAGAAGCAGCGCGATCACATACAACACCATCGGGCCGGCGGAGTAGAACACCCGCAGGCCGAAGATCTCATCCGGGCTGTTGGTGCCTTTCGCTTCAAAGCCGATCCAGGCGAGTGTGGTGAAGGCGAGCCCCTGGCCCACCGCGGCAATAAACTTCACGGCGAGGGACCAGGCAGCAAAAAAGAGCCCGGCACGGTCTTCGCCGCTCTCCACCGCATCGAGATCCACCACATCGGCCTTCATGGATGCGGGCAGCGCTGACAGCGCACCCGAGGCAATCCCGGAAAGACCGAGGATCATCGTCATCAGCAACAGGTCACCCTGCCCTACCAGCATGTAAGAAACAGTGACGATGGCCATCATCGTCATGCCGGTCATCCACGCACGGTGTTTGTCGACGCGTCGCGCAAGTGCCGCCCACACGAGAATGCCGCACGCCACTGTGGGGTAATAAATCAGCAGGATCTTGGGACCCGAAGTGGTGTCACCCACCACGTGCTGCATGAAGAACGGGAACATCGCGCCTTGCAGAACCGGGCCGAGGCCGACGATCGTGAATGCCGCCAACAGGCGCAAGAAGGGGCCGTTGCCAGCCATGACCCGGATTCCGCGCATCAGCGGCACCTGCTGCACATGGGCATCCATTTCCCGGTCGGGTACGTTGAGCGCCGCAAACGCCACCAATGCAGGCACTGCGAACAGGGTTACCACGGCAATGATGGCGAGTACTTCTCCGGGTTGGCCGCCGACCCCGAAAATCTCCTGGCGAATGGCCGGTATGAGCAGAAAGCTGAAAGAGCCCAGCGTTCCGGCGATCGTGCGCCAGGTGGTGATACGCGTACGCTCGTGATAGTCCGGCGACAGTTCAGCGCCCCAGGCGTAATAGGGAATATTGATCATCGAAAAGCCGAGCCAGAAGAGAATCAGCCAGCCCGCAAAGTAGGTCGCGGTGACCACATCCGGTGGAACAAAGAGATTCCAGCAGGCAAGTACAAACACCGGCGCACCGGCGATCACCCAGACCTTCCGCCTCCCGTAGCGAATGCGGGTGCGATCCGACATCAGGCCAACTGCCGGATCGATCAGGACATCGATCAGACGCGCCACCATCATGATCAGGCCGATCTCGGCGAGATCCACACCCAGCGAGGCGTAGTGGAAGCCAAGGAAAAGCGAGGTGGCATTCATCGCACCACCCACAGGGAACTCGATCAGCGCGTAGGCGAGAAGGCGGCGCGTGGGCAACCGCGTGTGGGTCTGCGTACTGAGGGTTCCGGCAAGGGCCGTCGCCTCGGACATGGTTCTCCCCTTCCCGCCGATACGAAGTGCGAAACCTTACCGGAGATACAGCAGCCTGTCCTTGCTGCCGAATGGACAAGTCTCAACGGTCCGTTTCACCGCTGTCCGTCGAGAACCAGAATTTCCCGGGGAGTAAAAAACAGGTGATGAGCGCCGGCCCGTCGCAGCTCTGCTTCGGAACCATGCCCCCACACCACTCCTGCAGAGGTGAGCCCGCTGTGATGCGCAGCCTCGATATCAACCGCCCGATCACCAATCATGATGGCGTGTTTCGGTGCCACCCCGTCGTTGACGAGGTTGCCGAGATGTTCTGCCTTGGAAGCACCATCCTCGCCGCCACTCACGAAGCGGAAGTAACTTCGGAGCGCAAACATCGTGAGGATGCGCTCAGCAAAATCGACACGCTTCGATGTGCAGACACCCATCGGGACGTCACGAGCATGCAGCGTCGCAAGAACATCAGCGATCCCGTCATACAGAACATTTTCCGCATACCCGACATCTGAGTAGCGTTCACGGTATTTCGCGACAAGCTCGCGCACGTGGGCAGCATCGGTGGACCCTGACAGACGGGCAAACGTGTGATCAATCGGCGGGCCGATGCACTCGGAGATGCGTTCCGGCGGCAGCTCTGGATAGCCGAAATGGCTGAGTGAGTGGTTGATCGAACGCAGCACACCCACCGCCGGGTCGCTGAGGGTTCCATCGAGGTCGAAGATCAGGAATGAAGGCATCTTCACTACACGGCTGAGTCGTGCCGCATTGAGCCGCAGCCAGCCTCCGGGAACAAGATGAACCTTCGACCGAACAGCCGGTAACACCCGCTTTCATACCACCCGTACCCGCGTTCGTCGCAAGGTCCGTGAATCCCGGGTGAAGCTCGGGGAAACTGCCAGAAGCAATTCACTGGCCGTTCTTCCCATGCCTCGACCCTTGATCTTCATTTGCCTCGCAGTGCTTCTGCCTGTGCTCGCTACAGCACTCGCGCTCTGGCTGGGTGGGCCGAAGCAACCGGCGCCAATGACCAGCATCAGCTCACCCTTCAAGGACGTGGACTTCACGACCCTGCCTCCACTTCAGTCCATCTCTGCCCGGGACAAGAGTCCGCTCACCTATCGCGAGTACCTGCCGGTGGACACGCCCAAGGCGGCCATGGTCGTCGTGCATGGTTCATCAGCCAGCAGCTCCAGCCTGCATCCACTGGCACTCACGCTGGCAGCTGCTGGCTGGCAGGTGATCGCGGTGGACATTCGGGGTCACGGCGGCAGCGGCACGCGCGGCCGGGCTGCTTACGTGGGCCAACTTGAACACGATCTTGAAGATCTGATGGCGTCGCGCCGGCAAACAACACCCACCGTTCCACCCACCGTTGCACCCACCGTTGCACCCACCGTTGCACCCACCGTTGGACCCATCGTATTGGCAGGGTTCTCTTCAGGCGGCGGATTTGCGCTCAGAATCGCTGGAGGTTCGCATCAAGATCTCTTCGATGGTTATATGCTGCTCGCGCCTTTCCTCAGCCAGGACGCACCGACCTATCGACCGGGCGCTGGCGGCTGGGTCAGTGTCGGTATCGGAAGGATTGTCGCGCTCGCCATTCTCAATGGCTTCGGTATTCATCGTTTCAATGATCTGCCGGTGAATCTGTTCGCCATTGACCCGGATTCAACCGAACCGCTGACCGGTTCCTACAACTTTCCATTGTCGGACAACTTTCGCCCGGAGCGCGACTGGCAAGGCACGATACAACGAGCGGTGAGGCCCCTGCGTGTACTCGTTGGCGCCGACGACGAGGCTTTTCGCGCGGATCAGTTTGCGGGTGCGTTTGAGTCCGCAGGGCGGACGGGTGTGGTTAACCTGGTACCCGGCGTCAGCCACACGTCCCTGACTGTGAATGCTGAGGCGTTGGCGGTCATCGCGAGAAGTGCGGACGGATTACTCGAGGAGATTCGGGCTCAAGCGGTGCAGCCCTGAAGAACGCGCTGGGCAAGTCCGCGGCGCTCACAGCATCGCATCGGTCCAGAGGCTGATTTCCGTACGCCCGCGGGGTGACAACCGGTAGTGGCCGATGCGCACCCGTTCAAACCATCCGTAGTGATTGTCACGCAGGATGGTTCCGGCCCGGTCCACCCCTGCAGTTTCCCGAATCGCGCTGACCTTGAGATCAGCCATCGTCTCCAGAAGGCGAGCACAACGCAGGGCATCCTGCCGATACGCGGTCAACCGTTGGCCCGCGGCAGATCCGCCTTGCTCCGGATCTCCCACCCGTTCGGTGAATTCCTTGAGCAACCGCTCGCTGCGTCGAACACTGATGCGCGGTTTGTAGGGTACCGGGTCAACCACGGCTTCAACACGATTGCGAGCTGATACGGTCAGGACACCAAGTCCAAGGCGGCGCACCATGGCGATCACCTGCTTGCGTCGCGAACGCCACGACGCACTGTGGCCCTTGCCTGCCCGGAAGGCGATATAGACGGTCGGAACCATCACCAGCCGATCGACAGCCTGCAGGATTAGCGCGAGGGTCAACTGTTCCTTCATCTCGACAATGACCGGTGGTTCATCACCGCGCACGGCCATCACATCGCAAGGGCCGATTTCTCCCTTGACGGTGTAACCCTGTGCTTCAAGGAACGCCTTGACCGGGGGATAGAGCGCCGCTTCAGCCACTGTCTGCTCAACCTGCCGTAGCGATACTCACGATTTTCGACAGCTATCGCGGCAGCAGGCGATAGACCCAGACATCCGGTGGTGCATCCGCTCCACCCAGGACACGCAGCGCATGGCGTCGACCTGCGTCGTCTTCGACTTTCTGCATCCGAAGGTCGTACAGCGAACCGTTGATCTTCACCCGCACATCCGGATCGGCGGCAACGGTCTTCGGCCAGTTCTTGGTCGAACAGTTTGCACAGGGGATGTAGAGGAACTCGCCATCGCGCCAGAGAATGGTTGTTACAGAGTGCGGAATGCCATACCAGGGCCAGGTTTCCAGATGCACCTCGATGCGGCCATCGACGGCGGCCATGATGGCATCGCCATAGACACCTGCCGGAGCAGTCAGGCCAAGACCCGGGCGCCGATCCACCGGTTCGACGGGCACAGTACGCGCCAGCACAAAGAGACTGACCAGCAGGACCACGACGGTGATGACTATGCGGCCCATGATCAGTCCACCGCCGCGACCTGGCCACCATCAGCGGCCAGATGCGTCGAGTTGATCCAAAGGCCTGCAGGGCTCGCTGTAAACACAATCACGCGTGCAATCTCCTCTCCGGTACCCAGCCTGCCGAGCGGGATGGCCCGCTCCACTGCGGCATAAAACTTGGGGTTGTTCTGTTTCTGTTTATCCCACGAGCCATCAGGAAACCACACCGCCCCGGGGGAAATCACATTGGCACGCACGCCATCCTTGCCATGCGCCTGCGCGAGTTCATTGGCATAGGTGCGCATCGCTGCCTTGGCCGCGCCATACGCGGAGGGCGGCCGGCCGAAGTAGTACTTGCTGGCCATTGAGCCGACAAAAACGATGCTGCCGGAACCGCTCGCCTTGAGTGCGGGCAACGCTTCATCCACCGCACGTACACCCGCCATCACATCCACCTGGAAGCTGCGAGCCCAGGCGGCTTCGCTGTTGTCGCTGCCAAAACCGCTGGCGTTGTGGATCAGGATGTCGAGCCCACCGAGTCCAGCGATGGCGCCGCGCACGAAAGCACGGGTTGATTCCGCATCACCGAGATCTGCAGGTTCCGCATGAACCTTCACACCGGGTCGCACCGCCTGGATCGCCGCCGCCGCATCGCGAACGCCGTCAGCACCCCGCGCACAAAGCGCCACATCCGCGCCTTCCTGAACGAGCAGCGATGATGTGTAGAAACCGATTCCCCGGCTGCCGCCAAGCACAATCGCTTTCTTGCCTTTGAGTCCCAGGTCCATGTGATTCCCCGGCTTCGATGCGCCAAGAGTGCCAGATGAGGCCAATGATGCATACCCGCACAAAACAGACTGCAGGCAGCGATCAACCTCGATGAGCGGGTGCCAGACAAGGGCAGACGTGTTGCCTCAACTGCGGCAGACTGCCCGCTTCATTGTCCGCGGAGAGATTCAACGTGAATGTGCCCATGCGTTTTGGCATGTGTCGCCCTGAGCGGTTCTGGTCGCAATCGTTCGAGGGGCGGCGCGAACTGGTGAGACAGATCGCAGATCACGGCTTCGATCACATCTACATGGCGGATCACGTATCGTTTCGCGACGGCCACGGAAGTGATGGCTTCGTGGAAATTGCCGGGCTCTCACAGATGCACCCCACCATGGGCATCATGATCAGCATCTACCTCCTGCCGCTGCGCCATCCGCTGCCTGTTGCACGGCAACTCGCAACCATCGAGCAGATTGCACCGGGCCGCATGCTGTTCGGTGTGGGTGTGGGAGGTGATGATCCCCACGAAGTGGAAGTATGCGGGGTTGATCCGAAAACCCGCGGGAGACGAACCAACGAATCCCTGCACATCATCCGCGCTTTGATGCGCGGCGAAACCCTCGATTTCGACGGTGATTTTTTCAAGCTTTCCAAGGCACGCATCAAGCCGGCATTCACCCGCAACATTCCCATCCTGATCGGCGGACGATCCGACGCCGCGCTGAATCGCACGGCGCGCTATGGCGATGGCTGGATCGGTGTGTGGTGTTCACCGGAGCGGTATGCAACCGCAGTGGACGCAATCGACAAAGCCGCAAATGCGGCGGGGCGGACGAACGTCGCCTGGATGCACGGGTATCAACCCTGGGCGGGGATCGCGGACACGCGCGAAGAAGCGCGCCGCCTCGTGGCTAAAGCGATGGAGAATTTCTACCGCGTGCCGTTTGAGAAATTCGAACGTTACACGCCCTATGGCACGCCGGATGACGTGGCCGCCGCATTGCAACCGTACGTCAACGCCGGCTGTCGGGTGATGAATCTCAAGATCGTCGCAGCGTCCGATGATCAGGAGATCGCCGGAGCGGCGCAGGTTCGATCGGCGCTGCTCAAAAAGCAGCGGCAAGCGACCGCGTAAGTTCCGCTGCAGAAGTCAGCTGTTTCTGTGGAGCGCGGGTGCCGCACCACAGGGGTGAAAAGTCGTCGCGGCCTTTTTTTTCGGCCGCCGCCCGCAACTCCGCCATGGCGCCGGAAGCCAGCGGGAACGGCGGCGCATCGTCGCTGAACGCTCCTATATCGCGCATCACCCGGTTCACGATGCCGCGGGCGGGCCGCCCGGTAAACAGGTTGGTAATCGCCCTGCCACGCTCAGCCTGTTCATCGATGGCAGCACGATGCAGGAGACTGGTCGTCGCTTCCTGACAGCGAAGATACGCGGTACCGACCTGGACGCCGGATGCACCTGCCGCCATGGCAGCTTCCACATCGGCGGTATCGACGATGCCGCCCGCGGCAATAATCGGTGTATCGATGCGCGGCCCAATCGCCTTGATGAGTGACAGCGTATCCATCTGGTCACCGAGGTGGTCTGCCATGAAGTGCCCACGATGACCGCCCGCTTCAGTACCTTGGGCGATCACTGCGTCGACACCGACTGCTGCGAGGAACTGCGCTTCGCGTACCGTGGTAGCAGACGACAGGATCCTGAATCCTTCCTTCTTGATCGCATCGAGGAGTTCTGGCGCCGGTAAGCCGAAATGAAAACTCAATACTTCTGGCCGCAAATCAAGAATCACTTCAAGGCGTTCCTGATCAAAGGGTCGACGTGTCGGTGCGGGCGGGTGGTCGACGGCGGCTATACCGAGTTCAACAAAGTAACGGTGCAGGAGATCCCTCCACACCGCATCCTTCATCTCATCAAAGTCAGGCGGGGTGTGGCAGAAAAAGTTCACGTTCACGGGCTGAGAACAGAGACTGCGGAACAGAGAGATCTGTTTCTCGAGAGCCTGCGCGTCCAGCATCGCGGCCGGTATCGCGCCAAGACCGCCGGCGCTGCTGACCGCTGCGGCAAGACGGTGATCCTGGGAGCCCGCCATAGGTGACTGCAGCAGCGGCACCGAAACGTCGAGCCATTGCAGCAAACGATTGTTTCCGAGTCTGCTCATGATCCTCTCTCCGAAAGAAAACTCCGCACGAGATTGCCTACCATCCACCGCGGGTGTTGCCGCAAAGCTTCCCAAGAAGCGGACCGAAGCCTTGTCGGGTCGAGGCTCAGGCCACAGGTCTTGAACATCGCCTGGTGGAACGACCAGAACTCGGACTCACGTCGTTCGAACCGGCTGCGACCGAGAAATCCATAATATTCCGCCAGTTTTTCTTCGAGGCGCGCTTCGTACTCCGCCGAATCGAGAAACTCCCGCCCGTGGCGAGTAAAGAGATGAAGGTTGGATCCGAGCAGCTTGTTGAATGATTTCGTGACCTTGTTGGTGACCGACCCCTCGTCCCGCCCGACGTCGGTGAGCACCGCGTCAACGAGGCCAAAATCCCAGATCCGCAGGGT
>Ga0169931_10013013_pt1 | contig 11436 bp, 11 predicted proteins | sample Kivu_15m_20L_FD_129675 | JGI IMG/M metagenome (GOLD analysis project Ga0169931, IMG submission 129675) | Freshwater microbial communities from Lake Kivu, Western Province, Rwanda to study Microbial Dark Matter (Phase II) - Kivu_15m_20L... | ecosystem: Environmental > Aquatic > Freshwater > Lake... | reverse complement strand
GTAGTACTAACCTGGCCAGATGGTGCTTAACTTCGCTGAGCAGACGGGAAGCGGTGCTGTCACCATTGTATGGTCGTTCCTGCGTTAAGGTTGTTTTTATAATTATCTAAACTAATGAAGATTAATTGTACCCCGACGTACTGTACAATCAAAATCTCTCATCTCTCCAACTTAACAACCATATCATCCTCACTTGTACATATGTATACTATAATTTCCCACCAAATATGAGATCGAATGATGGGGGAGGACCCACCTCCAATACCGATGTTGTAGCACCAGTTACAGCAATACCTCGACTTAGCAAAACTTCAGTTCATCTACCTATAGTGTATGGTTCCATGGCTTTCCCCCTAAAGAAAGTTGAAGAATACAACACACATCAATGGACGGTATACATTCGTGGGCCAAATAATGAAGATTTATCAAATGCTATATCCAAAGTAATTTTTCAATTACATCCATCCTTTTTACAACCTGTACGAGAACTGACTCAATCACCATACGAGGTGACTGAAAAAGGATGGGGAGAATTTGATATCACTATACGCATACTTTGGAAAGATGAAACTGAAAAACCCATAACTTTGATAACACCTTTAAAGCTATATGCCTATCCAGGAATGATTCAAAATACGAATACCACAGCTACAACGTCAACCATTGCGGTACATGAACCCATTATTTATGAAACGTACGATGAAGTTATTTTTACAGATCCAGTGGAAACCTTTTATAATCAACTCATGTTCCTAGGAACAACAATAGCAGCAGGCTCCAATAGTAGCAGTACCAACAGTCATGTAGGATTTCCAAAAATATACAGCAAGGATCCACAGGTTCAAGAAAAATTTCCATTCTATTCGGATGAAGAAGATGTAAAAATACTTTTAGAAGCACAGAAATTTATTTCCATGGAATTAAGTTCTGTTAAGGATCGTATTATCAAAGCTAAGCAAGCACAGGAAGAATTAGATGTAGCTTTAGTAACCGCTAGTGAACTCAAAAAGGGAACAGCATCTACAGGTGGTCCAATAAACGCAACCACCACCACAACAAGTTCCAAGCTGTCGGAAACAAAGTCTGGAGGAGGAGGTACAGCAAGTAATAGCAACAACAACATTCATACAAAAGCTATGACGGCGATGAATCATACGATGACAAAAAGTACTAATAGTACTACAAAGAGTCCATCATCGATAACTACGAAACCTCCCCCTACAAAGAAGATCAAGAAAACGGCATCTACAATAGTTGCCGAACCAAGTGATACGAAATGAAATGAGTATACGATCACAGTTTACCATATTATACAAGTTCCCATACATGTACATTTGATCTGTATTGCTAACAGCAATGATAAGAATTTTAATACATAACATTTTACGATCTCATCGAAACCATGGTAAAGTAGAAAAATAACTATCTAATCTTGTTTCAAAATTGGTCATGGCTACAGTATCGGGTTTTCCAGGTCTATATGCTGGAGAACGTATCACTGAATCTACCCATAATTCCACATAAATATATTTCAAAGCATCTTTTGTCCCAGGGATACCATCATTTCCACCACTACTACTACCACCACCTAGAAGGGTATTGATAGCACTAGTCGTACCACCACTTGTCGTCGATGAAGTTGCTATTGTTGATGATGATGTTGTTGTAGCCAAGGAAGATAGTTTATTACTCGATAAAGATGTTGACATGGATGCAGAAGACATAGATACACTTTGATAGGGTGTATCATTGGAGGTATATAATGCTAAACGTAAACCATTCATAGTTTCATAATAATGAACAGTACATGAACCTGTTTTTACATAATGTAGAGCTATATGTGTATGATTTTGTGAGTTGTATTTTAAGAGAAATCATAATTATTATTAATATGATACTCTCATAGAAAAAAAGATATTTAGATGATAAGACGTACATGAATTTTCGACATTTTTCGGCGCTAAATTACTCATTAATTCATTGAGAGAAAAAAGCATTCCAAAAACAAGTTTACGTTGTTCATCCAGTGGATTTATAACATTTGTAATAGACTCTTGATTCAAATTATTGACGTTGTCACTGTTTCCTCCTGTGTTTTCAACGCTGGATGATTTGTCCATCAACGACGATTGTTGTTGTTGCATGATTTTATTTTGTTGTTGATTGGCCGCACTTGAATAGGTCTTGGTAAATAAAGTCTTCCCACGACGGTCAAAGATATGAAAACTATGTACAGTCATATTGGATGATAGGAATAAGATAGAAGAATAAGGATCCGGTGGGTGGTAAAGTGTCAAATTTACAGTAGGCTATAGAGCTGGAATGAGAAAGTGTGTGACGAGGAGCTCTGTGACGAGTGACGAGAGACGAGAGAGCGATTTTTCTGTGCACGTTTTTTATCATGACGTTTCAAAGAGAACGTACAATGATGACAATGAGTATGTACAGTGAGTGTATCTACTGTGAACTGTTATCAAAATCAGCTTTGCTAAAGATCTTTTCGCTGTTTTAGACATGGATAAGCTAGCTTCATGCAGAAGCCCACTTTCATGAATAGGATACACCGTCGAAGACTTTCTAACAGACATAATAATAGTATTGAATCTGATAATAACACCTTGAGAACATTTGGCTAAGCATAGATTTTTTAAGGGGACGAAGCTTCCTTTGATCAAAGTAAAAAAAATGAAAAAATAGTGTATAAAGACATGGAGCATAACTATGGTTGAGGCGAATATTGAGATACATCTAAAATCCTCGCTTTAGTATTAATGCCAAAATTACATTTTAAACAACAAAACATTTCAATTCATGTGTACGAAATATTCAATGCGATAATTGTTGCAATCGTGGAACCTTGGAAGAAATTGCTTCCTCAATTGCTATGGATACCATATCGGGTTTCATGGATCCATCAACTTCAGTCATTACATTTGTATAAAAGCCTTTCACGGCATCAACATTAGCATGAAATTGTTCTAAGCGAACTTTTATCTTTTCTTCTGTATCATCACTCCGTTGTACGAGTCGAGAAGATATTTCCTCATTTTCTGGTGGAGAAAAACTCATATGATAAATTTTTCCAGTGACGGGATCGGTTCTTCGTCCAACTACCCTTTCGACTAAAATATCATCCGGTACATGTAAGAATAGAAAACAATCTGGGTGTACCCCGGCATCATTTAAAGCAGTAGCCTGTGCTGGAGTTCGTGGGAATCCATCCAAAAGCCATCCATGCTTTTTACAATCTTCTTGAGCGAGTCGATCTTTGACCTATGTCATGATGTGTATAAGAAAAGCATACAAGGACTTATTTTCAGGTGGAAAGATCAGCCAAAGAACAAGTTTAAAAAAAACAATGGATATACACTATACGTACGACTGCAATTATTATATGATCAGGAACGAGTTTACCTGAATCCATGTATTCCTTAGCCACTTTTCCTACATCTGTTTGTGCTTCGACTGCAGCACGAAGCATATCACCGGTGGATAGGTGAATAATCCCATATTTCTGTTTAATAATTTCACATTGAGTACCTTTACCACTTGCTGGTGCACCTGCAATGATTAGTTTAAGGCCCCCCTCGTTACTATCAGAAAATATGGTGTAGGTACAATTTCCCATTTGAAGAGTGGTATTCTATTATATTACTTACTAACTTTTTCAGTCGAGAACAATCCTCGAATCTGCCGACTCAAACGAGAAACGAGAACATTATTGTCTAAGAAAGGTCTCGCTGGTCGTGCTTGTTGGATTTTTCTAGTAGTTTGTAGAAGACAGATTTATTTCTGTCTTGACGACGTCGTGACACTGAAGGCAGCAATAAGGCCTAATTAAGTGAAATATTATGAATTATTATGCTATATTCATGCTTCTAGGATGACTGAAAGAGGACCGTTCACACCGACTACAATCACTTCTGAATTATTGACTCTTAGTATTCACGAGCCCTTGACTTTTGAAGGAACTGAACTAGCTATTTTACCAGATATTTTTAAGGAGGTTTCGTCGATCCCTTGTGCTGTGGGTGATATTGTTGAGCTACATGTTTGGGAGCCCTTGGATCGACTTCTAGATCCTACAACAAAGTCAGCGGTAAGTTTTCAACGGCAAACGAGTATAGACTCCAGGGCTGAATCCAGATATGACAATGCCGTATTATCTCCAATCAATAATCATATCCAAACCAACACACACATAGATTCTCCGTCCAAAGAGAATCGTACACCTATACAATATCCAGCTTCATCAAGAACCAACATAGACGATCAGGATGATACCACACGAAACGAGGATATGATATCGCTTGTCTCCAAGAGGCATCAGCTACGCGTTTCTTTCGTCATGATTGTTACAGAGCGCAGTTTAACTGCATTAAAAAGTTCTGGACGCACTCAAATATCTATCTTACGACAAGTAGCTGATCTATACAATCTTTCACCCTATGATTTAGTAACAGTTACAAAATATCCCAAGAGTGAGCACGAACGAATATTACAATCTGTCCAAGCCGATTTTCTTACAGTAACTATTAAAGATCAATTCATATCCCGAGGAGAAATGCATCAATTTCAACAATCATTTACATTACACTGGATATATTCAGGGCAACGATTGTGTACAGATGACGGAATGAGAGGCTCGGTGGTACAAATTCGACATGGTGATGGTATAGTCAAGTCTGCTATCGTTACGGAGGATACAAAGTTTACTTTTCGTAGTCGATCAGCAAGAATAATCTGGCTAGTACAAATATCATCAGAAATGTGGGATTATCACTCACCCTATGAAAGCGCTAAGAGAGATGATTATGAATGCGGAATTTACTTTGATAAATTCGCTTCCTTTATGTATGTTTTATTTGATAAGTGGAAGGCATTAGAGGCTAGTCATAGCCTCACGGTTATTTTCTTTAGTAGGACATTCCTATTTTCGAGTAAGAAAAATGGCGCTCATTTCAAGATGTACGACATGACAGTAGATGATAAAGCATTCTTACAGAAAGATGTTGATGGGAGACTCTATGAAGATCATTACAAAGTCGTAGTTGAGAATGAAACAAGAGTGGATTGGGATACACTAATATATACGATCAAAAAAGCCTTTATCTCCTACCCCGCTGAAGTTGAATGGATATTGTCTAATCGATTGAGTAAAATTCCATCAACATCATCTCAAGGTAATCTCCTCGAAAGTATTAATACAACATTAAATATGCTGCATAACCATTACATGGATCGGGATCTCAAGAGGACGGGCAATAGCATCGTCGTCATAACTGCAGGATCCGGGGTTTTTGAAGTTGACAAAACTTTGGCCGCCATTACGAAACAACGTATGATGGACAATGGTATCGGTTCTGATATGCTTAGCTTAGGTCTACCACCACTTCATATTGCTCCTTTCTTCCTTTATAAGGAAGGATTACATACTACTACAGAAGAAATCAGTGGGGATTGGAAAGCGTTGTTTGAAATACCGCACTGGATGCACTTATCCTTTGTCAGCTACGATAACATGGTAAATAGAAATGCAGATAAAAGTAAGCCATATCATACGAAAAATTATTTCCTGATAATTTTTTTTTATCGAACTCATGATTATTCCACTGGTTTCAATCTTAATCTTAACACTAGAGAGAATAGAACCAAATAACGATCAAGTGAGGATACTCCCACATGGATTCATTTTTAGACCGTTAGCATTACCTTTACCAAAGAACGAGTCAACGAAAAACGACAAGTATCGCCATTTTCTGAGTGACCGAGACTTTGAGGATATACTCGCGGCATGCCGGCCCAGGAACCATGGTGAATATATGAGCGCTCTACCATCCGCTTTGGTTGCAACATTGAAAATATTTAACCGAGAAACCTCGCGAAAAGAACCAGTTTCTATTGAAGAAGAGAATGAAATGAAAGCTGACCTTCATCAAATTCGTGATATCTCATTGATCCCACCGTCAGTAAACATGAATGATACTGTTCTTAATAGCAAAGGATTCAAGTTCGTAAATCGCAGTCATGATATAGAAACATTATCGTTTAGCTTCAACAGCGCATTTTCCTTTCTTCGGGAATGCAAACCGACAAATACTGGAATCTCTTCTCCCTTGCTAGAGGCCGTCCAAATTCAGCAACTGTCAGCTTTTGATATCCCTTTGTTGCATCTAGGGTCTGCCCCCAGAGACATGGCACGTAGCAAAAGCAACGAGTCACTATCAACACGCGGCGAGGATTCGACGTCATCTATGCAGATGAAATTCGCTGAAGATCAATACGCGACACAATATAATCCATCGTTAATTGTTAATCAGTTTCGAGAGTTTATGCTTCAGTATGATATGAGCGTGTATGATAAAAATATTCATGGCGAGATTTCACCATCTCTTGAAAAACACAAAGCAACGAGTATGAGAAGGTGTGCAAAGAGTGTTCATTGCTTTTGGTTCAATCATTCGGTTTCATGTTTCACTATTCCTTTCTTTAACACTATAATAGGAAGGAGCGCAAGCAAACGTCGTCTGGTGGTATTGGCGCAGCCTTGAATATTTTCGAGCAGCATATGAAATCTGATGATAATTCTAGAAATAATAAGGGATCGACCTTTCAGAGTCCAATAATTTCTTCCAATAATCAAGTTCTGTTACAAAAAAAAGTCTCAACGCCAATTTTCAACGCCATTGATCGATTTCAGCTAGAGGCGACAGTGGATCCAGCAAGTTTCAGTCTTAGTCTAAAAGATGATGAAATGAATATGGTCGACGTCAGCCATCGGAAGGAGCCAACTTTAGCACGCAATCTTCTGCAGTCGCCGAGTCATTCGTCTCGACACAACAATAATGCTCCCTCGGATATGAAAGACCAAAGCTCTACCGCGGTCATGCGTGGGGGCTCGATGCACCGAAAATTGTGGACTTTAAATCCTTTTCGGCAATCCGATGAAGAACAAGTTCTAGCTGAAAGAACACATAATAGTAGGAGATGGAGTCACGTCTTCCCGCAGGGCGAAATCGAATTTAAAAGGCACCCTGGTCCAAACTGGAATTCCCTAACCCAACCAGCGATTCTTCCTATCACCATCGATTTTCATCCACCTCAACAGGAGTTGAACGATCCATCTAAGTATCAATTCAAATATTACGAAGTTATGCTCGACGCGATGGATTTATCAAATTACGGTTCACATGCCGAACTGCTGATGGAGATGGTTCGACAGCGACTAGTTCAAGATTTTCAGTTAGTCCCATCTAATATTTTGTCTCGCAACAGACCTGATCGCAAAGGTATAGAGTTCATTTTTGCGCCTATTTTTGCTGTAAATCAATGCAAATTTTATCACAATGAAATTCCGTCCTAGATTCTGTGGCCACACCAGGGCTAGTGGCAGCTGAGTCAATAATTCAACATACTTTAAGTATGGGGCATCGTATTCAGGTTTTGACGTTTGACCCGCGTTCGGAAAATAATGCAATATCAGTTATTCAATATCTCGCTCTTCTTAATCTTCAAGGAAATACCTTCCATTATCGATACAAACTTTGGTGTCACGTGACACGGGTAAGGCTTTTCTGTATTATAAGTCCTTTAAAATATCGCTTAAATTGCTATGTAACCTTTGTTTCAGAGATACCATGGTAACTCGCAGATATTTCTTAGGTTTCCTAGCGAGTACCCATGGAATCAGTTTGACAACCTTATTTGTGGTGATCTAAAAAAGGAACTTTCAGGAGGTACTCGTTTTAGACGTTTAAATTACAGAATCATACCCGAACAATGCAAAGACGCATCTAGCGAACTAGAATACATAAAAAAATTCAGGCGTTTTTTGGAATATGGTAAGAGAAACGTCGTTTGTCTAAAAAATCCGCATGGAAAAATTGTTTTCTTACGGCGGTTCACATTTTAAGTTGAAAAGCAAGTTCAACAGGAACTGAGGGTACAGATTAAATCACAATGGAACACTGAAATGACCGCAATTAAAGAAGAAGAAGGGCGTCGGGGTAGAGCGACAACAAGCTTTACAATTCCTTTGAGGAAGAGTCGGCATGAAAATTATGAGTGGCTGGAGATGGTACTGGACTCTGTCTTTGATACGATGCGTACTTATCACGTCAAGTTTCATTGGCTCGTAGCTAGTGCTATTCGGGTCGATGCTTTGATCCAGCTTTTTCAGCGTCGCTCTATTCAGTATGGACTTCGCCTCGTTCCTTTCGCGCAAACTTCGATCAGTAGCAATATGACTCTGCATCCAGTAAGTTACACGGTTTCTTGAAAAAAATGGATGATTTATGCTCATTTATTAATCTTTTATTTGCTCGAAGTTTATTAGGCCTATGACTGTTGTAGTCGCGGATAGAGAAAAGGCCCGAACGAAAGAAGATGGGCTAATTTCAATGTTTAACTTCATCGACGACGGTGTCATTATGGTTAGTCCCAAGGATGCTCTAGACGCTTTCGGTGTTACTTTAACAAAATCGAACGTTCGAAGACAGTCGGAGGAAAGAACGCAGCAATATGTTCACTTATCAGGTTTGCTATTCGTCCGTATTCTTCATGATGAAAGCGGATGGACTCTATTCGCCTTTATGGACAATAGGAGACTTATAGGGGCTAATGAAGAGTTGAGAGCGACGAAGACACAGATATTTGAGCAAGTTTCCAACTATTTAACAGCCGATTAAAGTTCCACATTAAATTCTATTTTTATGAACTGTAGTATATTTAGTTTCTCTTGGGCATCACAAGCTCCTGGCCCTGTAGCGTTTCGACTTTATCAAATCCTTGCGCGGACGCGACTCCGTCCGTGCTTGAGATATCGACGTCAGTGGCAGCTTGTTAGAATTGACACCCTGGCTAAGTAAAAAAGCTCCAAGGCTTCCGAAATAACCCTCATGTTCTAGAAAAAGTGCTTCCATTTTCCCTTGAGACCAAAAGGCCAGCGAATATGCTAGACGTTGTTGTGAAATGATATTATGTCGTAGAAAATTTCCAATAAAGAAAATTCGTTGAGTATTGTGCAGCCTCGCATTCAAGAGAGCCACTTGACCGATGTTATTCGTCACCATGAGTAAAAGTGCCCGGGCCAAGTCCATTTGATTTAATCCTTCAGCGGGATTTTGTTTTGAAACAAGCTTTCCAAAGGACGACGCTACAATGTTCGCGGTTAGTCCAAGCTTATCCAGAGCACCACTGTTGGGGCCATAAATGTCACCCACAAGCATGTCTACTTTCGTTGCATCACCACGCTTGGCCAACTCAAGAGCACTTTGGAAATCTTCAGCATCTGTGAGTAAACGACATAGACCCCAATACGTTCCACCACCAATTGTAGAACCAGATATACGTTCATGTTTACGTGGCCCATCAACACGCAATATGCTGACGCCAGTACCTATCATAACTACTAGATATGGATATTGCTTCGCCGTTGTAGAATTATCCCGTGGTACCTTTTTAGACCACCAGTATTGATCAGTATCCTCCAGTCGTCGCCGTCGTTGTCTATGATCTCCAGATACGGGTGAATGCTCTTGCTCAGTATTGCTAGATGAAGATGGTGGCTCTACCTCTCCAAAAGATTCTTCTGAGCTTGATTCTGTTTGTATTATTGCATCCTCATCTGGAACAAAGGTATAACATTCATGGGGAAAATCTCGTAAAGCAAATTGAAGTCCTGCTACCATACTATCTAGTTCATCTTGTTTCATAATTTTTATACCCAATACTTGTTCAAATTCGTTTGAAAATCGATGCGCCCCACCTCCTGTAGCACCAATATGTAAAATATTACGATGGAATGAACTAATGCGTATAAGTTCTAGTGCGGCTTGCATGCGTCGGGTTTCAAATTGTATAAAATGAAAATCACCTCCCAAGGCTCTGGAATAAAAGGATAAATCGTTTTCTTTCATCCCTGAGGCATATGAATCTAGATTATTAGCAAAGGTATAGAACTTTGATAAGGCTATATCTCTTTCATTTCCATCTACTAGGTTAAACATAGACCGTGATTTACGAATCGTTTCTATAGTATCATCATGGTGTTGTTCTAGTGTTGAATTGTGGGTATGATGAAATTGTAATAATGCCTCCGGCATGGACGATTGTCTTGCACGTAAAAGTTTTGTCAGATCCTCATGAGATAAAGTATCTTGGGTAGTCATTTTTGACTGAATGTTTCTTCGTAGCGCCTTTGTAGGAGAATTTATCTCCTCTTTCCTTTCTGAAACACCGCGTTCTAATGAATCTTGTCTACTGGTACTATCAGAATTGTAAGAGGCATGAATGGGCTGTTTTTCAAAATAAACCAATTTGGCTAATGTCCCTCCGACATCTAAACCAAAAATAGATCCAATACACAAACCGGATTTTTCTGTATTGTGTATATTTTCAGTATTCCATGTAATAATATTTTCATCATCACTAAAAGACGGTGCTACGGATACATGGATATTTCGTTGTTTCTGATCATCAATAGTATCATTCCCAGAGTAAATTGGCTGGAAGACGGAGTTTTTGAACGAATGAATAGGTGGATGTTGGTCTATCGATGTCAGAACTTCAATCTTTTTCACGATAGACTCCCAAAGTTTTATACTTGTAGATGAGGCCTTTTTTCTTATTTTTTTTCGAATGGATTCCCATTTCCATCGTTGGAGGGAATGATTCATAGTTTTTTTCTCCGTAAGAATTCTAGAAATTTCTTTCATGCTATCCCAAAGAGAAGTCGATTCATGATGATTGCTAGTTGTGCTTGTATGAAGATTCATATCACAATTGTTGGACAAAAGATCTACACTATGGTGATTTGAAGAGTACGAATGTTTTGTTGACAATTTAGAAATCACATCTGAAGAATCCATTGATACTAAGTCCTCGTCATCCTCATTCTCCACGATAAAGTCTTGAGTATGAGTTAGCAATAAAAAGTCTTCATGGTACCATGCCCATACACCCATATATACGAGGGAGGCACTCAACACACCTAGGCAGAATGGCTTCCATGAAGATGAGGACGACATGATCATTATGTATGTTCATCGTTGATGCGTCGAATACAAAATTGTCTTTCTTGTCTTACCGAATACCGAATAGTGTGTCTTCTTATTCATACATACGACGAGTACAGTAACGTGTACAATACTACTCAGCTACTCTGCTGGGTTGCCGTCGGTCCGGGCATCTTTTGTGTCACGCTCAAACCCTACAGTAACCCTTCGTGGGTTGCCGGTTGCCAGGTGTAAGTCGCGCCGTCACGTGTCGCGCCCAAACGAAGCAGATTATTGTTTTTATGTTGATGGAAACCACAAGATCACCAAATATGTTTTGAAAGCTGCCCCCCCCCCCCCCCCACAAAACATATACTTTTTTTTGGGTATGTTTTCATAATCCTTTGACACTTTACAAAAACAAAAAAAATACTTGTAATAG
>Ga0169931_10013012_pt1 | contig 11436 bp, 3 predicted proteins | sample Kivu_15m_20L_FD_129675 | JGI IMG/M metagenome (GOLD analysis project Ga0169931, IMG submission 129675) | Freshwater microbial communities from Lake Kivu, Western Province, Rwanda to study Microbial Dark Matter (Phase II) - Kivu_15m_20L... | ecosystem: Environmental > Aquatic > Freshwater > Lake ... | reverse complement strand
CATTTCTATTGTTGAGGTATCCGTCCCATGAACTATTGTCAAATACAGCACCATCGTTAGGAACTAAGGTTAACAGCGCAGGATTAATTCCTCTTGTATACCATCCACTAAACATTTTTTGATTGGCAATCAATGTCCATCTCTTAGGAGCATTGCATATTTGTTGTGATAGCCATTGGTTTTGTGTTTGACCCAGAATATCAAAAGTTCCATCAGGAAAACTGTCTACATCTCTTAAAGATTCAGCATCGAGGGTTATAACACTGAAAAGTTGTCCCATCTCATACGCTCTGTACAAACGATAGGCCGATGTCATACTGTCTTCCTCTATGGGATTCCACAAAATAAACATGTCTTTTTCATGCATTTGTCCGCTTGGAATGTCATGATTGTCCCAAATTTGTATGGAACTCTGCATCCTTCTCATCTCTCGTAAATCAGGATCCATCAGGTATAATTTATACCTGTTTTCCCATTCCAACCTGTTTTGAGGTCGGGTAGGTGTGGGATTGGGTACCCTTACCCTTTCTTGAGGATCGACATAGTCGTAAACAAAATCACCTAGATGTAAAATAAAATCAAGATCATTTCTTTCGGCAATTCTTCTGTAAGCATTGAAATATCCAGAAAATAAACTGGAACAAGACATTACGGCTAATTTTGCTTCTGTTGGATTGGAAGCCCAGGTTTTAGCTCTTCCCCAGTTTGAAATGAACTGATTGAACTTAAATCTGTAATAATAGGTAGTTCCTGCCATCAGTTGGTGCAGTTTTACCTTAACAACATGGCTTTTTTGTAGATAGGTTACTTGATTTCCAGAAGCTATCATCTGATTGAAAGTGCTATCCAATGCAATTTCCCAATTCACAGTAATACTGTCATTACCGTCTTCAACATAAGTCCAAATGACAAAACCATTAGATTGAGGTTGACCTGAGGCAATGCCATAAATAAATGGAGCATGCAGGCTGTCCTGGTTTAATCCAATTGTTGACAATTGCGATAACAAAACCTTTGTTTGAAATAAAAAACAAAAGATTCCAGCAAACAAAAGTTTGAAATTGTTTTTCATAAAATAGGAGAGGATATGGTATATCAAAATTAAAATAATTTGATAAAAACATTGTATATTGTTGATTAACTTTAGATTCATTCTTCTGTTAATGAGAAATTACCTAACTATCTTATTTCTTTGTCTGCCATTCTATTTATCTGCAACACATATTGTGGGCGGAGAAATCATCTACAGATGTTTAGGAAACAATCAATATGAGATAACTCTCAGAGTTTTTCGTGACTGCGATACAGGCGTTCCATGGTTTGATAATCCCGCTTCGGTAGGAGTTTTTAATTCCCAGGACAGTCTTATTTTTGATTTGAGATTATTAATGAGGGAGAATGATACGCTGGATTTAAATCTTTCAGATCCCTGTTTGGTTGCACCACCCAATGTGTGTATTCATACTACTTCATATATCGACACTGTTTATTTACCTTTCGTAGCGGGTGGCTATCAATTGGTTTATCAGAGATGTTGCAGGAATCAAGATATTGTTAACATTGTCAATCCCCTTGATGCAGGTGCTACCTACTATTGTTTAATTACGGAAGAAGCCTTGTTGTCTTGTAATAGTAGCGCTGTATTTAATGCCTGGCCTCCAGTTTATATTTGTGTAAACAGACCCATTATCTTTAATCATTCTGCTATAGACGCTGACGGAGATTCTTTGGTATATGAAATGTGTACTCCGCTAGATGGGGCAAATCCCCAAAATCCAATGCCCCAGCCACCTTATAACCCCCCATACATACCTGTAAACTGGCTGCCTGGTTTTAGCAGTTCAAATATGTTGGGAGGTATTGATTCACTTAGGATCAACCCCAACACAGGATTATTACAAGGCACCCCATCCTTAATGGGAGTCTTAGTTGTAGGTATTTGTGTAAGTGAATACCGCAATGGACAACTCATTTCTACCTCCAGGAGAGATTTTCAGTATGCTGTAGGGAATTGCGGTCAATTGGTCACTGCAGCCTTTTTTGCTCCTTCTATTCAATGCGATAATTCATTAACTGTATCTTTTCAAAACAATAGTCAATCCTTAGGAACCGGATACATCTGGAATTTTGGAGATAGCACTAACCAAACAGGGTCAACAATTCAAAATCCGACTTATATTTACCCAGATACCGGGTCTTACCTCGTAACACTCATTTCTGATCCGAATTCCTTATGTGCCGATACAATAACACAGTGGATTAATCTGCAAAGAGCCTCCATTTTGATGGATTTTGACGTGGATCTAATTCAATGTGAAGATACAGTGGTGTTACAGGTCGTTGATCTTAGTATAGATTCTTTAAGCACAATAACACAATGGAACTGGAATTTTGGAAATGGCAGTTTTTCAAATCAGCCCTTTGCTCAGGCCTTTTATACCCAATCAGGGTCTTATCCCATTTCCCTTACCATCACCTCAGCCAATGGTTGTACTTCGACACAGTCTGATACGGTAGATTTTCTGGTGGCAAATATTACCAATGATGACACTTTAGCTATTTGCCCAGGGCAAACACAATTAATTCTAAATCCTTTGGGCGATACAAATTTGATTTACCAATGGGCGCCAGCTCTGGGGCTCAGTGACCCCAATGCGGCAAGTCCTGTAGCGACAGTCAATAGTTCAACCAATTATGCTGTAACCATTACAGCGCTTAACGGAACAGATACCTGCCGGACAATTAAAAATGTACATATTTTAATTTCGCCCCCAATAAATTATAATCCGATACAAGATACCATATCCTGCAATGATTCAGTTCGAATTTTGCTTCCCAGTTCCAATCAATACACCTGGTCAACAAATAATAATTTCAGCCCGGTCCTTTCCAATACAAGTCAAATGCTCAGCATATTACCGAGCTTTAATTCCAATCAGGTTTATTTTGTAAGAGTCAGAAATAATTATGGATGTGAACTGATTGATAGTTTTCAAATAAGCCGACAGAATTTACCTTTTTTAGTTGATATTGGACATCGATACAATGTTTGTACAGACAGTATGGAAGTTCAATTTTTGGATCTTACCATTGATTCAACCAGGGGTTCAATACAAAATTGGGTCTGGGATTTTGGTAATGGATCGGGCTCCTTACTCGAAAACCCAATCTACACCTATGGAAATTCAGGGACTTACTATGTCAGTTTAAGAGCTACAAGCACTGAAGGCTGTGTATCCATTGGGTTTGATACCATTCAATTGTCACAACTGCCCAGTTTTGGTTCTTATGATAGTATTGGTATTTGTCCTGGATTTAATACAGTTCAACTCAATGCCAACGGATCAACAGCATTGTCATATCAATGGGCTCCTTCGGCGGGATTGAGTGCTAGCAATATCGCAAATCCTATCGCCAACCCTTCAGTTCCTACAATGTATCAGGTCACAGTGACATCTACAATTGACAGCTTGTTTTGTCGTTTGGTTGATTCAGTTTTTGTTTTTTTTCCGACTACAGCTCAGGTTTTGGTGCCAGATTATGAGTATTGCGGAAATAGTTTTTCTGCCCTGGCACAGGCAACTAACGCAGGAACTTTCGAATGGTCATTTGCCCCCAACTTCCTCAATGTTTTCTCTACAACAAATCCTACACCTGTATTTCCAACTCAATTTCCCACTATGAATTTGTTTGTTAGATTTACAGATAACTATGGATGTATAGCAACGGATACTTCCTTGCTAACAGCCAATAACCCCCAAATTAATCCAAGTTTTATTACAAATTTATTGAGTTGTTCAGATACTGTTCGGATTAGATTTGAAAATACAACCAATCCGCCTCCGGGAACCACTATAAATAATTTTTACTGGTCTGTGTCAGGGGCGAATTATTTCCAAACCTCAACTCTTGAAAATCCGATTTTTCAGTTTACTCAATCCGGAAATTATATAATAACCCTATCAGTAAGATTATCTAATGGTTGTGGAGGATTGGTAACATTACCTTTGGAAATTAACAGACCTTCGATCAATTCTCCTGCAACAGTAGCTTTATGTAATGGGCAATCTCAGGTTCAATTAAATCCAAATGGAGATAGTACAGGTGTTACTTATCTATGGTCACCTGGCACTGGACTTTCTCAGAATAATATTCCCTCGCCAATTGCTAGTCCTGCTCAGTTTCCTGCTCAGTATCAAGTGACTGTAACTGCTCAAAATAGTTTCGGTGTTTGCCAGCAAAGCAGAACCGTGACTATTATTCAAGCGGCTCCTGTTCAGATTAGTATTCCTTCGGATACTACATTTTGCAGTACAAACTATTTAATCTACGCTAACCCGGGTATGGGTATAGTGAGTTGGGACTGGACCACTGATCCTACCTTATCTTCTTTTTTCTTAACCAATGCAAATCCAGTATCTTTGGGTTTCAGCACACAGCCCCAAAATTTTACTATTTTTATCAGAGGTTTTGATCAGTATGGTTGCACCGTAATAGATACAGGAATTTATAGATTTGACACAAGCACTGTACTGCTTCAACCATCATATCAAGTTGATCGTTGTTTTGATGACTCCCTGCGAATCATTTTTTCTGATACGAATACCTATGCAGGTGCGATACAAACTTATCAATGGAATTTTGGTGCTGGTTTGAATTCAAATCAACAAATAGATACCATTACTTTTGGACCTGCAGATACAACCCATAATTATTCACTTTCAGTAGTTCTTCGAAATGGTTGCAGAGGTTACTTTTTGGATAGTATACCTTATCAGGCTGCCTTTTTTGCACAAAATGATTCCATAGGTCTGTGTGGTGATACAAATGCGATCATTTTAAATCAAGGTGCTCATCCCTCTTTGATTTATAGGTGGTCTCCCGGACTTTATTTGTCTGACTCAACAATTAGCAATCCAGTTTTTACACCGGGAAATGATATTAGCTATATGGTAACCATTATCTCTCCCAATGGAGGTGATACCTGCGTGGGTTTGCATGAATTTGTAATTCAAACCCAAGAACTTGATGTAGATTTGGCAGATGATACAATATTATGCTCAAACCAAATTTTATTACAGGCGCAAGGGCCTTCCAATTTTCTGTATGAATGGTCGCTCAACTCACAATTTACTCAAATCATCGGTCAGCAGAACCCTTTATTTACCTACATAAATAATTCCAGGAAAATTTACTTGCGTACGCGCAACAATCTAGGTTGTGAAAAAATTGATAGCATACAAATTTGGGTGAGGAATCAGCCAATTGATGTTCAACTGAATTATCAAATATTGAATTGTACAGATAGTTTGGTATTATCCTTGAATGATGTAACTACAGATACCTTCGGACTTTCTCCCATTCAAAGATTATGGTCACTACCGAATCAGCTGACTTCCTCAGCTCCCAATATCAATCTGGTTTTGCATTCAAATACGCAGGATAGCATTCTTTTAGAAATTGTTTCCTCCAACGGCTGTAGAGGATCCAGGTCAATCCCGGTAGATATCAAATTGCCTAGATCATTATCTATGCCTGATACACTCAAAAATTGTAATCAAAATGCCTTTCAGTTAAATCCGGCAGGTGATAGCACTTTATATTATTTATGGTCCCCATCGAATGGGCTCAATTCTGATCGTGTTTTTAATCCAATAGCAACAGTTTCAGGCATGCAGCAGTACCAGGTTCAGATAGGTGCCAGTATCCAAATTGGTAATCTGAGAGATACCTGTTTTATCAATGATTCAGTTTTGGTAATTAGCCCCCCTGCCTTGGTCTATAATGTTAATATAGATACTCAGATCTGTGATCCTACCGTTTTACTTCAAATATCAAGCAATGCTTCGCAAATCAGTTGGACTCAATTGCCAGCCTTGTTTTTGGGACAGGGAGATTCCATTTTGATTCAAAGGCCTCCTGGTGTATACCGTTTTCGTTTTCAGCTGCAAGATAGTTTCTTATGTGAATTGGTTGATACCATCAGCGCAGAAGTGCGAAATTTACAGGTCACTGTTGATTCAGCCTCTATTTTCTGTCCCAATCAACCTGCCACTTTGCATGTTAGTAATTTTTCGGCAACAGACCAGTTGAATTATTATTGGTCACCTGATTCTATAATAATTTATGGGCAACAAACTGCTACGATACAAGCAACACCATCAGCTGCCCAAATGATGTCTGTTGTGGTTCAAAATCAGTATGGATGCATTGATACATTAAATAGTTGGATACAAGTTTCTGGTCAAACGCCACCCTTACAAGTTGCAGCCTACCCTGATACAGTTTTTGCTGGAGCTACGGTTCAGTTAAATTCAACTTTTGATTCAAATTACATCTATCAATGGACCTACCAGGAAGGCATGACAGCAACTCAAATTTATAATCCGAGAGCTATAGTAGAGGTACCCAGTTTGTATGTCCTGCAAATTACAGATTCTCTAGGTTGTAGAAATACAGATTCTATTTGGGTTTATACAAAATCTTTTGTTTGCGATGAGCCCTATGTTTTTGTACCCAATACATTTACTCCCAATAGTGATGGATTCAATGATTTGGTATTTGTTAGGGGGAATGTAATTTCTGAAATGTATTTTGCAATATATAATCGTTGGGGTCAATTGATGTTTGAAACTGCAGATCAAAATTTAGGTTGGGATGGTACTTTCAACGGTGAAGTTCTGACACCTGATGTGTATGGATATTATCTTAAGTATAAGTGTGTGGGACAAAATGCAGCAGAGCCATTTATTATAAAAAAAGGAAACATTACTTTGGTAAGATGATGAAAAGTAAAATAGTAATCACAATGATATTCTGGAGTTCTCTTGTTTTTTCACAAGATCTTCATTATACTTTATTTGAGCAATCTCCTTTGTTGGTCAACCCAGCACTGGGCGGTTTATTTGGGGGTGACATGAAAATCAATGGACATTTTAGAGATCAATGGTTTTTCGTTCCGGTTCCATATTTTACTACCTCTGCTTCAGTGGAAACTGTCTTATTTCCGGATCGATTAGAAACGGGGATTTTGTCTGTGGCAGGTAACTTTTACTATGATCAGGCAGGTGATACGAGGCTGAGTTCGATGATAATTCAAGGTCAATTATCATATCATCAGCAAATTACCAAGAATTTATTTTTAGGAGCAGGCATCTCGGGTGGTTATAATCAAAGAGCATTTCGTAAAGATCTGATGACCTTTGATGACCAGTTTGTAGGTGATGTATTTAATCCTGCTGTAGTTTCTGCTGACCAATCCAATATTACCCAATCCTTTTTGGGATTCATTGATCTGAATGCGGGTATTAATCTGAGATATCAGCTTAGTCCAAGAAAATGGGTAAATATAGGATACTCTATTTTTCATTTGACAAGTCCAAAACAAAGTTTTATGGGTCTGGATGAAAGATTAAAAATGAGACAGAACATCATAACCAATGCCCAGTTTCAATTGCATGAAAAATGGGATTTACTTGCCTCCGTTTTATACCAGATGCAAGGTAATTACAGAGAACTTCTTTTTGGTACGCAAATGAAATATCATTTAAATCTAAACCCTGGCAGAGAAACTGCGATACAGTCCGGTATCAAATATAGATGGGCGGATGCCATTTCTCCCGTATTGGGTATTCAATACCAAGGCTGGCAATTTTTAATGAGTTATGATATTAATATTTCTCCATTCAGAGCTGCAACACAAATGAACGGTGCATTTGAATGTACAATTATTTACATATATACAAAAGTAAGACCTTTGCCTGAAACATATAAATGCCCCATTTTTTAATGAGAAATTTTTTATTTTTCCTTTTTTTTCTGTCTTTGAATCTGAATTGTTTGCATTCGCAAACCTTATCTGATTATGAAAAAGCAGCGGCAGAGGCTTTTGATAAAAAAGATTTTTTTAATGCACTCTATTTTTATGAAATTGTATTAAAATCCAAGAATTCTTCAACCTTGCTAGAAAAAGCTGCTGATGCCTCTCGCTTTTCCTACAATTATAAAAAAGCTGAACTTTATTATAAGGAAGCTATTGAAAATAAGTCTGAATCTCAAGATATATTTTTTAAGTATGGCCTTGCTCTGAAACATAATGCCAAATATGATGAAGCCAAAGCTGCCTTTAATGATCAATTAAGAAAAAAAGAAAGGCTCGATTCAAGTTTCATTATTCAAATCAATACTGAAATTAAATCCTGTGAATGGGCCAAAAAAGCAGTTACCCAGCCAAATGATAAAATTCAAATTGAAATATTAGGGGATAATATCAACTCGGAATTCTCTGATTTTGCTCCCTTCGTTGATGATATGGGTAAATTTCATTTTAGTTCCTTGAAATTTCAGGATAAATCTGATAAAAAGGCAGGATCCAAAAAAGATAAAATATCTAAGATATTAGTATCAAAAAATGATCAATCCAAATCTACTCTGTGGACCTTTCTTTCAAAATCAGATTTTCATTATTCCGGATTGATGCAAGACAGATTATCCAAAAATTGGCTATGTACCCAATGTGAAAAAGTGAATAAAGATAGTTTGTTCTGTAAACCTGTATGGATATACACCAAAAATAATAAATTGCACAAACAGATTGATATTCAAGGTTTACCAAATAAATACAGCCATATACATGCTCAAATTTTTTACTGGAATGAAAGTCGATATTTGATTTTTGTTTCAGATATGCCAGGAACTTTAGGGAAAAATGATATTTGGATTGCGCGTTTTATTAATGATTCCACTGTAACTGATATTCAAAATGCAGGTTCTAAGGTGAATGGTGTCGCTAATGAGGCTAGCCCATTTATTGATATGAAGAGTAATAAATTGTTTTTTAGTTCAGAAAGTCATGAAAATCTCGGAGGATATGATATTTTTTCGAGCAGTTTTCAGAAGTTTCCTGATTTTGAACAACCATCTAATCTTGGTTTACCCTTTAATTCAGCGGCAAATGATTTATATTATTACATAAGTCCTGCCGATACAGTTGCTTATCTCTCTTCAAATCGAGTTGGATCTAGGGTGTTAACTGAGGAATCATGTTGTAACGATATCTATAAATTAAAATGGAACCAGGTTTTGGAAAAAATCAAAAATGATACCTTAGAACTGGTATCTGTTCAAAAAATTGAGAAATCCGAAAAGAAGATTCAAAAAAATACTGATGAAAATGAAATGCCGGGTCAAACTAAAAAGAAGACTGATACAAAAACAAAAGAAATACAACAAACAAATATGAGTTTTGAGGAAATTTCTCAAATGCTGCCCATTCAACTGTACTTTCATAATGACGAACCAGATTCAAATACAACCTCTTTTTATACGAGTAATCCTTATCAAAAACAATACGAATATTACACACAGCTCAAACAAATATATTTTGAAACATACGCTTCCCAATTTTCAAATGAAGTAAAAATGTCTCTGCAAAAAGGATTTGATTCTTTTTTTGAAAAGGATGTTAAGGGAGAATTTACCCGATTGCAGCAATTTTTACAAGCATTGAAATCTTTGATGGAAAAAGGATACCATTTGGAACTACAATTAAGAGGTTTTACAAGCCCAAGGGCTCAAACTCAATACAACTATGCATTAGCCCAGCGTCGTATCCATAGTGTAAAAAATCAAATTAAACTTTTTGATAAAGGATTTTTTAATAAATATATTGAGAGTAGAAAATTAATACTATTTGAATTATCTTTTGGAGAAACAAAATCTCCACCATATATTTCTGACCAATTCGGTGATTATAAAAATTCTATTTACAGCATTGGGGCTTCTAAAGAAAGAAGAGTCGAGTTGGTTTTATTAAAAATTCTATGAATTTGAATAAAGCTGGTATCTATTAGAAATATGTTAATATTAGTTTTCCTCTCGTATTTAATTAAAAAAAAATAAAGTATTTCATAAATTTACCTTTAGTATAAATAAACCATTATCAAAATGTTAAAGAATCTCTACTATCTAACAATTTTGTTTTTTGCAATTAATACTTGCAAGCTTCAGGCACAGGTCAGTGCTTACCCTTTTTCACAATTCTCTGCAACCTATTCACCAATTACAGGTGGGCAGGTTTTGGGAAATACAACAACAGATGACCAAAGCTTTGTCGACCCCGCAGTTCCTCTAGGGGGTGCAACCACAGGTGTGGGTCTGCCAATAGGATTCAATTTTACATATAATGGAAGAACCTATGATCGTTTTGCTGTTAATGCCAATGGATTTATTTCATTAGGTCAATCCACTGCAACTCCCTCTGTTAATTTAGTGAATACGTACACGCCAATAAGTTCCACAAATACAGCAACTCTACCACTTCAAAATCGTATCGCGGCCTTTGCCAGAGATTTGCAATCACAGGTCGGCGGTGGGATTAGGTATCAAACTATTGGTACTGCTCCGGCAAGAATACTTGTGGTTCAGTGGACGAACTACAGAAGATATGCATCAGCTTCAGGGGATAACTTTAATTTTCAAATCAGACTTTTAGAACAGGGTGGAATCGTTCAAGTGGTATATGGAAACATCATTACAACTTCAACTACAACTGCTACAGTACAGGCTGGATTGAGAGGAGATGCAAATACTGATTTCAACAACAGACAAACCACAAGTAACTGGGCAGCAACCACTGCAGGAACTTTGAACTCTGCTACCTGTACATTTTCAAGTACAATCAGACCAACATCAGGTTATACTTTTCAATGGGGATTGATAATCAATAATGATGCAGGTGTAGCAGGAATTACCTCTCCGGCAGTGCCCTTGACGCCGGGGAATCAGGCAGTTAATGTTATTTTAAATAACTTTGGAGGTAATACAGTTAATACTGTAAATTTGGAATGGTCTGCCGCTGGAGTTTTTCAGGGAACAACTGCCTATTCCACTCCACTTGCAGCAGGTGCAAACACCAATGTAAATCTTGGAAATTATAATTTTCCAAATAATCCTACCTTATATAAATTTTGGACGAGTTTGCCCAATGGTGTGGTTGACAACAGGCAATCGAATGACACCTTTCAAATTACACTATGCGGTGGTTTAGCTGGAGGAACCTATACAGTAGGTACACCTACTTCTAATTTCCCTACCATCAATGACATGATGACAGCCTTGTACTCTTGCGGTATTACAGGTCCTGTAACAATGAATATTCAGCCTGGAACTTATACAGGATCAATTCGATTTATAGGTCCAATTTTGGGGGCATCCTCTGTGAATACAGTCACAATCAATGGAGCTGGCCAAGGTCAAACGATTATTACTCATAATGCAACGGGTGTAAATGGAAATGCAACTATCGCCATGGATGGAGTTCGCTTTTTGACCATACAAAATATGACAATCAGAAATACAGGAACTAACCTGGCCTGGGGAGTATTAATGACTAACTCAGCAAATAATAATAGTCTCTTAAACAATAGCATTGAGATG
>Ga0169931_10013011_pt1 | contig 11436 bp, 4 predicted proteins | sample Kivu_15m_20L_FD_129675 | JGI IMG/M metagenome (GOLD analysis project Ga0169931, IMG submission 129675) | Freshwater microbial communities from Lake Kivu, Western Province, Rwanda to study Microbial Dark Matter (Phase II) - Kivu_15m_20L... | ecosystem: Environmental > Aquatic > Freshwater > Lake ... | reverse complement strand
TAATCAATACTATTATTCAAAATCATTTAATTATATCGATTATAATATGTTCACATTTAATTTTAAGAAATTATATAAAAAATAATGATTTTTATTTATTATCCTACCTTAATATTGTTGAAATAATTTTTTAATTATATTTTTGTTATAAATTATAAATCTTATGAATAACTTATAACAAAAAATATAGAAAATACAAGTAACATAAAACAACACGAAATTAAAGTAATAAACTAAAGAATAATAACCAATTTTAACTATTATACATTTTAATGATGTTTATGACATTCAACAAAAAGGAGGCTCAATGGGTATATGCCATTTTAAAGCTCAATTATAATAATTAAGATAAAAAAATCCAAAAGCACTTCTATTGTTTTCAGGAGATGCATTCTCACCCTCGACTTTAACTAATATCAAGCAAGGATGGCAAATGGTTCATTGTCTTAATAAACTTGGAATCGATTGTGCTTGCTATGGAAATCATTAATTTGATTTTTAGCTCGATCATACCTTGAAATTAATAAATGCATGTAACTTTCCTTGGACTCTTGGAAATTTAATATATAATCCTACCAATTAATTACTTGGATAAGGAAAGAAATATGTTATAAAATAATTAAATGGAATGAAAATTGGTATATTTGGAGTTGCAGGACCTGATTGGCCAGGCATTTTATCATAATAATATTAAGGTCTTGTGGACTATATTGATGCATATGATTATTCAAATTAAACAGCAAAATTTTTAAGATAAAAATAAAAATGTCAAATAGTAATTGCTCTTACACATATGAGAAATGCAAATGATTCTGCTTTTCCTCATCATGTCAAAGGTGTTGATATTGTATTGGGGGGACATGATCATGTAGTAATGTAAGAATTTACTAACGGAATTCCTGTTATAAAAAGTGGAACAAATTTTAATCATATAGGTCTCATTAAATTATACTCTAAAAATAGAAAAACCGAACATTAAGGCACGAATTTTAATTTTTAATGGAGAATATAAAAAATCACTACCCACTAAAAAATTGATCAATAACTTAAAAAATATGTTGATGATTTAATGTAAGAATATTCACAATATGATTAAGTAGTAGGTTATTCTGATGTACCTTTATAAACAAGATTTGTTAAGATAAGAAGTTAATAATCAAATTTAGGTAATTTCTTTGTCGATCTCGTCAAACTTTATTATGATTGTGATGCAGCTTGTATCAACGCTGGAATGATAAGAAATGATATGCTTCTTCCTGTTGGTAAATTAACATATTCTAAAATAAGTAATATTATTAATTCACCAATGATTGTAAAAATAATCAAAGGAAAATATATATTACAAGCACTTTAATATTCAATTACATAATATCCAGGTTATGCAGGGAAATTTTTGTTTATATCAGGTATAAGATTTTAATTTGATCATACTAAAACACCAAGAGTTCAAACTGCTTGGTTTGGTAATAATCCACTATAATTATAAGCTGAATATACATTAGCAATGACTTCATATCAAGCTAAAGGTGGTGATGGATTTGATATGTTTAAACAAGGAAAAGTTCTTATAGATTAAGTACAAGGTACTACAATGTTAAATCTATTATTAAAATTCTTTAAAGCGTCAGATACACATCAATAATATGAAAGTATGAAAATGTTAAAATAAAAAAAATAGGAACCCTAATAATAAAAATTAAAAAGTTTGAAATCTCTTAAATCATTATAAGGAGGTGATATTTAAAAGCTTCCAGATTTTCCAGAATAACATCTAATTTTAGTGAAGAAAGTTTCTGTACGAATGGGTCGAATAAAAGATTTAAGAAGTCGATTTGCATTATGGTAAGGTCAAAAATTGACATGTATTGCACCTTAAGTGGATGGTAGAATAGTATGCCTTTCAAAGTAAATATGATGATATGTATTTATAAATTGATTTATATCTAAAATTAACAATATATATTTATAAAATCATTTTTTTAATAAGGAAAAGTAATAGGCTTCCATACTACTTAAAACTTCAAAAAATATATCTTCATTATTTTAACTATTTTATGCAAACTATTCCAGTCTTTCTGTAATTTTTTATGATTCAGGAGTATAGTATTTTTTAATTTTATCAATAGAAAAATCTTATTGACCTTACCATATTGATTTATTAAAATTTTATATAATTTATTTGTGGAGTATTTAATCTAATTAACTTTTTTCATTTTTTTATTAAACACGATTCTTTTGTTGCTTTTATTTATTTTTTTGCATTTTTTAAAATACTTTATCTAAGTTTAAAGGCTACCTATGATATTTCCTTGGATCTTTTAATTAATAATAATTTTATCCTTTAGATTATTAACTTATATCTTACTTAATTATATTTTATTATTATTTTTTGGTTTATTATTTATTATTCGGATCTTCTTATTCTGACATTAATTAATTATAATAATAAAGAATAATGTGGGTTGAACAACTAAAATATCAAGTAACTTCATTTCGTACAAAAAAATCATATCTTATATTTCAAATCCTTCAGTTATTATTATCAATCATCATAATAATTGTAGCATTAAACATGAAATCACATTTTAAATCAATAGAAGTTCTCATTCTTTAGTACATACTCTTCGCATCTTTAGCCATCGAGTTGTAATTCTTGTAATATATTAGATTTGTAGTACGTTGGCTTTCATAAGGAAACATTTTTCTCAAAAAAACAAATATATTAGATTTTGTAATATTATGCATTTTTGCAGTAACTTTAATTTTTTTAACAATTTTAGTCTAAGATAAATAATCAGCTAAAGATTATCGTTAACTTTTATAAACTGATGATATTATAATATTAGTCATAGTTATTGGACGATATATAATACAAGTAATACGTTTAATATATGTCATAAAAAATACAAGTATCAATAGATAAATACATAATTAGATAAAAAATATTAATTTAAATGTACAATAACCAAATTTAAGTACTCATTTTGGATAAGCGATAAAAGTAGATAAGAGAATCATGTAAATTATGAAAAATAAACATGTGGTATTAAATTAAGAACGTTAATGATTTATTTTTAGTTATTTTTTTAGTTATTATTTTAGTATATCTTTTTTATTGTAATTAATTTAAGAATTTTATAATTTATAATAAAAAATGATAAGAAATTATTCATGTTTTAAATAAATGACCAAATATTTGTCTAATAATATAACAAGATCATCCAAAATGATTTTTTCAACGAATAAATAAAAATATATACCAATAAGACCTCTTCGAGATGATCAAACATTAATTTATAATATTCAAAATCCAACAAAATTAGGATTATTGGAACGTATATTAATAGTCACACCTTTTTTAGCATTTTCACTTGAAGGAATATTTAATTAATGGAATACTTTAATAATAAGCGGAGGATTTATAAGTTTTTTCATGGCATTAAAAGCATTTAGTGCATTTAAATATTTAAGAAGCCATTAAATAAATTAATTATATGTTGATCCTAAAGTATCAAAATTTTATATGAAACTAATTAGCACATCTTTTACTAAAAAAATCGAAGATTAAATTTTAAAATCACATAAAACAAATTATATATCTTTCTTCAAAAAGTAGCTAAATAATAATAAAATTCAACTATAAGAAGGCTAAAGAGATAAATTATTATCTTTGACACCAAAGAAATTATAAAGAAAAATTAAAATTATGCGCTTTTTATCAGACAATGTTTTTATTGAAATAACCAAAGAAAATATTTAGTCAATATAAATGATATCATAGAAGGAAATTTGGTTCAAAATGATGGAGAAAAATAGAATATTTAATAAATTTAGAAAGATAAGATAAATATTTTAAGTTTATACTACAGATAAAAAACAAAAAAATATTATGGCGTTTAACATAAAGCCCATTAATGATAACTTCAAATATACAGTTTACATGAATTTAGATAAAAATATTGAAAAGAAATACTAGGAATATTTAAAAGCTATAGGATAAGGTAAAACTATTGTTAATTCTATAAATTGATATTTATTTAATACATTCAAAGACTTATCAATATTAATGAGTTTAAGGATATTCATCATCTAACGGTTCGATGAATATAATTAGATAGTAATTGTATATATTGAATGCTCGCGTAGCTCAGTCGGTAGAGCGCTCGGCTGTTAACCGAAAGGTCGGTGGTTCAAACCCACCCGTGAGCGATATTTTTTAAAAAATATAAACATCAATCAATATAAATATCTTTCTTTATTCGAGCAATAACTACACTTACATCATCTAAATAACCTTCCTTGGGGTATAATATCTTACTTTTCTGAGCCCTTTTGTATATTGGAGATTCGTAATTTCCTTTTTTTGAATATATAGAGGCTAAAGAAGCAAGCTTTTTAGCTATTTCTTACAAACTTAAAGACTATCTTTCTTGTGCACCTACAGCATCTTAGTATTTTTGCTAAATTGATTTATATGAATAAGGCCCTCTTACCAAATAATGAATATGTTAAAGATTTAAATTATCCCATAGTCCATTTGAACCAATAACAATCAAATCATCTTTTATTTATTTTCTTTGACATTTCTATAAAAATCCTTAATGCTATCCTACTAGATAAGGTTTACTAAATTGATAATACATGCCTTCTACCATGACAATATTATCTTTTTTAAATATTCCATAAAGGTTATTTCCAACATAATAAAACGAAACATCACCTGTTTAAGGATTCATTAAACATAATGTCAAAGTACATAAACCTTGAACTTTACATATTGAAATAGCATTATTTATCAAACTTTTTGGATCTTATGTATATCGATCTCTTTATTAGAGATAAAAACGATTTATGGTATTAATAAATTTTTATGTTAGTCGATCTTACTCACCATCAATTAATTATTTATTACTATTACCATGATCTGTTAAAAGAATCAAATGATCTGAAACAAATATTTGATCAAATCCATCTGTAACATTTCGTTTCGGATGAGGCTTTTTTTATATTCCAGTTTCAAAAGAATATCTGAATTTCTTTTTACTAACATTTGATATCATGTGCCTTAAATGGGTCATTTTCAATAGGTTCCACATTTCTGTATTATAAAATACTATAGATAAAATTTATATCTTTAATTATTAATCAACATATAATATGATTATTGTATAATAAATGATTTCTTAAAAACTATAATGATTTCATATGTTAATAGATATATGATAATTTTATACTTATCATTTTTTGACATTTTCTACAAGCCAGCTAAGTCCATCTTATAATCCTTCTTGAGTCTTTGCTGAACAAGCAGTTATAGTCCAAATTCTTTTTCCTAAATTTTCCATCTTCAAATTCTTTAAGATCTACATAAATAATAGTATACTTAGTCTGGTTGTAGTGCTTGAACTAGATCTTGTTTGTTGGCGAATATTAATATTGGAACGTTAGCTAGTTCTTTTTCCTATGATAAATATGCTATTTACTTTTAACAAATTTTAGAGCTCTTGTCCAGCTTATTATACTCTCTTTGTATCAGCTGAATCAATGACATAAACAAGTGCATCAGTGTTTGAAAAATAGTTTCCCCAATATTCTCTTAAAGCTTTTTGTCCTCCAATGTCCCATACATTTAACTTGAACTTATCATGAGTTAGATTTTTAATGTTGAAGCCTTGTGTAGGAGTGATTGTTGAAATATCCTGAATAAATGATGATATACTTAATTAGAAAGTGACTTGAGAATGGTAGTTTTTCCAGCATTATCAAGACCTAGTACTAAAATTCTTAATTCTTCTTTTTTGTTCTTTCTCAAGTTTCTTAAAATACCTATAAGTCCACCAGCTTGTGTCGACATTTCAAAATATTATTTAAATTATATATAATAAAATCCAACAAATAAAAAACTGAATTAATAATCATTAAACCATGTATTTATCATCTATTATCAACTTGAAAATAATTTTTATATCCTCATACTTATATATTATTTATCATTCTATTATATATTATTAAAATAATCTAAAACAAGTTGACTTGAAATATATTCAATTAAATTTTATTTTTTAAGTAAACTTGTAGTAGATACTTATATTATTCTAAGAAGTATTGATTTTATTATAGAGATTCCTTCTACAAAAATTAACTCAAATATTTTACGTATAATTTCAGGATTTCTGATTTTGTATATTAGACAACTTCTAAAATAGGAAATAAACAAATTTTTATAATCACATTAGTATTAATTTATTCTATCATAAAGCTTAGAATTAGTATTTTTCAAATATTACTTAATATTATGCAATTCTGCAAAATATTTAGGACAGCCTTATAGAAAAAGCTATCTAAATTTATGAATATTCATAAAATGATAAAAGATCTGTGTATATTTTGCTAAATTGAATTATGGATATGCCACAACAATACCAAGACAGATATATTAAATACCTTTGCAATATCTTATTTGCTGATCATGCAGAGCATATCGCATGAGAGTATCATAAATCCATTTAATTATTTATTTTTAATGTCTGAATATTCTCAATGCATCTTCATTATGTTCTTTATACTAACATATATGCTTCAAAACTTTATTAATTTTCAATGCATTTTTACGTAAACTAGTAATTTAGCTTTAACTTAAATCATATGATAATATAGTAATGATATGCTATTTCATTTATTCCGCTTCTTTTTATTTCAGTTCATATTATCTTTATATTTACTAGTTATAATTAGCAATCATCCATAATTATTTTCTTTTTTAGATATCATCATTTTTAAGATTCAAAATTGTATTTTTTTAATATATAGTCAATTTAGAGTATAATTAATTCTTTTTTTAAGATTCATTTGAAGTTAAAATCATTATTTATTTTTGCTTTTTTATAATAAAATCACTCCATTACTAATTCGATAATACTAAGCTTACCCTTGGGTCTAATATAACTATAGTATTTTCTTAGATAATATTATATGATATAAGTTTTTTAGAAACATCATTGAACTAAGATTATTACTCAGAAAGAATAATAATATTTTATTAACTTTTATTAGATTACTAATCAGAAGGTATTAACAATTAGAATTATGCTGATAATTAAGTTGGTGAATATGACATAATTATTAAGTAATAAATTCTTATTTGGTTATTAATTATAACAAAGAGTAATTAATAATCCTTATAAGAATTAGTTTTATAATTATAAAATTGATTATTAATGAATCTTGAAAAGATAATAATAATTTCAGTTTTAGTGATAATAATCAACAGTTTAGAAGCTAAGGATACACCTTTTTAGCTATATTAATCTTATGAAACTTATCTTCAACAATGGTAAAAAATAATTTAGAATAAATAATATATACATGATGTAACAAATATAGCTAAAGGTCAATAAACTTGTTAAAAGTAAAAATGTAAATTCTTTTATTATGAGCATCGATAAAATACTTCAAAGGATCCTATAAATAGTCGAACAATTTTATTTGTATCTGGTTTTCATGGTGATGAACGTATAGGGCCTCACACCTTAATTCATGGCTATAAACATTTGAAAGGTGATCATATTATTTATTTTCCCATAGCTAATCCTTCAGGCTTCATATAAAAACAAAAATTAACATATCCTTCAAATATTGATCCTTATTTAGATTTCCCTTTTGATAACAACACAAATTGCTATTAATCTTCTGCAGCACATATCTTAGATTATTTATATAGAAAATACCATATTGATATGACTATTGTTATTAGAAATGGTCAAACACATATAGGATTTGATTGGGGAACTATGAGTAAAAAATATGATTATAAAACAGATTAACATGATATCAATATGGATATAGCTAGAGTTCTTCAATAAATCGGAGAATAAAATAACTTATTATCAATGCCTAAATTTTAAATAGCTTCAATGAACTAAAGATTTTATGCAACAAGAGGATCATTTAGTGACTGGGCCTATGGAGCAACTAGATACCCTACATTGCTAAATAAATGCAAAAAGGCTAATTATACAACTTATGGAGATAATCAAATGAATGGCTTAGTTTTTACTTTTGAGATAGGACCATATATATTTAGTAGAGATGATATGGGTACATAACATGGGATCATATAAACAAATCCTATATGGAGACATCATCAAGGTTATGTAACACGCACAATTAAAATGTTTAAAAATTTGACATATTTTTTATTTCCAAAACTTACTTTCTAAAGAGTAAATAATAAAATTTCAGCCACATTAAAAGGATGTATTAAATCAAAAGTTACTAAATTTAAAGTTTCACTTAAAAATTAACCCTAAAAAATAATATATTAATTAAAAGAACAGTCATTTATATTCCCTTTTGCTATGGATTTAAACTATGATCATTCACAATTAGATTTTAATGCATAATTTGAATGCGATGGGCAATGGTAAGGAAAAGGTACTACATTCTTTGGTCAAAAAAGAATATATAAAGTACATAATTAATAAACTTTAGAATTAACCCCTTTTACTAAAGATCCTAATTATTAAATACTTGATAATACAGATGTATCATTAGAGACATAATTGATTATCACATAAAGTATATCAAAAAATATTCCTGAAAAAATTATAGATAATTCTTAAAGTACTTAAACAAAGTCAACTTCTTCTTCAGTATAAAAATCAATATAATCATCTCATTCAACATAAAAAATTAATTAAATTGCCTAATAAAATATTTAAAACTTTTAAAATACTTATGAATTTACTTATTTAATCATATTTTTGATAATTTTATCTTTGTTTATTTACATAATAAAAATAAAATTCTTCTGTAAGAAAATAAAAAAATAAATTAAAAAATTGAATAGATATGATGATATAACAATGACATAAGATTATGAAGAATAAGAAGTTTATGTCTAAAGTGATTTAAATTTCTTAAAATAAAAAACTAATAGAAAAGAAAAGAATTGATAACTGATATAATTATAAATTATATTAATCAATTATAAATAAAACTATTAATTAATCAATTATTAGCTATTTGCCGTTTTAATAATTATATTTACTATTCATATTTCAATAAATTTTATCTTAAATTTACATTAATTTGCCTTTCTCTTTCTAAAATATTCCATTATTATTCAATATTCGATATCTAACCTATAAAATGCTATTTCCATATCACAAAATCTTTAGAATCGATCGATATATCAAGTATCTTAGGACCATCTTTATGATAAAACATATTAGTATACTTACTTTTATCATTAAGTATATCACTCCATATAGATATTGTCAAATTTTATAGATTTATCTATCTAGATTCTTTAATATTATTAGTAAGAAATGTACCATATGTACAACTTTGATATTCAGATGCAAGGCAATTAAGCAAATTTATATTATATTAAAATGATAATGGAAATTGATTCATTATTTGAAGTATGCAATCTAAAAATTGTATAAAAATTGGTGATTTTTAATTTATTCGATTATCTTTATGATTATATTGACCACTTCTTGATCTAAATTTATGTCCATAAGATCTCCAATCTTTTTATATAAGCACAGCAAAGCCTTAAATAGTTCTATAATAAGGATCGATGATCAATTGAGTCAATGCAGAAAGTTGTGTGGTTCTATCCCATCCATCACTACAATGTACAATAACATTAACCCCACTTAACATAGAATTTACCATAGATTTAGCACCACTAAGTATCAAATATAAATAATCTATCCATCCAGATTCAGCTACTATCTAAAAGAATTAGACATTCATAAAATTATAGTTTTTGATTTTATTATAACTCTATCTAACAGCATGTATATTAGGAATATTCAAAAACTCAAATTAACAATTATAATGCAAACTATTCTAAAACCCTTTGCCTGCCAATTTATTACCAAAAGCTGCGTAATACCCTCTCGCATCATAAATCTTACAATTAATTTTATTAGTCTTTGTATATTTTTAACTTATCAAACCAGTCGATATACCTATCTCTTTTATCATTTTTTAATCATCTTAACTTCTTGCATTTAAAATTCCACTCTTTGTTTGACTACATCTAAATAAACTTGTATACATATTAGGACTATATTCATAAAAATATGACATAATAGGCAATCTTTCTTTCGTTCTAAATTTAGAACATTTTATCAACGCCTCTTGCGATATTCTCAACGGAACAATAAAATATTATGGATATGTTTATGAGATATTAAATTTTTTATTATTGATTATTTGATATACATGATTTGTCGAGGGCTGACTTTGTAATAATGGATTATATACATAATTCGATAAATTTTGTCTTTTTAGTTAATTCTATAATGTATAGACATCCCAACCAACTATTTTTTTATTTACTAAATCAATATTCTAGTACCTCGACCGTATTTAAATGCATAAAATTTATTTATACCATCAGGAAATCCAAATTCTCTTATTAATTTTTACATCTATATTAATTTATCTGTAAGAACTGATTGAATATAAAACACCCGATTATCTTTTAAAGTAAACTGCAATTTAGGTGTTTATTTCTTGATCTGTATCATTTCGATATGTTGAATCATTCCAAAATATATATGTAGAAAATTTGATGTATTGACTTTCTTCTTTAAAGAAGATGAATAAAGAAAATCTGGTAAAACTAATATTTGTCTATCAGTTATTATTATATGTTCTATCGTATTAAAATTTTATTAATATTTTTGTTTTGCCAAAAAGAGATTTTTTTATTAGAAAAAAACTGATTATATCTTATGGATTTCATTTTGAGGTAAGTTTAAAGTTTTATTATTTATGATTCGTAATTGTGAATATCTAAGATCTATTTATTATTGTGAAACTGTATGCACTTTACTTTAACTTTGTTAATCTTATTACATTGAAGTACCTTAACTTTATTTACTTTATTTTTTAAAGAGATTTTTTATCCACATTGGTCTTATATAATACTTTTGTAAATATAATATAATCTTTTTATAATACATGTAAGATTCAGAACAATAGTATTTGAATGGATTTCATATTATGTAAGTAATTGTTGTTGGATGCATCCTTTCTTTATTATTGAAAATAGTAATAACAAAAGATAATTTTATTAAGGTATCAATTATGGGTCTTTCTATATCTATGATATTTTGCTATTCAAGTCATAAAAAAACTTATGATCGCTTAAGTTATTAATATTTTATAAACTGTCTTGTGGTCTACATAATTTCAATAGGGTTAATGAAATATTTTTATATTAAATACTGCCAACTTAAAAGCAAATCTTTATAAACTCATAAAATGAATATTTAGAACATAATCATCAAATTTTCTATGCTTTATCTATTTCTCACCATATTTTTTTACTCAATCTATTTTAATATTCTCAATATAATTTTAACTGAATAAAAAATCTTTATTTGTGCCTTTATAGTTATAGGAGCCTTATTA
>Ga0169931_10013010_pt1 | contig 11437 bp, 13 predicted proteins | sample Kivu_15m_20L_FD_129675 | JGI IMG/M metagenome (GOLD analysis project Ga0169931, IMG submission 129675) | Freshwater microbial communities from Lake Kivu, Western Province, Rwanda to study Microbial Dark Matter (Phase II) - Kivu_15m_20L... | ecosystem: Environmental > Aquatic > Freshwater > Lake... | reverse complement strand
TAAAATTTAAGAATCTGGGTTAAAATTTAAGAATCTGGGTTAAAATTTCTAATTGGGTTAAAATCCAAAAATCTGGGTTAAAATTTAAGAATCTGGGTTAATAATACATATCTATTCAATACCCTATGCGCGGGGCTTTGCCCCGCCGAGGCCCCTCAGGGCCGAGGTTTATTTTGCAAAGCAAAATAAACAGAAATTGATTTATTTTATGGATGAATTATAAGGTAATAAATGTTATCTTTTCTAACTAAAACCAAAGTAACTAATTTAACAGATAGTCAAAATATAGCGTATGATGCTTATCTTGAAGGAAAAAATATTTTAATTTCTGGACAAGCCGGCACAGGAAAATCTCATTTAATCAAAAAAATTGTATCTCATTGTGACAGAATAAAAAAACAGGTTGCTGTTACAGCAATGACTGGTGCTGCAGCTTGTTTAGTGAATGGTAAAACTATTCATTCTTGGGGTAGTCTGGGATTAGGAGATAAATCTTCTGATTTTTTGGCTGACAAGATATTAAAATCGTGGCCTAAGAGAACTAAATGGCAGAGGACAAGATTATTAATCATTGATGAAGTATCCATGATGAATGCTATTTTTTTTGAATTACTGGAAGAGGTTGCTCGATTAGTAAGAGGAAGTGAAAGACCATTTGGAGGAATGCAAGTTATTTTTCTGGGTGATTTTTATCAATTACCTCCAGTGTCAAAAGTCGGTGAAGATGATAGATTTTGTTTTGAGAGTAATCGTTGGAAAGAATGTATTGATAAAGTCGTTATTTTAAAAGAAATTATGCGTCAAAAAGATCCAGTATTCCAAAAAGTATTGTCCGAAGTTAGAATCGGAAGAGTAAGCGATGAATCCATACAAATTATTCAATCTAGAGTTGGCGTGGAACCAGATTTATCATCTGGTATTATTCCCACAATGTTGTATTCAACTAAAAAATCAGTTGATAAAATAAACAAAGAAGAGTTTGATAAATTACCTGATGAAACTGTGATTGAATATGAAACTATTTATGAAATTGTTGGAGAAAGAACATCTAAAATTCGAGATGAAGAATTTGAAAGATATAAAGAGATAGTTGATAAAGAGAATAATTATGAAAAAGTTTTACATTTATCAATCGGTGCTCAAGTTATGTTACTTAAAAATCTTGATCAAGAAAAAGGCTTAGTAAATGGATCAAGAGGAGTTATTATGGGATTCAACGAAAAGGACTTACCATTGGTTAAATTTGTTAACAATGAAATTGAGGAAATTGATAGACAAGAATATGTTTATGAGATTTCTGGAATAACTAATATTGTTGCAAAACAGATTCCATTAGCTTTGGCTTGGTGTTCCACTATACATAAATCGCAGGGTCAAAGTCTGGATTGTGTGAAAATAAATATTGGAAAAGGAATTTTTGAGTATGGACAGACATATGTGGCTTTATCTAGAGCAAGAAATTTGGAAGGATTATTTATAGAGGAATTTGATCCAAAAAGAATAAAAGTTCATCCAAAAGTGTTGGAATATCTGGATGAGACTTAAAAAATTGATATAAAATAATTTTGATTTTATAATGGAAGAAATGATAAAAATTGAAAATATGAATATAATAACATCTAAATGGAAGATTGTAATAGAAAATATTTATATAACTTTTTTACTAATTTTATCTAAAATAACTAATGATGTCCCGAATACTTTTAAAATAAGTATTTTATTATTATCATCTAATCTATATGTCGAATTATTTGTATATTTTATGATATGGAAAATATATACACCTTATATTGGAAGGAAATTCAATGAAGTTGATCAATTTATTGAATGGAAATCTAAACAATATATTTTCTGTATAAAGGAATGCATAATAATTTCAAAATATATATTATATATAATCACATTCTTTTTGATCGTTACTTCTGATGATATTTTCTCAACTCAAATAACAAAGTATTTGTTTATTACATATTTATTCTTAGTATTTATGAATTTATTGTATGTTATTTTTTCTTGTATTTACTGTAAATTTTCTGAGGCAACATTTGAAATTACAGAAGAAATGAACGATATAAAATATTATTCAGAAGAAGAATGTTGTATTTGTCTAGATAAAAATATAGAGAAAGAATGGAAAATATTACAATGTGCACATAAATTCCATTCAGAATGCATTGATAACTGGACAAATATCAATAATACTTGTCCAATATGTAGGGATTGATTTATGATTTTTTAGCGGCGGTATAGATCCAATGACTAGTAACTTTCCATACTATTCCAAAAATAACGGCATGAACTAAAGCCACTATATATTTACCACCTTTTGGTGGTAATGTAACAACAATACCAGGCGTTAATAAAAAGAAAAGTAATACAGCATATACTGTTAAAACTATAGATTCTTTAGAAGAAATCCAATCTAAATATTTATTCATATATATCTTATAAAATATTTTTTATAAAATTAATTTGTGGAACCAAATCCTCCTTCACCTCTCTCGGTTTTTCCAAAAATTTCTTCATTTTCAATTATCTCCACTTCAAAAGCAGACAAATTGGGAGCACAAATTTGGAATAATCTCTCTTTTTTCTTTGCATAATTTTCTAACACATCCTTAATATCATTATTTCTATCAATATTATCAACAACTGCTATAATATCTCCTCTATAACCTGCATCAATAATTCCAACTGAATTTGCCAATCTTAAAGGCGTCTTAATAATACTTGATCTAGGATATAAATAATATCCAGAATACTGTTCATTTACTAAATTATACATTGCACATTTAATTCCTTGAGGTAATTTAACAGTTATATCACTAATTTTATTTTTTTCAAAATTTTCAAGATAATCATATGGAATCAATAAATCAAAACCAGAATCAGGAAATTGACTGTTATTTACTTTATCATTGTGTGCTAATACTTTTTCACGATATAATTGCTTAATTTCTTCATCATTAGATGAAACAAAAAGATATAATTTATACTGTGGATTTTTCATAATATATTTATAAATAATAAACACTTTTTAAACTACTTCAGGTTTTGTTGGGGCTTAAGCCCCAACAAAACCTTCAGCTCGGGGATATCGGCCTTTGGCCTCTCATACTTCAGGCTTGCAAGCAAGCCTTCAGCTCGGGTCCTCTGGACCCTCGGCTCGCTATCGCTCGCATAAAAAGTGAACTCTAAAATTATTCTAAATTTGGAAGACCATTGGCCTCTCATTCCCCTCGGCTCGCATACTTCAGGCTTGCAAGCAAGCCTTCAGCTCGGGTCCTATGGACCCTCGGCTCGCTATCGCTCGCATAAAAAGTGAACTAGAAAATTATTCTAAATTTGGAAGACCTTTGGCCTCTCAATCCCCTCAGCGAGCTATCACTCGCATATAAAGTGAACTCTAAAATTATTCTAAATTGCTCGGCCCTTGGCCGAGCCGAGGGGATTGAGAGGCCAAAGGCCGATATCCCCGAGCTGAAGGGGCGCTAAGCGCCCCTTCAGTATTCCACCTCGAAAACCCAGCGAATACATTTCTTTTCATTTCTCCATTTATTTTTTCGATATGAATCGCTATGGAGTAAACTGGTTTGAAACAATAATAGTTATGTATTTCGTGGTAAATAAATTTCGTGTTCAATATTCTAATAGATGAAACAGAAATTCTTCCTGATTTGAAACCTATATAAAAATGTGGTTTATATATTTCAGAACTTGAACATAAAATTTCATCATCAAATTGTTCATAATACATTACAAAAAAATTGTCATCCAGAATAAACATTTTTTTCTGGATGCAAACTAAAAAATACTTTCTCCCATCAAAATTACAGGTTGAAGTCGTAACTATTTTTTCATCAAATTCTTTCTCATTCAACACTGTGTTTGTTAAAGGATTTAACATTTTTACAGTTTTATTTGTCATCACAAATTTATCAGGAGATATAACATTCTCCTTCATAAACTTCTTATTCGAACAAAAACAAGAAAATACCATTTATTTATCCATAAGATAAATAATATTAATTATCAATTTTTTTTATAAATTTTTATTTTTTTTATTACTGATGATTTCCAGGAGCAGTCATTCTTCCACGACCTCTTGGAGCACCTCTGAATGAAGAACCTCCTCTGAATGGAGCAGATCCTCTCATTGGAGTTCTTAAACCTCCAAATGAAGGTCTCTGTGGAGATGTATCTTCTGAACGAGGATGTTCAGGTGTCTTTGAAGGAGAAGTTCCAGGACGAGCAATGTATGGACGAATAGGAACAAAAGGGCGACGAGGGAGCTGAGTATTCTGATGTCTATCCCAGCTCACAAAAATCGCACAAAGACGAGGATTCTTCTGATGTCTCTGAAAATAAACTCTCAACTGATTTCTCTTATCAATTTGTTCATCATTTCCTTCAGCAGAAGTAACCTGAGAATTAAAAAATTCTCTGAGTTTTGCCATCAAAGTATCCTCATACTTGATTCCAGTAGGCTGAACTAAAGCCATAATGTGTAATCCATTAACACATCCTTCATCATTTCCAAAAGTCAATTGAGTTGCCTCAGGAACTCCAGTCGCCTCTCCATCATCAACAACACTCTCACCTGCTTCAACCGCAACATGAGCCTTTGGCTGGTTAGTCCAACGATAGATAGGATATCTGAATTTTCCTTCAGTAGCAGCAACCTTGATGCGTTCCATAACACCATCAGTCAAAATTTCAAAAGCCTCATCTCTGGCTTTGGTGTAACGCTCTTGACGTTCATTTGAATTTTCACGTCTTGCGTCAAGAGAAAGTTTCCTAAGTTCTAAAACTGTAGTCATAATATACTAATTTAAATTATGAAGTTTTTTTTAAATCAATTTTTTTTCACTTTTTCGTTTTCTGTTTTTTTCATTTTATAATAGGGTTGGTCCATATAACTTTTATTACTTAGTTTAATTCCAAATCCTTTCGCATAATATTTTCTGAAATTCTCCTTGAAAACCTCAATATTACCTGTTTTATCTTCTTCAGATAAAATATATTCATCCAGAGCCCTCACATAAACATTTTTTCTTCTTATCGCTGAAAAATGTAATATATGTCTAATCATATCCTGCTCTCCTGCAACATAATAAGCATCATTATCATAATCAATATGAATCGGTAATATGTTCATTCTAGGAACAAATGCACCATTTCTTAGTTTTAAAAGTAATTTTGGATTTTTGCAGACTCCTTCAGAAAAAAATACGATTCTTCTTCCCTTGTTTAAATATTCTTGTATTTTTTCCGTTAAATTTCCACTAAAATCAGATGTCAAGTATATTGACCGATAATTTATAACTTTTTTAATAATTGGAACATTTGCTATAAAATCAGAAACAATAAATTTTGCATCTGGAAAAAGATGTATTAGAAAAAAAGCATCACAGTAACTCGCATGGTTTGCTACAATAATTTGAGCTTTACTATTTTTGATTATATTTTTTGTTTTTTCATCAATTCTAAAATTCTTATAGCCATACAAATACATCTTTAAAATTGACATATATTTACTCAAATAATTATTATAATCACTTACCTCAGTCGTCATAGTAAATGATAAAATTATTATAATTATATAATAAACAAAAATCAATAATAGTCTTGGTAGTCCAACTAACAAAAATTTAAACATTGTTTTTGCACTCCAAAATCTAATCTCATTGGCTTCAAATGGATTATCTTCATCTTCCTTTGCATATAAATCTTCCATTTATATACAAAAATTTTATATTTTACTAAACTGAACTTATTAATTTATACATATCAATAACCATCCCACCAATCTGCAGTAAACTCTCATTCCCTTCCAAAAATAACATATTATAATTTCCAATACACTCTATTATCCTTCTCTTCATATTCTCATTTTCAATTATATTACTATTAATCACTTCATTATTCAATGTAATACATATATCTGAACTTTGGTATCCATCATTTTTTAAATTATTTATTATATTTATTGCACTTTTTAACTGTTTAGTTTTCAATAATATTAAAAAATCCTTCAATAATAAAGGTGACGGTTTATCACATAAATTAAATATTTCTTCATCTCCAATTTCATTGTCTCCCATATAATTCGCTTTCACCAATTCCAATTTATTCAACATTTCCCTTAAATCTGACTTATTCTCAGTTAAATCAATAATACAATTTAATGCACTCATAGTTATATTAATATTCTCCTTAATACAAACATCATTTAATCGTTCCAAAACATCATCTCTATCTATCTTTCCAAAATACATAATCTTACATCTTGACTGAATCCCTGATATAATATTCTCTATATTATTACATGTAAATAAAAATTTAGTTGTATCTTCATACTGTTCCATTGTTCTTTTCAACGCTAATTGTGCAGTATTTGTCATATTATCACTTTCATCTAAAATTATTATCTTATATTTATCAGCACACGACTTTCTTTGTGAAAATATTTTTATTTTTGATCTAACCACTTCTATTCCTCTTTCATCACTTGCATTTAATTCCATACAATAATCATTATACAATGGACCTAAATATTCATTTGCAAATGCTAATACAGCAGAGGTTTTACCTCCTCCTGGTTCTCCAGTAAGTAATAGATTCGGGATATTTTTGGTTTCAATGAATTTTTTTAAAAATATGATTTGATTTTTATTACCAACTATATCATCCAATTTTAATGGTCGATATTTTTCAATTAATGGTAATGTTTCCTCCATTTTATATTTATACTTAAATTACTTTTAAATTTTGAAGGATTTTTTCTTGAACCTCTATTTTTCCCTTTATTTTTTTTATTATTTCCTCATAAATTTCTTTTTTCCTTGCCTTCATTAATTTAATCTCATTTACTTCCAATTTTTTCTGTAAATTAGCTAATTTATCATTATTTTTTTTAATTTCATCAAGGAAAACTTTATGTTTTTCCATCATTAATACTATTTTATAACTTGTCATTTTTGAATAATTACTTGTTGGTAACAAATTTTTTTCCACAAATCTATCTATTATTTCAGATTGCTCATTCTGTGATAGGAGATTATTTGTCATTGGATTTATAAAACATTTTCTTACCAAAAACCAATCATACAAAGAAAATAATGAATATCTTGTTTTTCCTAATACAAATGGATTCTCAATTCTATTTCCATAAATTGGATCTATATCTTGTTCATATTCTTCCATAAATTATTTTATACAATAATTTTTTAAATAAAAAAAATTGATAGTTATTTTTACTAAATCTTATCCCTGTAATAAAATGCCTTTCAAGAATTTTGAAGACAAGAAACCATCATACCATACATTTACCTTTAGAAAAGGAATTCCAAAATTTATCGCCATCTCACTCTGTCTTAGAGCCAGAAGGCACATGTCTCCTCAAAGAGTATGGTTTAATGTTGAGGATTCTTATGAAGAAGTTGTTGTTGATGGTTCATTTGTTGAAAGAAAAGAAATACAATGCATTGCTTACATAAGTGATGAAGGAGCTTCTCAGCTTAAGACAAATCTTGAACAAATCGTCAAATTAAAGAGATCAGCTAACTTTGGCTTACCTCTTCACGCTCTTGAATTCCTTTCAAAGGTAATCAAACAAGAGAGTGGATTTGATATCGATTACTTTGTCGAGAGAGATGGAGAAAAATACAAATCAAGAATTGAGGTTTTTGGAATCGAGAGAGATGAATTCATCAATACTATCAGAGAGTATCAAGAAAAATATCAATATAATATTCCACAACTTCTCAGTGTCATTGTTAAAGACAGAATGAAGTGTGAAATAGAAAGAGAAGATCTTGATATTGTCCCTTGTGGAGAAAATTCAATTGTCTATCCAAGAGGTGAGAAAGCAGATGATTTCTATGAAGAATTCAATGCACTTTTTCACAGTCTTGATCACAAAAACGTTGAATTTCCTGGTGAAAAAGACGAAATTCTTAAACTCGCTTGCAAAGAAGTTCAAGTCAAAGATGTCTATTACTTCATTAAGAATCAAGTCATCAAACTGAAAGGTTTTGAAAACCTTGAACTTTTTGCATCTACAATTTCTATCAAACTTGAGCAAATCAAAAAAGATAGAATTGAAACTCCTCAAATCATCATTGATCTCTTAAGATCTGATACTCCTAAAAGCATTGAAAGAGGATCACCAACGGTGAACTTTAGATGTGATTCGAGAGCATCCAGAGCATCAAGCAATACTTTTGAATCCCTTGAGGAAGAAATATTGTGTGATGATACTTTTGGAGAAATGTAAATTTCTCGTTATTTTTCAACATTTATTTTATAATAAACTAAAAATGCAATATGAAGCACCTCATTTCATTAAAACTTTCTTCTGTAATGATTGCAAAAAGGATGTATCTTGTTTAAGATGGAAGGATATCTCTCCAAATTTAAATAAAGGATCACAATATAAATGTGATGAATGTTGGGTTAAATTTGAAAAGGATTTTGATGTGTTTTGTTTAAAAACAAAGATGCAAATGCAATCAATTTAAAAAAGTTTCATTATTTCTTAGATAATGAAAACTTTAGTAGAAAAATATAGACCTAATTCTATCAACGAAGTTTTCCTAGAAGAAAAAAATCAAACATGTATTAACCACTTCATTGAAAAGAAAAATTTTCCTAATTTATTATTTTATGGTCCATCTGGAACAGGAAAAACCTCAACTATTATTGCTATGGCCAGAGAAATATACAAGGAAAAGTATAATTTAATGGTATTAGAATTAAACGCGAGTGATAATCGGAACATTCAGGTTGTTAGAAAAATCATTAAGGAATTTGCTAGTTGTAAGACATTATTTAATTCTGGATATAAATTAATTATTTTAGATGAAGTTGATAGTATGACAAATGATGCTCAATTTTGTTTAAGAAGAATTATGGAAACTTATTGTGAAAATGTTAGATTTTGTTTTATTTGCAATTTTGTCGGTAAAATTATTCCAGCGATTCAATCTAGATGTTCAAAATTTAAATTTTCTAATTTAAAAAATGAACAAATCGCTACAAGATTGGACTCGATTATGAAAGAGGAAAATATTGTTGTTAACAAGAAAATATTGGATGTAATAATGGTATATTGTAATGGGGACATGAGGAAAATATTGAATTATATACAATTATTTAAATATCACAAATGCACAGAAAACACAGATGATTATTTTTCCTTACTTAGAATTCCTAATTTGGAATATATAGAGGATTTTTATAAAAAATTAATTAAAAATATTGATACTGATGAATTATACATGATTTTTGAGGTGGGTTTGAAAAAAGGTTATTATGACTTAGAAACTTTTTGTCAATCTCTATATAAAATATTAATTAAAAATTATGAAAATATTGATGAAAAATTATTTGTGAGTTTGGTTGAAAGGCTATGTGTTATTGATAAAAATCCACATAAAATTAGTAATCATCAGGCAGTTGTGGATAATATATCTTTTATGAATTGTGCGTAAAAAAAAGGTATTAAAATTATTGATTATTTTATTATATAATAAAATGATAGTAGATATTTATGCAGAAAAGAAGAAAAGGGGACGTAAGAAAAAAGTAGTTGAAGCAGTAGAAAATGAGAAAAAACAAGAAGAAAATATATTTATCAATTCAATTTTAACAAAAAGGGAGAAACAACGAATGGAAAAATATGGTATTATTGGATATGAATCGGTTGTGGATATTTTTAATAATATTTGTCTTTCCAAAAATCTTCCAAATCTTACAATTTTTGGAGAGGGAGGTTCTGGAAAATCATATTTAATTAATTGGCTATTAGCTAAATTATTTAAAAATCATTTCAAGGAAAGAGTTTTGTATATGAGTTTGAATGACGAAAGAGGTATTTCAACAATGAGAGAAAAAATTAAAGCTTTCTCTAATATTCAAGTTAAAGAAAATCCCGATATACCTAGTTTTAAGGTAATCGTTTTCGATCAAGCAGAATATATTTCACTAGATGCTCAAAATGCTTTAAGAAGAATTATTGAGGTTTCTAACAATATATCTAGGTTTATTTTTTTAACAAGAAATACAAGATGTATAATAGATCCAATTTTATCAAGATGTCTTCAATTAAATTTAAACACATATGCTCAGACAAATAGAAGTAAAAAATATTTGGAATTTTTTCCAGAAATTGGAAAAACTAAGATAGATGAGATATGTGAGATGTATGGTAATTTTGGAAGGGAAATTGCTATTTTAGAGACACTAACAAAATTAACCCAGAATGAAATTGAAAAATTTGAAATTTGGGAAAAAATTATTTCAGATGAAGATTGTGATTATTTATTTAGGTTATATAAAAATAGGCAAACAACATTAAGTGATTATGTTAATTTTGTAAGTGATAAAATGAGAAACGTTAATATCAATCTTTCTTTAAAAAAAATTTATAATAAATTAAGAAAACAAACTAATAATCTATTCTTGTTAAGTGAAAATTTTATTAATTTTGAGGTTAGTTCCAATTTAGATTCTTCTGACAATATTTTTTTAATTAATCTTCTAAGAAAAAACTGATTAATTTCTCATTTATATTATCCAATAATACAAATGTTTGTTATTAAAGAAAAAAATTTATTTTGTATAGATCTTTCAAATGGTCTTTTTTATTCCATCATTTGTCCAGAAGAATTGATAAATTTAGACATTGTTGAGATAGTTGGTGACATTATAGATGAAATTCTGGATGAAAATAGTTTAGTAATTGCTAAAAAGAAATACAATTTTCTTCAATATGGTGGAAGCAAAATGGTAAAAAAAATAAATTCAAATAAAAATATTTTTGGAATTATCGATTTTACCCATAAAATTCAATATGGAAAAGAAAAAGATAAATTTATTACCATCTTTAGAACCCTCACCGGCGATTCACTTCTTATCAAAACCAAAAATAGACTCTCCAATAATGTTTATGCAACTGCTGAATTAACCAATGAAATACATCAAAATTTACCCATTTCTAATTGCACCAATATATTTGGAACAGTTTGTGATGAAAATCTTGACATATTAAGTCCATTCTATGCAAATGATGTTATTCCTAAAAAATGGAAAAAGAAAATATTACCAAATGTTAATTCATTTGAAGGTGTTATTGATTTAACCAATAAATATGTTTTTTCAATTGATGGTGATACCACAGTTGATATAGATGATGCATTACATTATGAATTTGATGAAGTAAAAAACTTTCATGTGATTGGAATCCATATTGCAGATGTTGCTAATTTATTTTTAGGAGTCGATAGCAGAGATAATCGTGATTTTATATTGAACTTATTAAATAATGCATCATCGATTTATCCAAACGGTAAAATTGACATGATTTCAAAAGAAGTTGGAGAAGATATTTGTAGTTTAAAAGAAGGTGCTATAAGAAGCGTTGTTTCTTTATTAC
>Ga0169931_10013009_pt1 | contig 11437 bp, 8 predicted proteins | sample Kivu_15m_20L_FD_129675 | JGI IMG/M metagenome (GOLD analysis project Ga0169931, IMG submission 129675) | Freshwater microbial communities from Lake Kivu, Western Province, Rwanda to study Microbial Dark Matter (Phase II) - Kivu_15m_20L... | ecosystem: Environmental > Aquatic > Freshwater > Lake ... | reverse complement strand
GCCTATTGGCGCGAAGCGGGGGCGCGGGATGACCGCAAGGCGCCCGCCAGCGCCCGTGGAGGCCGGCGGACCAAATCGTACCGACAGCCAATTTGCTGCAAACCCAATGGCCATCGATGCGTAGCTCATTTTCGGGGCCGACCTGGTGAAATTTCCGGGCTAACCCGCTGCCTGCGTCACGGCAGCGTGCCGGGCGGTCGCATCGGCGACCATGCCCCGGGGCGGCGCTGCCCGCGCCCGCGCCTCCCTGGGGGGGAGGCGCGGGGTTTCGGGGTAACATCCTTGCCACTTTTGGGGCCGCCGGCCCCTGCCCCGGGACCACCCGGCTGCGGGTGCCCAGCCCGTGGTTCCGTGCGCGACCCCGGGGCGGCAAGACTGCTGCGACCACTGCCATGGATGCCCAGAGCTACGACTACGTGATCATCGGTGCCGGTACCGCCGGCTGCGTGCTGGCCAACCGTCTGTCGGCGGACCCGTCGCGACGGGTGCTGTTGGTGGAGGCCGGCGGCAACGACGACTACTTCTGGATCCACGTGCCGGTGGGGTATCTCTACACCATCGCCAATCCGCGCACCGACTGGTGCTTCAAGACCACGCCGCAGCCCGGGCTCAACGGGCGCAGCATCGGCTACGCCCGCGGCAAGGTGATCGGCGGCTGCTCATCGATCAACGCCATGATCTACATGCGCGGCCAGCGCAGCGACTACGACCACTGGGCGTCGCTGGGCAATCGTGGCTGGTCCTGGGACGAAGTGCTGCCGGTGTTCCGCCAGACCGAGGATTACGTGCACGGCGCGGACGAATTCCACGGCGCTGGCGGCGAACTCCGTGTCGAGGAGCGGCGCGTGTCCTGGGACATCCTCGACGCCTGGCGCGAAGCGGCGGAAGAGTGCGGCATTCCGAAGATCGCGGAATTCAACCGTGGCGACAACTTCGGCAATGCGTACTTCCAGATGAACCAGCGGCGCGGGGTGCGCTGGAGCGCGACCAAGGCCTTCATCCGCCCCGTCCAGGGCAGACCCAATCTCGACATCCGGCTCGGCGCCCACATGCTGGGCCTGCAGTTCGACCGCAGTGGCGATCAGCCGCGCGCGACCGGCGTGCGCCTGCGCCTGTCGGACGGCAGCCTGCAGGAGGTGGCGGCCGCGCGCGAGGTGATCCTCGCCGCCGGGGCCATTGGTTCGCCGCAGCTGCTGCAGTTGTCGGGCATCGGCCCCGAGGCCCTGCTGGCGCGCCATGGCATCCCGCTGGTGCAGGCCCTGCCCGGCGTGGGCGAGAACCTTCAGGACCACCTGCAGATCCGCATCCAGTACAAGGTGTCGAACGTGCGCACCCTGAACGAGCGCGCCAATTCGCTGCTGGGCATGGCCGCCATGGGGCTGGAGTACCTGCTGTTCCGAACCGGGCCGCTCACCATGCCGCCGTCGCAACTGGGGGCGTTCGCGCGCAGCGACCCGTCGCAGGCCTCGGCCAACATCGAGTGGCACGTGCAGCCGCTGTCGCTGGACAAGTTCGGCGAGCCGCTGCACCCTTTCCCTGCCATCACGCCTTCGGTGTGCAATCTGCGCCCGGCCAGCCGCGGCACGGTGCGCATCACCGGCACCGATCCATTGGCCGCTCCGGCGATCGACCCGAACTATCTGTCCGCCGAGGAGGACAGGCGCATCGCGGTCGATGGCGTCCGCTTCACCCGGCGCATCATGGCTGCGCGGGCGCTGGCGCGTTTCCAGCCGGAGGAGTTCAAGCCTGGGCCGGCACTGCAGTCCGACGAGGAACTGCTGGCCGCCGCCGGCGATCTCGGCACCACCATCTTCCACCCGGTGGGCACCTGCCGCATGGGGCCCGACGCCCTGGCCGTGGTGGACGACCGGCTGCGGGTGCGTGGCGTGCGCGGCCTGCGGGTGATCGACGCCTCGGTGATGCCGACCATCACCTCGGGCAACACCAATGCGCCCACGGTGATGATCGCCGAGAAGGGCGCCGCTTTCGTGATGGAGGAGAACGCGACATGACCGCAAGCGATGGCATCCGGGTGAACGGCGCCCGGCTGTGGGACAGCCTGATGCAACTGGCGGCGGTGGGCGCCACGCCCAAGGGGGGTGTGCGCCGACTGGCCCTGACCGACCTGGACCGCGAGGGCCGGGATCTGGTGACGGGCTGGATGCGGGAGTCGGGCCTGACGGTGAGCGTGGATCGCATCGGCAACATCTTCGGCCGCCGTCCAGGCACCGACCCGTCGTTGCCGCCGATCATGGCGGGCAGCCACATCGACACCCAGCCCTCGGGCGGGAAGTTCGACGGCAACTACGGCGTGCTGGCAGCCCTCGAGGTGGTGCGCACCCTGGAGGATCACGCCATCCGCACCGCTGCGCCGCTGGAGGTCGCGATCTGGACCAACGAGGAGGGCACGCGCTTCCAGCCGGTGATGATGGGTTCGGGCGTGTTCGCCGGCGTGTTCGATCTCGACGAAATGCTGTCGAGGGCCGACCTGGAAGGGCGCCGCGTTGGCGACGAGCTGCGGCGCATCGGCTACGCCGGCCCCGCGCCTTGCGGCCAGCGCCCGGTGGGCGCGTATTTCGAGGCCCACATCGAGCAGGGGCCCATCCTCGAGGACACCGGTCACGTCATCGGCGCGGTGGGGGGCGTGATGGGCCTGCGCTGGCTGCAGGCGACGGTGTCGGGCCAGGATGCGCACGCCGGTCCTACGCCCATGCACCTGCGGCGCGATGCATTGCTGGCGGCGTCCGGGCTGGTCGGCGAGGTCAATCGCATCGCCCGCGAACACGCGCCTGCCGGTCGCGGCACCGTGGGGTATTTCCAGGTCAAGCCGAATTCCATCAACGTGGTGCCCGGGGAGGTGGTGTTCTCGGTGGACATCCGGCACGCCACCACCGAAGGTCTGGACGCGATGGAGGCGGCGCTGCGCACCGCCTGCCAGGCGACGGGCGATGGCCACGCGGTGCGGGTGGCGCTGGCCGACATCTCGCGCTTCGCGCCGACGGTGTTCGACGCGTCGATGATCCAGTCGGTGCGGGACGCCGCCGGGCGGCTTGGCATGAAGCACCTGGACATGGTCAGCGGTGCCGGCCACGATGCCGTCTACCTCGCGCGGATCGCACCCACCGCCATGATCTTCGTGCCCTGCGAGGGCGGCATCTCGCACAACGAGATCGAGAACGCCCGCCCGGAACATCTCGAGGCAGGCTGCAACGTGCTGCTGCAGGCGATGCTGGGCCAGGCCGGCGCCTGAGACGTCTCGCCCGCGCGGCCTGGCGTCGCCGCCGCTATCGGACTTCCGGGCCAGGCCGGCGGGTGAGCGCCAGGGCGGTCAGGTCGTCGTCGCTGCCGGTGTCGCCGCTGAACCTGGCGATGGCGGCGAACAAGGCCTGAACGACCGCGGGTGCGCCTTCCGCCACGGCCGGCAGCAGCACCTCTTCCAGGCGTTGCTCACCGAAGCGTTGCCCGGAGGGGGAGCGCGCCTCGAACACGCCGTCGGTGAACAGCAGCAGCGTCGCACCCGGCGCCAGCACTCTGTCGCCGGCGTGGTAGTGGCGCCCGTGCCGCGCGCCGCACACGAGATTGCGCGGTTCGGAGAGCCTGGCGACGCGACCGTCCGGCTCGAGCAGCAGCGGCGGCTCGTGGCCGGCGTTGACGTAGCTCAGCCAGCCGGTCGAGCGCTGGTAGATGGCGCAGAACAGCGTGACGAACAGGCGACCCTCGGTGCCAAGGAACAGTGCGTCGTTGACGCGTTCGACGATGCCGCCGATGCCGGGGATGGCGCCGTCCGGACGTTGCAGCGCCTCCCCGCGCAGCAGGGTGAGGGTCTTGACCATGAACAGGGCGGCGGGCATGCCCTTGCCGCAGACATCGCCGACGGCGATCAGCACGTGGTCGGCGTCGAGGAAGAAGGCGTCGTAGAAGTCGCCGCCAACCTCGCGCGCCGGCTGCATGCGGCCGGCGCATTCCAGGTCGGCAGCGGCCGCCAGCAGACGGTCGCCCGGTGGGAGCATGCTGGCCTGGATCTCCCTGGCAACGCCCAGTTCGCGCTCCAGCCGCTGCAACTCGAGGCTGGCCGCCAGACGGCGGGCGAGGATCTCGTTGTTGCGCCGCATGCGCGCGGCCAGCAGGCTCATGAGGTTGCGCGCCAGCCGCGGAATGGGCAGCAGCCGCCGCAGGAACACATCGCCAGGAACGAGCAGCAGGCGGCAGTGCCCGTCACTGACCACGTAGGCCGAAACCGGCTGGCGGTCGATCACGGACATCTCGCCGATGCAATCGCCCGCCGGGACCTCGATGTCGTGGGGGCGGTCGGGCGAATCGAGATGGACCCGCAGCCGCCCCGAGATGACGAAGCCGACGTGGTCGTTGCGCTGGCCGGGCTGCATCAGGATCTCGCCATCGGGCAGGTCGACCACGGCGCAGCGGGCCATCAGGTCTGCCAGCACGGATGCGGGCACACCCTCGAATACCCTGAGCGTGCCGAGATGGTCCTGCACCCGGCGGTCGCGCCCCGAACGACGCTCCGGGCCGGCGTTGGCCGCCCGCAGTCTGTCGCCGCGGCGGCGGTCGACGGCGCGTCCCTGCGCGGGTTCGTCCGGCGGGGCGGACCGTTGGAGACGCAGCGCGACGTGGATGTGGTTGCGGCCATTCGCGCGCTCGTAGCGGATGTCGTCGGCGAAGGATCGCACCAGATGGATGCCGAGCCCGCCGATGCGGGCGGTGGCGAGCGAGTGAGGCCGCGCCGCGGTCTGGTACGCGAGCGGATCGAAAGGCGGGCCGCGATCCTCGACCCTGAACCGCAGGCCGTCCGCGATCAGGTCCAGGCGGACGCTGACCGGGCCCGCCCCGGCGCCGGTGTGCTCCGCAATGTTCGCCAGCAATTCGCTCAGGCAGAGGTCGGCGCGTTCGACCAGGGCCGGCGGCAGACCGGCCTGCGCGCAGATCGTGCGAAGCCAGTCGCTGGCCCGGGCGACGCCGGCGGCATCGGGCGACGGGTGCAACGCGTGGGAAGAACCGGCCCGGGCGGCTTCCGGTGCCAGGACTTCCGCGGCAGACATCAGACGACCGCGAATTCCGCTTCGGCGGCGTCGAGACTGTCGTGGATCGGCATGAGCTGGTCGATGCCGGCGGTGTCGAGCACGGTGCGGACGATGCCCTGCGGCAGCGCGAGCACCACCTGGCCACCCAGACGGTCCTGGGCCATGGACAGGGTCAGCAGCAGGCGCAGGCCCACCGAGGCCATGAAGCTGACCTGCGACAGGTTGACCAGCAGGTTGACGCGTCGGCTGTGGACCATGGGCGGCATGGCTTCCTCGGCCTCCCGGGTGCCGTCGATGTCCAGGCGGCCGATGAGGTCCAGCCGCAGGATGTCCCCGGGCTGCGTGGTGGCAATCACTTGCATGTTCGTCGTCTCGGTCAGGTCATGGAGCGCATCGGCTGCCGGGGTGCGACAATCCGCGCGCCATGGCGGGCGCAGATTCGCCAGGGCCCCGAGCGGCGGGTGTCTTGTCCCGTTTACGGATGGACGGAGGAGAAATTCATGGCTGGATTGAGTGCTGCGGACCATTCGAGCTGTCCGCCGCTTGTGAACATCCCGGATCAATACAACGCGGCCCACGACCTGATCGAGCGCAATCTCGCAGCCGGCCGGGCCGCCAAGGCGGCATTCATCGACGATGCCGGCCTCCACACCTATGGGGCACTGGCCGAGCGGGTGAACCGTTTCGGGTCGGCCCTTCGGGCAGCCGGCATGCAGCCCGAGCAGCGCGCCCTGCTGTGCCTGCTGGATACCATCGATTTCCCCACCGCCTTCCTGGGTTGCATCAAGGCCGGCGTGGTGCCCGTCGCCGCGAACACCCTGCTGACCACGGTGGATTACGAATACATGCTGAACGACAGCCGGGCCCGCACCCTGGTGGTGTCGGCAGCCTTGCTGCCCCAGTTCGAGCCGATCCTGGGGCGGCTGCCTTTCCTCGAGCGGGTCATCGTGTCCGAGGGCGGGGGCGGTGACCACCTCGCGTTCGACGCGTTGCTGGCGGGCGGCAGCGCGACGTTCGCACCGGCGGCAACCCGCGCGGACGACATGTGCTTCTGGCTGTATTCGTCAGGATCGACCGGTGCACCCAAGGGAACGGTGCACGTGCACGCCAGCCTCATCCTCACGGCGGAGCTGTATGCGAGACCGGTGCTGGGCATCCGCGAGGACGACGTGGTGTTCTCCGCGGCGAAGCTGTTCTTCGCCTACGGTCTGGGCAATTCGCTTTCCTTCCCGATGGCGGTGGGGGCAACGGCGGTGCTGATGAAGGAGCGGCCCACGCCGGCCTCGGTGGCCGCGCGCCTGCGGCACCACCAGCCCAGCATCTTCTACGCGGTACCCACCCTGTTCGCGGCGATGCTCGCCAGTCCGGAACTGCCGGCGCGCGAGCAGCTCCGCCTGCGTCTGGCCACCTCGGCGGGCGAGGCGCTGCCGGCGGAGATCGGCCGGCGCTTCTCCGGGCATTTCGGCATCGAGGTCCTGGACGGCATCGGGTCGACCGAGATGCTGCACATCTTCCTGTCCAACCGACCCGGTGACGTGCGCCATGGCACCACCGGCAAGCCGGTGCCGGGCTACGAGCTGCGCCTGCTTGACGACCACGGCGCCCCGGTACCCGACGGCGAGCAGGGCGAGCTGCACATCCGCGGCGCCACCGCGGCGATGTGCTACTGGAACAACCGCGACAAGAGCCGCAGCACCTTCCTCGGCGAGTGGACGCGCAGCGGCGACAAGTACCTGCGCGATGCCGACGGCTATTACGTCTACTGCGGGCGCACCGACGACATGCTGAAAGTGAGCGGCATCTACGTCTCGCCGGTGGAGGTCGAGTCGGCCCTGATCTCCCATCCGGCGGTGCTGGAGGCGGCGGTGATCGGCAGTCCGGACAGCGATGCGCTCATCAAGCCCCGGGCCTTCGTGGTGCTCAAGCCCGGGCAGGCGCCATCGCCTGCGCTGGCGGGCGAGCTGCAGCAGCACGTGAAGGGCCGTCTGGCGCCCTACAAGTATCCGCGCTGGATCGAGTTCGTGCCCGACCTGCCCAAGACTGCGACGGGCAAGATACAGCGCTACAGGCTGCGCGCCAGCCACGGCGCGCCGGCAGCGTGACCGGCCCGCGGGCGGGGGTGGCGGCAGATGCCGCCGCGCCGGGTGCGGAGGGCTTCGTCGCGGTCGGGGGGCTGCGCCTGGAAGTGGCCTGGTTCGGCGCCGGGAGAGCGGGCGTACCCATCGTGATGCTGCACGAGGGCCTGGGGTCGGTGGCCATGTGGAAGGACTTCCCGGTGCGGCTGGCGGACGCCACCGGTCGCCCGGTGATGGCCTGGTCGCGCGAAGGGTACGGACGCTCCACCCCGTTGCGGGCGAAGCGCGAGCCCTCGTTCATGCATCGCGAGGCGCTCGAGGTCCTGCCCGCGTTGCGCCGGGCGATGGGGCTGGATGAAGTGGTCTTGTTCGGCCACAGCGACGGTGGCTCGATCGCCCTGATCCACGCGGCCGACGCCGGCATGCCGGTGTCGGGTGTGGTGGTGCTCGCGCCCCATGTGTTCGTCGAGGCGTTCTGCCTGGAAGCGATACGCCGGGCGAGGCAGGTCTGGGAGACCACCGACCTGCGGGCGCGGCTCGGTCGCTACCACGACGATCCGGACTCCGCTTTCCGCGGCTGGAACGACATCTGGCTCGACCCGCGTTTCCCGGCCTGGAACATCGAGGAGGTGCTGCCGCGCATCCCCTGCCCGGTGCTGGCGATACAGGGCGAGGACGACGAATACGGCACCATGGAGCAGATCGACCGCATCGCCCGTCAGTGCGCCGCGGCGACCCTCCTGAAGCTCGCCGCCTGCGGCCACTCGCCGCATCGCGACCAGCCGGAGGCGGTGCTGGAGGCCACGGCCGATTTCGTCAAGGCGCAAACATCGCCTGGAGCGTCCGCAGGGTGGTCGCCAGCGTCGACGGGCGCAGCGCGCCCACCCGCTTGATCAGGCGAACGCGATCAAGCGTTCTGATTTGATCCAGCAGGATCAATCCCTGCCTGCCCTGGAAAGTGAGGGGAATGCGGAAGTGCGCCGGCCAGGCGCCGGTAGTCATCGGTGCCACGATGACGGTCCGCAGATATTCGTTAATCTCGGGGGGAGAGATAACGACGCAGGGGCGGGTCTTCTGGATCTCGCTGCCCACAGTGGGGTCGAGCTGTGCCAGCCAGATATCGCCGGTCTTCATCACCAAACCAGCGAGTCATCACCTTCGTTGGCGAATTCCGGCCACACCGGCAAGTCACTGCCCTGCTCCGCCAGGCGCCGGGCATCTTCCGCCCAACCCTCGCGCGGATTGCGTCGTATGGGACGGATCTCGATGACGCCGTCCCGAACCTGGAGATCGGCAGTGCTCTCCAGCCCCACCTGGGCCAGGATCGGCTTCGGTATCAGCACGCCCTGCGAATTACCCATCTTGCGGATGGCGACTTCCATGATTTCTTTCCCGAGCTGACTATGGAAGCACAATGGTAGCACGGCAGATTGCCCGGGGCGGGGCTGCTCTGGGGCCCTGCCGCCGGTATCGTTCCCTCACGCTGCCATCTCAGCCTCGTGCCGGGGCGTCCTCCCAGTCGGAAACCGGCGCGCAGCTGCAGGCCAGATGGCGGTCGCCCCAGGCGTTGTCGACCCGCGCCACCGGTGGCCAGTACTTGGCCGCCCGCACCCAGGGCAGCGGGAAGGCTGCCTGCTCGCGCGAGTAGGGGTGGGCCCAGTCGGCGGCGAGGCACATCCCGGCGGTGTGCGGGGCGTTGCGCAGCGGGTTGTCCTCGCGGTCCATGCGGCCCTCCTCGATGGCGCGGATCTCCTCGCGGATGGCGATCATGGCTTCGATGAAGCGATCGAGATCCTCCCGGGACTCGCTCTCGGTCGGTTCCACCATCAGGGTGCCGGGCACCGGGAAGCTCATGGTCGGGGCGTGGAAGCCGTAGTCCGCGAGCCGCTTCGCCACGTCCTCGTTGCTGATGCCCACGCTGTCGCGCAGCGGGCGCAGGTCGAGGATGCATTCGTGCGCCACCAGCCCCTGATGCCCGCTGTAGAGGATGGGGTAGTGTGGCGCCAGCCGCGCCGCGATGTAGTTGGCGTTGAGGATGGCCATGCGCGTGGCAGTGGTCAGTCCCGCGGATCCCATGAGCGCGATGTAGGTCCAGGCGATGGGCAGGATGCCGGCCGAACCGAAGGGCGCCGCGCTCACCGGCCCGACGGCGGCACTGTCGTCCAGCGGGTGCCCGGGCAGGAAGGGGGCGAGGTGGGCGCGCACCGCAACCGGTCCGACGCCCGGGCCGCCACCGCCGTGCGGGATGCAGAAGGTCTTGTGCAGGTTGAGGTGGGAGACATCCGCGCCGAAGTGGCCGGGCCGGGCCAGTCCGACCAGGGCGTTGAGGTTGGCACCGTCGAGATACACCTGTCCGCCGTGGGCGTGGACGATGTCGCAGATCTCGCCGATGGCGTCCTCGAACACGCCGTGGGTCGAGGGGTAGGTGACCATGAGCGCCGCCAGGTCTGCCGAGTGTGCCCGGGCCTTGGCCTCGAGGTCCGCGACGTCGACGTTGCCGCGGGCATCGCAGGCCACGACCACCACCTCCATGCCGGCCAGGTGGGCCGAGGCCGGGTTGGTGCCGTGGGCCGAGGAGGGGATCAGACAGACGCGGCGGTGCCCTTCGCCGCGGGCACGGTGGTAGGCGCGGATGGCCAGCAGGCCGGCGAACTCGCCCTGGGCGCCGGAGTTGGGCTGAAGGCTGACGGCGTCGTAGCCGGTGATCTCGCACAGCGCCTGCTCCAGACCCGCGATCAGCTGGGCGTAGCCGGCGGCCTGCTCCGGCGGAGCGTAGGGGTGCAGCCCCGAGAACGCCTCCCAGGTGATGGGCAGCATCTCGGTGGTGGCGTTGAGCTTCATGGTGCAGGAGCCCAGCGGGATCATGCTGCGGTCGAGCGCCAGGTCGCGATCGGCCAGGCGACGCAGGTGGCGCAGCATGGCAGTCTCGGAATGCAGGGTGTTGAACAGCGGATGGGTGAGGAAATCGCTGCGGCGACGCAGCTCCGCCGGGAGGCCGGGTGTCTGCACCCGGGGCGTGGCGGCGCCGGCCATGCCGGCCATGCCGAACAGGTCGAGCAGGCGGTCGACGTCGGCCTCGTCGTGGGTCTCGTCGAAGCTCACGCCGAGGGCGTCGTCGGGCAGGCTGCGCAGGTTGACACAGTCGGCCCGGGCACGGTCGAGCACCGCGGCGCCATGGCGCCCCGCGAGCACGGTGACGGTGTCGAACAGGCTGTCCGATGCGATGGCGAAGCCCCGGGCCTGCACGCCGGTGGCGAAGCGGCAGGCGAGCGCGTGGACGCGGCGGGCGATGGCTCGCAGGCCCTCGGGCCCGTGCCACGCGGCGTAGAACGCGGCCATCACCGCCAGCAGCACCTGCGCGGTGCAGATGTTGGAAGTCGCCTTCTCGCGCCGGATGTGCTGCTCGCGGGTCTGCAGGGCGAGGCGCAGCGCGGGCGCCCCGCCCGCATCCACCGAACGCCCCACCAGCCGGCCGGGAAGCGAGCGGCGGAAGTCGTCCCGGCAGGCCAGATAGGCGGCGTGCGGTCCGCCGTAGCCCATCGGCACGCCGAAGCGCTGGGCGCTGCCGACGGCGATGTCGGCACCCCATTCGCCCGGCGGCGACAGCAGGGTGAGGGACAGCAGGTCGACGGCCACCGTGACCACGGCCCCCGCAGCCCGGGCCTGTTCCACCACGGGCCGCAGGTCGGCCACGACGCCGGTGGTGCCGGGCCACTGCAGGAGCAGGCCGAAGGCGCGGCTGCCGTCCAGCATGTCCGCCACCGCGCCGACACGGACCTCGATGCCGAGCGGCTCGGCGCGCGTGCGCACCACGGCGATGGTCTGGGGATGGCAGTCGGCCGACACCAGGAACACCGGCTCGGCCCCGTGGGCGTGACGCCAGGCCATGGCCATCGCCTCGGCGGCAGCGGTGGCTTCGTCCAGCAGCGAGGCGTTCGCCAGGGGCAGGCCGGTGAGGTCGCAGACCATGGTCTGGAACATCAGCAGGGCCTCGAGCCGGCCCTGGGAGATCTCGGGCTGGTAGGGCGTGTACGCGGTGTACCAGGCCGGGTTTTCCAGGACGTTGCGCTGGACGACCGGGGGCGTGACGGTGCCGTGGTAGCCCTGGCCGATGAAGTTGCGGGCGACGATGTTGCGGCCCGCCATGGTCCGCAGGCGTTCCAACACGGCGGTCTCCGACAGGCCGGGCGGCAGGTCAGGCGCCTCGTGGCTGCGGATGCGTGGCGGCACCACGCGGTCCACCAGTTCCCCCAGCGATCCAACGCCGACGGCCGCGAGCATGTCCGGCAGGTCCGACGGCCGTGGACCGACGTGGCGGGCGAG
>Ga0169931_10013008_pt1 | contig 11438 bp, 7 predicted proteins | sample Kivu_15m_20L_FD_129675 | JGI IMG/M metagenome (GOLD analysis project Ga0169931, IMG submission 129675) | Freshwater microbial communities from Lake Kivu, Western Province, Rwanda to study Microbial Dark Matter (Phase II) - Kivu_15m_20L... | ecosystem: Environmental > Aquatic > Freshwater > Lake ... | reverse complement strand
GTGTATCTACATTTTTTCGTTCTAATCTTGTACGGGAGGAGTATGTGGTGATGAGGTTGAGGGCGGGAATATACCTTTCTTTGGAAATTTAAGTGAAGGGAAAGAAAGAGTATGGGGTTTTACTTATTGGACAATTTTGGTCGTTGTTTCGGTTTTGGATATTGGTCGGGTCGGCCCCATGTTGCAAAAGATGGGAGTACCGGACGACGTTAAAGCCTTGGGCTATCTTAGTATCTGTAAAGATAAATCGATGAGTATTATTATTATTTCATAGATCAGATCCGAAAGGACCAGTGCGCATCAAGCCCAATGAACCGCGTAAACCAAGAGTGGTCAGCCTGGAAACCCTAACACGTTACGTATGCTTTTATTGCAAATGGTGGTAATACAACTAGCAGCTTCTATAGGTCTATAATTTGGGAGAGTCTTTATAAATTACTTTGCAGAGTGCGAAAATCGATCTGCCCGTTGGAATGAGACCTTCGTCGTTTCGGCAATATCAACAAATATGTAATCAAAGGATGTTTCAGTGAGATTAGTAACGAGAGGAACAGGATAATATTTTGATACTCTTGAGTTAGTAATCAATACAGCATCCGTCATTTGATTTCAAACCAAACGCAGCTACGAAGACCTCAGACAATTTCATACGATATTCTCCTGACTTATTTTTTTACAATCAACCGGACTCTATAAGCGCACTCATAGCACACAATTAGAATATAGTTACAAGAACCTCATAATTCTTTTTTCGTCACCTAGACGAGGGAATTAGATCCTGACTTTATTCATCAAGTACACAGGCTGGTGACTTCTTTGTAACCGCGTCTCATCATCTCGACTAATCTATCTATGGACCGGTCAACTAACGATGGAAGTAATTTTTTTCAGAGGAATTAGACCTTTTTAGCATCCATGAATCAACGAATGGTCTCCATCGGATATCCGACTCACTGATAAATTGAGCACGATAAACAGTGGCTAGTGTGACATTTGTCAATGAGTTGACTTCGAAGACCATTCTCATGGACAGTGATAAAAAAACTCGTAGTAAGAACTATGTTGTCAGCCATAAATGTGTTCATAGACTCTGTGCCAACGGCATCAATATCCCCATCCAGAGCAACCTTTTATAAGTATCAAATCTTGCCCGTATCCCGCGTAACAATCCGGTATCTGCGTTTGGGTTTACCGCCTCTAAAATGAAACATTTCTTCGACTTGCTAAGACTAGAGCAGCTCGAAGAATTTTCCAAACATATAATGTTATCGTACATACCGGCGGTCCTAAGATTATGAGTAGCTTGAGGATTTTTCCAAATCGTTGTTATTATAAATCCCGCTAGTCCAAGTAAGATGAAAAAACGCTTTGAAGTGAAGCTCTTGAGAGTTACACGTCTTGTTTATAAAGGATTCGTCACTCTGATGTTCTCGTTACTTCCAGGATGATCCTTGTCTACCGGACAATAGCCAGCATAACAGTTAACCTTCATTAATGATACGAAGGAAAATTGGTATATCATGGATAGGCATTATTGGAATATTGAAGTCCCTGAGATCAAGCATGAGGACCTGGGCTTCATCAGGGTTCGCTTGTTTCATACTACCAACAACTCTCAGCACAGAATCTCACTTATCGCAAAGCCGAATCATGATGAGACTGTTTTCAAAGGAGCGCCGAGAATAGTTGATGAAGTATGTTAAATGCTATGAAAAGTTATCGAGCTATCCGGGACCCCTCGCACAAGATCCAAAGAGCGCCGGACGGCTTACTATTATGAGGATTCATATTTTTACATCGACATCTATCATTGGCGGTTCCCATTCAAAGTGCTGGTGGATATCAGTTTTTGCGGTGATAATATGATCGACTTTGTCTCGAGAATGTACGTCCATCGTTATTACGGAGAAGATAACAGACGAAATCATGGGTTCCATAGACTTAGATATCGATTCACTGCATCTTGTTCACTACCTTAATAATCCTCAAATGGCAAGATTTTTCGTCCGCTATGCAAAGTTGTGTAGGGTATAGGGATAAACATGACTGCATTGGGATCCCAAGATTCGCCTGTCTTCATGGCCTCTGAAAGGATTAACTTCAATAGTCAACCAATTGATGTAGCTTTCTACTCCCACTCCGTAATAAATGGACTACAAAGTCACTCAGTCTTAAGAAATCATAGTATCCACATTTCCTCATTTACAGCATCTCTTGAATTTCTTACACGCGAAAGTCTGGCTGCAGCGTCGAGGCAATAACTTAGACACGGATTTCTTGAATGAGCCATACAATTTGCAGCTATATTCAGAAGCGCCGACACAGACACAAATAGTCGGTGAACAATCCACAACTAGGCGGCGAGAAATCCTCATGGATGAAGGATATATATGTCATAGTCCTTGTGCTTAAGAGAAATAATTCAGTTCCATGGCACATCAAACTTGCTCAACTTCCTTCAGTTTCTGCTATATGTTAAATGTCTTAGTTGTTATTTCAAGAATCTCTTCGATGAATTGACTGTGATTATGATTTTCGAGGCTAGAAATGTCTGAAGTTGGATCAACAGCTTCTATATTTTAAGAGGCCATTGTCAATGTCTTATTATCTAGCTATGCAGATCATTCATATGAGCAGCGCGTCATAGATCCACCATGAAACATCTTGAGAATATTTAGTCCACGACAAATTTCACCAATCTCACTGAAAGAATGTCCCTGGAGTTAAAAGATATCACCAAGCTCACTAAATAATGCAACTTCCTGATCTTTAAAATGAAGAGTGCTCGGAGCACCTGAATCTTGCTTTTTGAAAGTGACAGGGCCTGGGAGGTCCCGTGGAACTTGAATGGTGCATAGCTGCCATAAATATTCAAAAGATCTTCTTCCGATAGTCACGAATAGTAGCCATTATAGCCTAGTAGCCATTATAGCCTAGTAGCCATGAAAGTCTTACTCCTTAAGCCCATCGTCTCCTTGTCGGTATACATAATGGAATGAAGGTGGTTAAGCATTTTCATTAAGTTTTCTAGCATTTAAGCCGTAAACTTAATTATCCCTTCAATTGACAAATGACTGATTTGAGCTCGGTATGCGAGGAATCAACTCGTACGAAACCAACATGACACGACGATTTCAATTAAGATACTACTTCTTGCACCGTTCACAGGTTACTCTTCATCAAACGCATCCACTTAAGAAAAGATAATACCACCATCAGCAATTGTAGTTGAGGACATGATGAAGCTATCAAATATTCATATTCCCTGGATAGAGTAACGAAAGCACAGCATTTGATAAACCGTCGACGACTATTATGAACGACGTCAATATAGCACCGCCAGTCTCGGGAAGCGATTGAAAACGCGAAGTATCCAGTTTGTGTCTATCAATCACTGTTTACCTGCTGTCTCATTCCTTGATGAAGGGAAAGCGGCTACTATGCACAGTTCTTATTGATCTATTCCTTGTTCAGAGTATCAGGAGACAATAAGCGGGGAATTCCATTCCATCATCATCAATGCGCTTACGGTGTTTTTTATTATCTTCTGATTGTCATGCATAGTTTGAGCGTGGTCGACGTACCAGCGATGAAAATAATATTTTCCTCAGATTTCTTCTGTTCATCTCAGTAGTTCACAAGCGATGGAATGGCTCGTCGGGATGCTGTTTCAAGGATTGAAAATAGTATGGGTAGGGTTTGCCCAGTTCGCAAGGTTCCGATTAGATATGTAGATTGATGCGTCATATAGGGCATATGAAATATCAAGATGCAGCTTGCAATATGCCTATTGAGAGTACAGGTCGTGAAATTCCGGATGATCTGCTTGAGCCTAGGTCTCCATTTATGAATAGCGTCAACAAAATCATGTCGAGAAATTTAGCGCATGATAAGATCATTGACTTCGTCGAGAGTATTGATCCAATCACACCTTATGTCGAACCGTTTATACACTGTCATGAAATACGAGGTGATAAGGGGTCTTTCCACTGAGACAATCTCAGTCAAACGAAGTTATATAGATTCATAATATTAATTCTCTGGATTCCTACCCAGCGTCGAAAGGTTTCGGAAGACTGGAAGACCTCAAGGGTTGTCGCTGGAACTGGTATTTCTGTGGTAATAGGTATGTGATTCCAAATAAAAGCTTGCTTACGAGGTTGTTATCAGAAGAATTCATTTTTAGAAGAGGCAATGGATGCGATTACTCTCAACAGATTCTAGGCTAGAACAATGATACAACTGGACCTTCTACGCTTCTTTCTTTCCCTCGCGCTCTAACATCTCACATCCAACTTGTCGAAGTTAAAGTATAGGAAGTTTCGATACCAAGTTAGAGCATCCGCGAAATTCGGTATAATATTGCACTATCTCTGGGAGGTTAATCTTTGAAACTGAGAAAGATGTCTTGAATCCTCAACTTACTCTCTAGAGAGTTTAATTTACGTTCCGTTCATTTCGTATTTCGGCATTTATCAGTTCAGTAGATCAACGACAAAGGGATCCGAAACTCTACAGCGTCCGTAGACTGTTGCGGCAAAGCGACATAGCTTTGTTTCGATTTCCTTCGCTATCGATTGAAAATTTACATTGTCGGTATCAATGTACTTCTTTCAATATCCGTGAGGTCATTGGACTTTGTCTTAATGTTAGCCACCGCTGCTTGAGAGTTTATTACATTATTGAATGAACACTACTCGTAAGAGTTCGTTCTTTGGTCGAGCTGGCACATTAATTCGAAATTCCAGTATGGAGATGGGGAATGATACACGACAACACACAGTAACGAGTACCTTTGCATTATTACTTTATGCCTTCTTACACTTAACATAAAAGCGATGGGGTGCGGGATACCCTTCAACCGTTTTAGTCATATCCAAGGGGTCAAGACTTTCTTTTAAGCTTGTGTTTACCGGTGCCCACGTAGTTATCCTTTTGTGGAAGACGTACAATGGGAAAACCCCGTTGAGTTAATATTTACATAAATCAGAACGTCGAAAACTGCAGCAGAGATTGATATTATAGATACTCACCTTTGCTCATTAATAGAAAGCAGTTCGGAAAAAATTACTTGTGTATCTACAAAACCGGCGCGTCGAATCCAAATTTTTAACGTTTCAATAGTTGGTAGAAAGTAAACTCCTTTCATATTCGCATACTTCCTTTGAGGAAATAAAGCCATGTGTTCTTCACCAGGTATTCCCTGGCAATCAACTATAAGGGTCTATTTTTGATACAGGAAGTTCGTAAAGAATTTTTTGAGGAATACGATACTGAGTTTTGGAAATGTTATCTACAAGGGACAACGAAAACTTACTGCACCAGATCTCATACTACTCCAGATAGTTCGTAGCATTGTAATTGGATCGGGTGTGTGATATAAAACTCCAAGACAGAAAACAACATCGAACACCCCTGAAAATAAAGATAGACAGTCTGCTCGTAGGAATTCAAAGTATACATTGTCTACACCACTAAATCTTTTGAAAATATGAAACTCAATCAAGGCATGCATATTGGGGTCGACCCCTATAACCATTTTGGGTTGATATTCTAGCACACGAAACATAAAGTATCCATTACCACAACCAAGGTCACAAATCACCTTGTCCTTTAGACTAGGCAAAAACGGTTGGATACGAGCCCATTTCCAATCGCTTCTCCATTCAGTGTCAATCTCTATTCCAAATAAGTTCAAGGGTCCTTTCTTCCAGGGTCGAAGTTGAAGTGCACAGTCATACCATAAGGCTTTTTGTTCTAATGTCAATTCATCCGAATCACCTATGACAAGAACAGGATCATTCACAACAAATTTCTTGGATTTCATACATGGGATGGAGAGAATATTGGATGCAATTTCATCATAGGTAGTTAGAGTTTGAAGAGATAAATCTCCCTTTCTTTGAAACGACTCAAGTCTTTGTATAGAAAGTGCTCGAAGATTCTCATTGGATACCAGTCCAACGAAATGATTTGGATACAATGATTGAAAGACTAGGCGATCCAAGTGTGGCGTCGAATATTTACTAGTAACATTCAATGTTGACAGTGACGGATGAACGAAATGTAGGGGCTCATCCTGATGATGATGCAACGATTCATTGTTCGCGTAACCATACGCGGGAGATTGAGTTTTCCGAGCGATCAAGGTTGTAAAATTATTCCACTTGGCAACAATTTCAATATCTGTTGGTTGAAATCCAGCCATGATCAAAACTTCGCGCAGTTCCTTTTCTGTATAGGGAATCAGCACATTCATCAAGGCTTCTTTTTTTCGTTCAATTTCTTTTTCTGTGTAATGATTACGTCGTTTAAAGTCTTCATATATATAAGTACATGTTTCTTGAACTTGCAAAGATTCAGCCCGTACTTTTTCACTTAAGAAAAGTATTCCATCGATTTCTAGAGACGTATAGATAGAATGAAGTACCGTAAGCCTTTGTGCTACGGGTATGAATTGTAATGTATAGTTCATAATAACAAACGTAGATTTCGGTATAGAGAAAGAAACAATATCTTGACAATATAGATCAATTTGAATTAGTGATGAAGGTGAAGAGATGCCATTCATTGAGAGAAGGGAGGAGGATTCTTCGTCATGAACGGTATGAGCATCGTCGTAATAATAAGGATACAGTTTTTCCTTGCAAGCTTGAATCATAGCATGACTATTATCAACACCAATGACATGAAGTGATTGAATCCCAGGTTTGCAGTTTCGTTCATCAGAAGTAGACATTCGATGGCTGAAACCAAAGGATCGTATAAAGACTTCAAGAGTGGTACCTGTACTACATCCTAAATCCACGATAGCTGTACCCGGTTTATAATATTTATGAAGCCAATAGATAGCTAAATCAATTACGGGCTTGTAAAGTGGTACCGATCTACATGGGAATCAAATGAAAACATAGATTGGAAAAACATCTGTATGACTTCCCATGAAATGTAAATGTACCAAAAACTCACCTGGAGACCATATCATCAAAGACTGACACTACTTCTTGATTGAATTCAAATGGACTGATGGGTAAAGATGTAGGCTTGCGATACATTTGATCTACCTCTCCAAGTAAAGTTAGCGGATAACGTCCCTCGAAGGATTGTTGAGAAGGTCCCAAGGTAACCTTTTCAGTCTCAAGATTCATCTTGTTATCTTCCACTTCCGAATGTACATTTGATGATGATAAGGGATCCATATGTCAAGATAAAAACAAGTAGATCCGCGGGCATGAAACGTCTGAATACATACTGAATATACCCACGTTGCGCCTTGCCCGCGGCCGTCGGAGAGATACGTGTCACCACCGTTCTGTGTGTACTGCCCGCGGCGGTATTGTAACATTGTAACTACATACCCCATAATAGTATCCCAATCCATTGGCATTATATACTGTATCTCTTCATGATATTGTTCCAAGATATCCTTCTCCTTCTGAATCATAATCAATTCAAATTCTCATGCATTCGTTAATACTTTCTCTTTTTCAGCATAGGTGATAATTATGAATATCTCAGACTCGATTTCTGATGAAACGAATGCCTCGAAGGAAATTGATCGGATAGATGAGGGCGAGAAAGATGAGATGTACAATGCAGACAACTCTACATCGAACTATCAAGGACCAGCCCATTCAACAAATCCAGCTACTGAATCACCATCATCACCAGCATCAACCGCTATGGACCTTCAACAGCCATATACTGATACGCAATCAGAGGTGAATCCAGACTCCGAAATGTCAAGTCAAGAACATTTACATGGGAAAGAAACAAGACCTTCGTGGTCAAACAATCATCACCCTGAGCATCAAAATGCTCATCAACAATATACACAGCATGAAATGCTTCTTAAGTTTTATCAAGCCCGAATGAGTGAGTGTGCTGCAGCATATGCCTCAGCTGCTGCGGGGGCTGCTTGGGCAGCCTCAGCGTTAATTGCACATCCACCTGATTTTACGCTTGTTTCGACCACTCCTGTCGCAAATGTGATGATTCCACCACATCCACCACCTCTTTTCATGCCATTTACAGTTCCCCCATATCCTTATCCACAGCACATGGCAACGCCAAATCACTTTATGTATTCTCATCCTCCGGATCCAACCATGGTACCAGTTCCTTATTATTCATCCAACTACTTTGGTGATGCTTCCATGGCACAGGCTTTTCCTCTTTCAAGTCCGTATGAATATCATAATAACACGTGGGATGGTGAGGTTGAAATGAACGAGGTACCTCAAGATGGAGGTAGTGAAGGAAGCAAAGCATTTCAAACCACCAAGAAACTAAAGCGAGCAGTCAATAATTTTGTCAGAGGTCCACATTCCAAGGCATTGAATACAGCTTCCACGCAAGAGTCCAACATGAATGTAGAGCCCAATCATGACGATCATTTAAATACGTCTCCGTCTCAGTCGGGCCATCATAATACTCATTCGCATTATACTCATAAGCAACATACAAAGAAGACGAAATCCCTCAACCATGAAGTGTATGATACAGCCTCCAATGTGATGTATCCGAAAAAAACTAAAAAATCGATCTTTCAACAGGATAGTACCATTTCTCATGTTGGGCAAAAGGACTCTGCAACTTTAAGTATACCCGAACCTTTACAGAATACTCCTAAATCTTTCTACCCTACAAACCAGTATGGCATGTATCCCCATATTCAAAAACCATTTAATCCCAAGGGTAAATCAGCGATTAGTGCTTTGTTTGAACTTTGTAATAAGAGAAAATGGGACCCACCTCGATTCGTCGAAATTAGCAGTCTTTCTATCAATAGTACAATAGCTACATCCATGGCTTTTACTGGCGAGGATACTGAAATAGTAGATGATGGAGATCATCCATCCATCTCTACTTGCTCGAATCCAATCAAGACGAAAGAATATATTTATTCTGTTTATTTAAATCAACGAGATATGGGACGGGGAAGAGGTGGAACAAAAAAAGCTGCACAACAAGATGCGGCTAGGAAAGCTTTGACAGCCATCTTTCCACATATGACTTTCAACGATAGTGGAATGATTGTTGACGTGGGATATCATGGCGTCAAAGACTTCAGTAAAACAAGAAACTCAATCTCTTCGTACCATTCATCCGATGTACCAGAAGATATAACCGTATCTGCTTCAAATAGCAAGATATTAGAAGAGCATTTGGCACCAAAGCTTGCGTCTAGACTTGCAATTAACGCCACCACAGTGCCTATGAAACCAAAAGTCGACGATGCATTATCAAAGTTAGAATCACCTCCTACTACTGTTTTTGTCGAATCATCGAAAACAAAGCTGTTCCTGAGTAATAAAAATTGTTTGATTGATCCTATACCTTCGGATAGGACTTCAGTTGGAAATAATCAGCTTCAAGGAAATTACATACAAGCAAAATCTGCAGACCAAAATTTCAATATCTCTAAAAATGCAATTAATCAAGAGGAGGATGTAATTCCTTTTGATTTACAAGTGAATGGAGGGAGGTCATCTTCCGAAATTAACATATCGTTGATAGATCCATCCGCCTCCACGCTTTCGGGAATTAGTTCTGTAAGTGATGAGGATGACTATTATGCGTCACGAGGGGCATCCATATGTAGCGCATTATTACATGCAATATCTCAAATCCATTCAAGAATAAAAGATCCTCCTGAATTTTTATATCATACCATACCATTGGAATCTTCGTCTACCACATTACTAACATCCTGTGAAATGACCACAGACAAGAAACACAGGCACAATAAACAAACAACGGTTGAAAGCCCTAAGCAGTTTGAGAGTTGGTTGGACAAAGGCTTGGATGAAAACAATACCGAGCTTGATTATGCTGTAAGTCATCCATTGTATCCAGACGATGAATTAGAATCATCACGAATGACACAGCATAGGTTATCCTTCTCGTGCACCGCATCCGTTAATGTTTCTGGGCCAAACGATGATCGAGGATTAGAATTAGGAGATTTCGAGGATACAGGAACAAGTATTGCATTGGAAGCAATCCCAGAATTACAACATACTGAAACAAAGAAACTATGTGCTATTGGTACAGGCCCCACTAAACGGGACGCTAAACATGTAGCTTCTGCGAAACTCTTATCTTTGCTTTTCCCTCAGTGTCATGGTATTCTTGAGGTGATCCGAGCTGCAGAAGATGTAAGGGAACGTCACGCGGCGAGTAGAGCGGCTGTTCGACAATCAAAAAGGCTATCAGCTCATACACATTAACATATAAAGGAATGGAGATTTGGATTTACCAATATCAATTTTTACAATGCTTTACATCACAACATCGAGCAAAATTATTACAGAGTAGTTTATCTTTCCTTTGATGATAATTAACAGTAGCTTCATTCGCAGCCTTTCTCCAGATAGTTGATTCAATATTTCCATACAATCGAATCACATTTCAATGACCTTGATCTCTCTCTAGGGAATATTAATTTCAGGGAGAAAAGGAGGATGATATCTCATCTCAAGATCCGACGGTTCAAGATGGGTATGATGCGACTTACAATAATCGATTCGTAAGTTTATCAGTTAGTAGGCCAACTATCGAATGACTGCGACCTGACACACAGAAAATTCTCATACCAGTACATGCAAACCATGAAATGATGCTGAGCCTCTCCGATGGAGTATTCATCACCGAAAGCATTTCAATATGGACTAAATCATCAACATAGTCAAAAATTGTTGAGTCTACGCACTCCACGGTGTCAGAAATAGACATGGGAATTCGATTTGGTATATCAAGAGTTTATTGCATAACAAAGTACGTGTCGTGATGGTAATTCAGAGGATGCAGCTGATACTGTGCAAGCTACTGATGCTGGTTCTTGTAACTCTTCTATGATGAATCTACCCTAAGACGAGCTGTAACATCTTGTTACTCACCACATCCATTCTATCGGTATTAGGACGGGACGTGGAGCAGGTTGATGGTGGAGAAAAAGGAGGAGGACTGGATACATGGAAGAGAATGTGGAAGATGTTGATAAGTAGGATTAGGTTGAGTAGAGGGAGTGAACGACTACAAATAAGAAAAGCTAGGAATGGTGACGATGAGACTGAGGATGTGGACGAAGAGGAGGACTGGGATGAAGACGATGACGAGGATGATTAAGATAATGATGGACAAAAGAGATATTGAAGATGCTCATGAGTATCGATGATACTGAAATTACCAATATCGGGATGTACTCCCCCGACTGGTTATTAAATCTCTAATTGGGGAATTATAGGGTAGGTGGTAGGTGTCAAGGATGATCAATCATACAGATGTCTACTCTAGAGAGCGGAGTGCAATAGGGGAAGCCACTCTCTCTACTCTCTACACGGCTGCCGAAAATCCCCATAAGTTACCCATCACCCAGTTTTTACCCTAGTGTTGATGCATTTCACCCACAGGTACCCATTTCGAAGACACACGAC
>Ga0169931_10013007_pt1 | contig 11439 bp, 7 predicted proteins | sample Kivu_15m_20L_FD_129675 | JGI IMG/M metagenome (GOLD analysis project Ga0169931, IMG submission 129675) | Freshwater microbial communities from Lake Kivu, Western Province, Rwanda to study Microbial Dark Matter (Phase II) - Kivu_15m_20L... | ecosystem: Environmental > Aquatic > Freshwater > Lake ... | reverse complement strand
GCTGTCCTCATTGACTCGACTCCGCATCAAGCCGGTGGACCCTACCGGGTGGAGATCCACCTTACCAACCGCCCAAACAGTCGGCTGACGTTTGACTCAGCGGAACAAGCAACCGCGATCTCCACGTTCGACGTGGATGACGACAAGGATGCCGACATTGTCGTATCGCGGGGTGTCGATGAGCCCGGAGTTCGAGTCTGGCTAAACGACGGCAAGGGCGAATTCCACGAAGGTCACGTCCAGGATTACCCGACGCTGGTTCATCCAACGCGCCAGAAGTTCCGCCCGGCGAAGACGATTGCGACTCAGTCCCTGCTGGGCCTTCCGGCGACGCGCGAACTGACGGCGATGGCCGCCGGCGGGACTGCCGTCATCATCGATCCCCGGGCACAAGCGACGCTGCTGCCGACACAAGCAGGCGCGGCAAAATGCGCCTCGCCGTTGTGGATAACGGCCTCACCGAGGGGCCCTCCTTCTCCTCCTTCCTCCTCTTTCGTTTAACCCCATCTCACCGAGCCAAACGACTGCGGCATCGAGTGCTTAGCCACTGGCGAAGCAACCGGCAAGGTCGAGCGCTGGACCTCAGTCCCGGCGTTTCGACGCCGGGCTGAAGCCCAGGCTTGGACACCTGGGGGGATGAACTCCTGAAACAACGCAACGGCGGCGAAGTGTCTGCCGGCAGTCGCCACGCCGGGCGTTTGGCAATGTTTTCCCAACTTGAGTGGAGCCATGAAAACCTACATATTTTGCCTTGCAGCAATGCTGCCGCCCGCTTGCTTTGGGCAAGTGGCTGGTCCGCCGCGTCTACCGTCCGACATGGAACAGATGGACGTGAAGCAGGCGATCGCGGAAGCGATTGATCGAAATCTTGGACTGTTGGCGGAACGGGCTAATTTGACCGTGGCCGAGGCAGCCAGAATTTCGGCGCGCTTGCGCCCGAACCCCGTGGTATCGGCCGCCGCGGATCATCTGAACAATTCACTTGGTACGCGCTTCAGCCAGATCAACGCAGCCGGCCCCACGGAGATTTCGCTGCGCGTTGACCTTCCTATCGAACGGGCACGGAAGCGGGAATTGCGTCTGGAAACCGCCACGCTAGCGCGCACGGTAGCCGAGGCGCAACTGGAGAACGCCATTCGACGGCTGCGGCTGGACGTGCAGTTGGCGTGCATCGACATCCTGGAGGCGAAAACCAAACTGTCGCTCGCCCGAGACAATCTGCAGGCACTGGAGAGGTTGGTCAGCCTCAACGAAAGCCGGCTGGCGAGCGGCGCCATAGCACCTCTGGAGGTGACGCGCACCAAGGTCGCCATGCTCCAGTACCGGACAAGCGTGCGCGCCGCGGAACTGGAATTGGCCACATCTCGTGCCCGGTTGGCACCGCTGCTGGGACGCCGGTCTGGAGGTCAGGTGATCGATATTGCCGGTGAACTCCCGGCGCAGACGCCTCCGCGCCGGACGACTCTGGACGAGATCGAATCCCTGGCCATCGCGAATCGGCCAGACTTGGCGGCCCTGCAGCGAGAACAGGCGCGCACGCAAGCCGACCTAAGGCTACAGATCGCTCAAGGCAAGGTGGACTACTCCGTTGGAATGGAGTACCGGCGGCAACAAGGCATCAATGGCACCGGCAACATGCTGGGCTTCTTCGTCAGTGCGCCACTTCCGGTATTCAACCGCAACCAGGGCGAAATTGCACGGGCCACGGCTGAAGGCGAACGAACCCATCGCTCGATCCGCGCCGCCCAGAACGAGATTCTCTCCGAGGTGTTCACGGCGCACCAGGAATATCAATCGGCTCTGCGGTTGGTGGACGAAATTCAGAAGGAACTCTTGGTTTCGGCCGACGAAGCGAGGAAGACCACGGCTTATGTCTATCAATCCGGCGCCACCACGCTGCTCGATGCGTTGGATTCGCAGCGCGCCTTCAACGAGACCATGCTGACCTACTACACCGCTCAGGCAAACCTGAGCCGCGTCGCCACGCGCCTTGCGGCCGCAGCCGGATTGGAGACACTACCGTGAACCAACACTCGATTTCCTTCTTACTCGCGGGCCTGGCCCTGATGTCGGCTACCGGTTGCGGCGGAGGCAAGAACGCATCGGCTCCAGCCGCCACGGCGGAGGCGACGGCTGTTGCTTCGCCCAAAACCGAAAACGCCGGGAAGAAAGTGGCGGGAATCCACATTGCCGCCGATGCGACTGGCCGCCTTGGGTTGCAGGAAGTAGCGGAACGCCCCATGCCGCGCAACCTGGTGGTGACGGGCAAGGTCCAGTTTAATGAGGATCAGATGGCGAGGATCCTCGCGCCGATCGCGGGACAAGTAGCCGACCTTCGGATACATGTGGGCGACGTAGTGAAAACCGGAGACCTGTTGTTTTCCATTCGAAGCCGCGAAGTGGCGCAGTTGGTGACTGAATATGTGGAGAACCGCCGCGACGTGGACCTCGCAGAAAAGACCCTCGCGATGACCAAAGACTTGTTCGAGCACCAAGCCGCCTCGCGCATTTCACTCCAGCAAGCCGAGAGCGAACTGGCCAAGGCGAACGCTCGGATTGCCCGTGCCGCAGCTTCACTGCGAGTCTACGGACTGCAGCCGCCCGGCGAGGGCGATCCAGTGCTCAACACACCCATCGACGTCCGCAGTCCCATTGCCGGCAACGTCGTGGAGCGCACGGTAACCGCGGGTCAGTTTGTGCAGCCCGAATCCGGCTCCTTGCTGACGATTGCCGACCTGTCTACCGTCTGGGTTCTCGCCGAAGTTTTTGAGCGCGACATTCGGTTTGTTCGACCGGGGATGCGGGGCGATGTGACGCCCACATCCTACCCGGACCAGAAGTTTACAGCTCGAGTAGCGCGCATCCACGACACGGTGGATCCCGAAACGCGGACGGTGAAGGTTAGGTTCCTGGTGAATAATCCCCAATCGAAGCTGAAGCCCGAAATGTCTGGTTCCGTTTCACTGTTCCTCACCGATTCCGAGCGGACCATAGCGATCCCGGCTGCGGCCGTCCTGACCGAAGGTGGTGTGAACTTCGTCTACGTGCAAACAGCGCCAGACCGGCTGGAACGCCGCATTGTGGAACTTAGCACGGAAGGCGGGGACAATGTGCGTATCAAGAGCGGTCTGACAGCGGGCGAACGCGTCGTGACCCAAGGGACGCTGCTGATCCGCAAGATTGAGCGGGAGGAAGAGGCCCGATGATTAAGAAGATCGTCAGCTTCTCCCTGCGGCAGCCCCTCTTCTTTCTCTTGGTCACCGTGGTTTTTATCGCGGCCGGCGTTGCGTCGTTTCGTAGCTTGCCGATCGAGGCCTTCCCCGATGTGACCGACGTGCAGGTGACCGTGATCACCCTCTATCCCGGCCAGGCGGCCGAAGAGGTGGAGCGCCAGGTGACCATTCCACTTGAGATCGGCCTGAGCGGTATTCCGAACTCGGTCCGCGTCTTCGCCCATACGCAATTCGGTTTATCCTTCATGATTCTCACTTTTGACGACGGCACGGACGACTACTTCGCTCGCCAACAGGTCATCGAGCGCTTGCGCACGGTCGATCTGCCGGACGGTGTCGAACCGCAACTGGTGCCGTTGTCTACGCCGATCGGCGAGATTTACCGCTACCGGATTCGTGGCGAGGGCCAAAGTCTGATGGACCTCCGATCGCTGCAGGACTGGGTGGTCTCACGGCAACTGCGGATGGTGCCGGGCGTGGCCGAGGTAGTCACGCGCGGCGGATTCGTGAAGCAATACGAGGTGCAGTTGGACCTGGCCAAGATGCGCTCCTACGACGTGCCCATGAAGACCATATTCGAAGCGCTGGAGCGCAGTAACTCGAATACCGGCGGTAGTTACGTCGAACGCGGGGAGCAGCAGTACCTGATTCGCGGGCTGGGCATGGTGAACTCAATCGCGGACATTGAGAATACCGTGGTGGACGAGCGGCGCGGCACGCCTATTCGGATTCGCGATCTCGCCGAGGTAAAGCTTGGCGCCCTACCCAGACAGGGCTCGGCAGGTATGGATGCCGAATCGGAGATCGTCGTGGGGCTGGTCTCGATGCGCAAGGGCACCAACCCAACCGAAGTACTGAACTCCATTAAGGAGAAGGTGAAGACTCTCAACGACACGATTCTGCCCAATGGGGTAACGGTGGATGCTTTCTATGATCGACAGTGGCTGATCGACAAGACGTTGGATACCGTGTCGCACAACCTCATGTTGGGCGCGCTACTTGTGGGCGTCGTCCTCTACGTCTTTCTCGGGAACCTGCGGCTGGCCGGGATCGTGACGCTCATTATCCCGCTGGCAATGCTGGGTACCTTCATCGGCCTGAAATTCCGGGGCATCTCGGCCAACCTGTTGTCGCTGGGCGCGCTCGATTTTGGAATTCTCGTAGATGGTGGCGTAATCGTGGCGGAGAACATTTACCGCCGGCTTGCCGAACACCGTGAACGGCAAACCCCAGATTCCATGCGCGCGGCGATCCTCGAAGCAACCACCCAGGTGGGCCGCCCCACCTTCTTCTCGATGCTCATCATCATCGTCGCGCATATCCCTATCTTTACGCTGCAGCGGCACGAGGGGCGGATTTTTGAGCCCATGGCCTACACGGTCGTATCCGCGCTGATCGGCTCGCTGTTGTTCTCGCTCACACTCATACCCTTGCTCAGCTTCCTGCTGCTGCGCGGTGGCGTCGGTGAGCACGACACGATCGTTGTACGCCTTCTACAGCGCATCTACCGGCCGGCGTTGGCCGTGGCATTCCGCATTCCAAAGACGGTGATTGCTCTTGCCCTTGCAGCCTTCGCCGCCAGCCTAACCGTCTATCCCAAACTCGGGACCGAGTTTCTGCCGGAGCTCGACGAGGGCAACATTTGGGTTGGCGCGGTGTTGGATCCCAGCGTGTCGCTGACCCAAAGTCAGAAGATGTGTACAGAGGTTCGCTCCATTCTTCGTGGCTTTCCGGAAGTGAAGTTCGTCTACTCGCAATCGGGTCGCCCCGACGACGGCACCGACCCCAAAATGACGAGCATGATCGAGTTCTTGGTGGAACTGAACGACCGGAAAACGTGGCCGGCCGGCCTCACCAAACAGGATCTGATTGAGCGAATGGACGCCGCCGTGGAGAAGATCCCTGGATTGAAGGCGAACTTTTCGCAGTACATTCGCGACAACGTTCTGGAAAGCATCTCGCAGATCGATGGACAAGTAGTGGTGAAGATTTTCGGCCAGGACACGACAGTCCTGCGCGCGAAGGCTCAGGCAGCATTGGATCGGATTGCGAAGGTTCCAGGAGTTGTCTATGCCGAGATCGATCGGTTCGGCACGTTGCCGCAACTTCAAATCCGGGTTGATCGGGAGCGAGCCGCCCGATTCGGTCTATCGGTAAACGACATCCAGGACGTGATCGAGATGGGCTTGCGCGGTAAGGCCGCTACCCAGGTTTGGGAAGGGGAAAGTCGATTCGATCTCGTTGTCCGTCTTAAGGAGGAGCAGCGTCAGGACGCAGATGCGATCCGGAGTATCCTCATCGATACACCGGACGGCAATCGCGTTCCCCTTTCGCAGGTTGCCGAAGTTGCCGTACGCGATGGCAATGTGAATATCAGCCGCGAAAATGGCAGCCGGGTGACTGCCGTGTCCGTTTTCATCCGTGGCCGTGACATGGGTAGCGTGGTCGCCGACATGCAAAAGGGCGTCTCCAGCGTAGAAATGCCCTACGGCTACCGCGTGGAATGGGGCGGCGAGTTTGAAAATCAGCAGCGCGCGATGAAGCGGCTGACGCTGATCGTTCCGGCCACGATCTTCCTGATCTTTCTCCTGCTGTTCGATACGTTCAAGTCGGTGAAGGACGCGGCGCTGATTCTCCTAAATGTGCCGTTCGCGCTCATCGGCGGCATTCTCGGTCTCTATTTCACCGGGATCCCCCTGAGCGTTTCCGCTGCGATTGGCTTCATCGCCCTGTTCGGTGTCGCGGTTCTGAATGGCGTGGTCATGATCAGCTACTTCAATCAGCTTCGCGCCGAGGGCAAGTCCGTCCGCGAGGCAGCGTTTGAAGGGGCCGTGGTTCGTCTCCGGTCCGTTTCTATGACCGCCGTGCTCGCGATCCTTGGCTTCCTCCCCATAGCGCTTTCACAAGCAATTGGATCGGAAGTGCAGAAGCCGCTTGCCATGGTTGTAATTGGCGGACTAATCTCGGCCACTACGCTGACGCTATTCCTTTTGCCCGTTCTATACCTGCTGTTCCCAGGCGCCGCGCCACACGACGCCTCCGGGGAAAGCGCGGAGGCTTAAAACATGCGGGGGCTGGCTCAACTCTTTATCATCATCCTCGCCGGTGGCATGGCCGTGCGTGCCGCGGACGAGAACCATGTCCAGTGGGCCTCATTGCTCCGGCAGTCCGGAATGTTTCTCGGCGTTCAACACGGATTCCGTTTTGCTACTGAGCCGGGGACGCGCGCCGGCGTGCGAGGCCCATTTTTCCGGGGCTGGTACGATTCAGTAGCCAACGTCCACGGCTGGTCCGATGGTGATCCATTTCTGGTGAACTACATCGGACATCCGATGCAGGGCTCTGTGGCGAGTTACATCTGGATCCAAAACGACCCGAAGTACCGCAACGCGCAGTTTGGCCGTTCCTCGCTGTATTGGAAGAGCCGGTTGCGGGCCACCGCCTTCTCTTGGGCCTACAGCACTCAATTCGAGCTCGGACCGTTAAGTGAGGCCTCCCTCGGCAAAGTTCAGAGCTTTTATCCGGCGCAAGGATTAGTGGATCACGTCATCACGCCAGCGGCCGGCCTACTTTGGACGGTCGGCGAAGATGCCATCGACCGCGAGATCATTCAGCGGTTGGAAGACCGGATTTCGAGTCCCTTTGCACGCGCGCTGATCCGATCCGGATTGAATCCTTCCAGGAGCTTTGCCAACGCATTGCGGTTCAAAGTCCCGTGGCACCGTGACACGAGAGGCTGGCGCGTGGCCTATCGGAGATCGGAGGAACGCCTTCCAGAAATGCAAACTCACGACAATGGCCGGCCCGGTCGCGATCGGCCTGACCCTGCGTGCCGGGCACTTGGTAGGCCTCGGGCATTCTCTCTTCCACACTGAACCTGCGAAACTGGAGACTCTTTCCATGGATGGCATTACGCTCGAACTCTCGCTCATCGGCCTGTTGATCCTCGCCAACGGCGTCTTCTCCATGTCGGAGATGGCAGTTGTCTCTTCGCGCAAGGCGCGCCTGCGACAGCGTGCCGATGACGGAAGCAAAGGGGCCGCAGTCGCGCTTCAACTTGCCGAGAACCCACACGACTTCCTGTCAACGGTCCAGGTCGGCATCACGTTGATTGGGACCCTCGCCGGAGCTTTCGGTGGCGCAACAGTTGCCGAGAAAGTGGCGGTTTACCTTAAGCAGTTTCCTGCCATCGCCGCCCACGCAGACACGATCGCGATTAGCGTCGTTGTCCTGGTGATCACCTACCTATCGTTGATCATCGGTGAACTGGTTCCGAAGAACCTCGCACTCAGTAACGCCGAGGGTATCGCCAGTGCCGTGGCTCCGCCGATGCGTCTGCTTTCCAAAATCGGCTCGCCCGTTGTGGCTTTCCTCACCTTGTCCACAAAACTCGTTACCAAACTGCTCCCGTTCCGTCCGAACGCCGACGCCCCGGTTACCGAGGAGGAAGTAAAGGTCCTTATCGCTCAAGGCACCGAGCATGGCACCTTCGAAGAAGCCGAACAGGAAATGGTGGAAGGCGTGTTTCGCCTGGGTGACCGCCGCGTGATTGACCTGATGAAGCCCCGTCATCGCGTGACGAGTCTTGACGCAAGCGTGGACTGGCCCGCCAATCTTCAAACGCTGCGTGGAAGCGAGTATTCGAGGTTCCCGGTGATCGATGGCGATCCGGATCGAATCGTCGGCGTGGTCCACGTCAAGGACATTCTGATTGCCGCTGGACCCGCCGCTGATCTCGACTTGAAAGCGATCGCCCGCAAAGCGCTCTTCCTGCCCGAATTCACACCAGCCCTCGATCTGCTCGAACGATTTCAGGAGTCGGGCCAACAGATGGCGTTGGTTGTTGATGAGCACGGAAGTTTCCAAGGCATCGTGACGTTAACTGACTTGGTGGAAGCAGTCGTAGGCGACCTCCGCGGCCCAACGTCTGCGCCACGGCCGGCCATCACGCGGCGTGAGGATGGCTCGTGGCTTGCCGACGGTGCCCTGCCGATTTCCGCCTTGCTCGACGAGTTAGAACTCCGCAAGGTTCCCGGCGAGGAGGATGAATTCAGTACGATCGCCGGACTCTTCCTTGCGCACTTTCGACACATCCCATCGCCCGGCGATCATATCGTCATCGACAGTTGGCGTTTCGAAATTCTCGATATGGACGCCAACCGAATCGACAAGATGCTAGTCTCGCGGGTGGATTGAACTACATCCGTGCGGTCGCTCGGGGGAGATGGGTCATATGTTACTCAAGAATGCTCCTCACGGGTTCGATATGACCCTTTAGCCTCTATGCACCGCGCTTCATTCTCTGCTAGATCGGTGCTCATCAAACGCTGTTGGCCCGGGCCTCCAGGTCCTGGCATTGCTCGATCAGCTTTTCAAACGGCTCGGCCTCGCCCAGCAGCAACCCATCGTCCAGCATTCTGGCGTAATCAATGGAAAGGCTCGTAAGGGCATCGTTGCCGGGAACCAGTCGCAGGCCGTTGGACACGGCGGCGATGTAATCAATCAATGCCCCAGCGGAGTCCTTTTCGGAGAAGAACATGGACTTGTGTTTGGCAACGGCGAGCGCCAGCGCTCGATCAGCAATCGCGGTATCGGCAATGCCTGCTCGATCCAACCGGGTCAGATCGTGCCAGTGCCGCGAAAAGCGTTCGCCGCCACGAAATTCACCTTGCTGGCAGAACACGTGAACCGCAGTAGCCTTCTCCCAGAACGTCCGTTCCGGGCGCATGACCCTGGTGGTGGCTGACGGAAAGACAACGCCAGCTACGCTCGTCGCTGCGTCGCAGATGATCTTCCGAGATTCCCACGGCTCCCCCGTTGAGCGAGCGCCGAACTCCAACATGACCACTGGACGCACATAGCCGGAACCCGCCGCCAAGGGCGTGTATTCAAGGAAGACCTTTTCGCCTTCCGATGAAAGCGTTGCGGTCAGTTCTTGATCCGCGAGTGCGGCGGAGATTCGCGGCACGACCTGCTCGACGATCCAGACCGGTAGGCGCGAGCGAATCTCTTTAGTACAGCGCTTCTCTTGACTGCGCGTAGCCGGCAATGGGTCTAGCCCGGGCCCCGACAGGTCCGGCGCAAGCACGCGGATGTCGTAGGTCAGGTCAACGTCTTCGGAGAACCGGCTGATGATCTGATATCCCTTGGACAGCGACGAGCCGCCTTTGAAATACGAGGTGCTCCCCGAAAGGCGACTGGAACAAGACATCGAGCAGCCAGACCAGCCACACGTCTTTATCCAGCAAGTGGATCGGGCGGCCCGACTCCGCTGCTGCTACAGCCAGTGCTTCGCGCCGGTCGGCTGCAGATAGTTTGAGAAACACATCAGGCATGGGCTGCGAGTTTGCTCACTTGCTGCGCCATCCAGGTGGGCAACATTCGGCGTAGTTCAACGACCGCGTTCAACTCCGATTCGGGAAGTCTGCTGCGCATGGCTTCAATGGCGTGGCTCGCCTTCTCGGGTCCCAGCCAAGCCAGTGCTCGGATCAGCGCGCCTGCCTTTCGTCCCGGAAGCGCCAATTGCCAAGCGGGAGAGTGACGAAGTTCGACAACCTGATTACCCAACTTCAACTTCCGTGTTGGCCCGGAGGTCAGGTACACCTCACGCATAGGGACTTGTGTTGTCAGCCCCAACTCATTAGCCGCAGCTGCGCCGTGAGGAACCACGTTCTCCCCGCGTTGTTCAACGATGGCTTGCACAACCATCGCGGGTTCGGGTGGTCGGACACCGAAGCGCCCCTCTATCGGACGAACATAAAGTCCGCGCCCCACGCGGATGAGGCTGCCACGCCTTACCAAGCGCGAGAGTGTCTGATCCACGGCCGCACGGGTTCCGAGATGTAGCAGCTCCTTCGCCGCAACAGGCACGCCTTCGGGCGCCTTGCCGACCTGATTGATCACGGCGGTTGCGAGTGCTTCCATGTCTGTCAGAAGTATACCGCATTTTCTGACTCCAGTGCCGAACTCGAAGTCGCGAGTGAACCGCCGGGCGACACGGGACGCCGCCCGGCAACTACAATTCCAAGACGCAGCGGGTGTACAAGTCCCCGATGTTGGCGCAAAAAGGAATAGCCGGTAGAATGGCTCCATGTGGCAGATCCGATGGATGCATTCGAACGCGGGCCCGGTGGGTTGCCGGAAGGGCGAGGTCCCACCGTTCACCCCAACCTTGCGGTGGGACAAAAGTGTGACAAACGCGCAAAACAGCCCGAAACTGAGCGAATCCCAGGAGGAGTGAACACGCGGACATCCCACGCTACATCAACAACTTAGCGATCCCGCGGCACCGCCGCAAAACTCGCGAAAACTAGCTGTTTCTGATTCAGGTTCTAGTTCTCGCAAGGGAGTGGAGGTTCAAGTCCTCTCATCCGCACCAATAAAATCAATAAGTTCGAAGTGAAGAGCGGCCTGCGAGGGTCGCTCGAATTGTGTAGGGTACCGCAAATGGTAGTGGCCTACCCCCGCAATACTCCACCAGTGAATACTGAGTTGCTCCAATAGAAGAAAGGGAACTGGAGCGATGAAGAAGAGCCGTCATACCGGGGCGCAAATCATCGGGAGGTGGGGGCGATCGAAGCAACGCTCTATGCGTGGCGCAACAGACGCGGCGAAACGTCCATCTGAACGTAGCGGTACATGCAGACCGGCTCAACGGCAAGATCGAATTGAAGGCTTCGTCCGATACGGCTACTGCGCGGCGGGGCGGTGCGCATCGACCCATTTGCGCAGGTGGTCCCGGCCGTCGAGGCGGGGATATTCTTTCGGGTATTCCACCGTCACGGCGTACTCGGCCATGCGATTTGCGGCGGGCCACAAGATGGCCGCCTGTTCGCCGCTGCGTTCGGCTAAATTCGTAGCGCGGTGAAAGTAGGGATCGACGCGAAAGGCGAACGGAACCTCGAACTCGCGTTTGGGCAAGCCCGCCTTGATCTGTTTGAGGTCGGCATCGATGGAACGGGACACGGCTTCGGCCAAGGGCCGCGTGAAAGGAACAACCGGCGGGTAGAGGAACATCTGGGCTTTGTAGCGGAGTTCCTCGTCACCTTGCAGGTCGGCGATGAGCTCGGATTCCAGGTTGCGGTGTTGGGCGAGCCATTTGACGCCCGCCTCCACCGCCTCTTGTGTCTTGACGTTGTAGTTCAGAATTGGATAGAACGCCGACAGCGGCTCACTGGCCGGGACAGCCTTGATCTCGGCGAGAATT
>Ga0169931_10013005_pt1 | contig 11439 bp, 6 predicted proteins | sample Kivu_15m_20L_FD_129675 | JGI IMG/M metagenome (GOLD analysis project Ga0169931, IMG submission 129675) | Freshwater microbial communities from Lake Kivu, Western Province, Rwanda to study Microbial Dark Matter (Phase II) - Kivu_15m_20L... | ecosystem: Environmental > Aquatic > Freshwater > Lake ... | reverse complement strand
TCCACGGCTTGGAGAGCAAGTGTACGACTACTACAATGGGGTCTTGGAAGCAGACGGGGTCCGAAGGTTTGAACAGCATCTGATTCAGTGTGCGTATTGTGAAAAGGTGGTCTTCGAGTTGGATCACATCTTCTTCACACTGGAAGAGGCGGAGATGGAGCGAAACTCGGTTCCTCCGAAACCAGATCGACTTCGGGTCGAGCCGATTCAGAGGCTGCGATCAAAGCGGTCGTGAGCTTTCTGGAAACTGGCTGGACGAAGATACTTTTGGCAAGAGGAGGGTGTGAACCAGAGAGATGGATGTGGCCTGGTGGGATGACCGCCAGGCCATTTTTCCATGGCGAGGGAGAACGGAGCGCTTGAATTGAAGGAAAGGGATGGCGCACAGTACCTGAGAAGAAGTAAAAGGAGAGGGGAGAGGACGGGGAGCCATCAGGAGGGCAGCATGCGGGTTTTAACGGTGTCAGAGATGCGGGAGATGGACTGGCGAACGGTCGAGGAGTGCGGGATATCTGAGGCCGTTCTGATGGAGACGGCGGGGATGCGGGTGCTGGAAGGGATGAGAGAAGAGGGGCTGGCCATTGCCGGCGGAGTGTTTGCCGTCTTTTGTGGGAAGGGAAACAATGGGGGAGATGGAGCGGTGCTGGCGCGGCATCTCTGGCTGCGCGGGGCGGACCGGGTGGAGGTCTTCCTCCTGGGAAGGGTCGAGGAGACGAAGGGAGAGGCGCGGAGGAACTTCGAGGCGGTCCAGCGGCTGGCGCGAGGAGAGGGAGGCGAGGGGCGGCTTCGGTTTCGTGAGGCAGGTGGGTGGGAGTCGGCTTGGGAGGAGCGGTGGTCCGGGGAGGTCCTTGTCGATGCCTTGCTGGGGACAGGCGTCACGAGAGTGGTCGAAGGGGAGATGCGGGAGGTGATTGAGGGGATCAATCGGCGGCGGGGACGGGGGGCGAAGGTAGTCGCGGTCGATCTTCCTTCCGGGTTGATGGGTGATCGGGAGACGCCGATCGGGGTCCACGTCGAGGCAGACCTGACGGTGACGTTCACCGCGCCGAAGCCGGCCAACGTCTTGCCGCCAGCGGCGGGAAGCAATGGGCAGTTGATCATCGCCCCGATTGGAACACCGGATTGGTTGATGGCAAGAGAACTGGGAGAGCCGCGGCTCTCGGTGGTCGAGAGGGAGGAGGCAGGGAGATGGTTGGCGGAGACTGCTCGAAGTTGGGCGGCACACAAAGGCGAGATGGGGCGGGTACTGCTGATTGCTGGATCGAGGGGGAAGACGGGGGCGGCGGCGATGGCCGCGAGGACCTCACTGCTGGCTGGGGCCGGCCTGGTGACGGTCGCCACTCCCGCTTCGGTTCAGGGATGGTTGGTGGGACAGGCTGGGCCGGAGGTGATGACGGTCGGGGTAGGTGAGACACCGGGCGGGGGATTGGCACTTGGTTCCCTGGGCGAGCTGAGGGGGTTGGCGGAGGGGCAGACGGTGGTGGCGATCGGGCCGGGTCTCGCGTCGAGTGAGAGCGAGTCGCGGTCTCTTCTCCACGCGCTGGTCGAGGGGCGGCAGACGCCGTTGATTCTCGACGCGGATGGGCTCAATGGGCTCTCCCCCTGGCCGGCTGAGTTGCGTGGCGAGAAGGGGCGACCGATCGTGCTGACTCCGCACGTTGGGGAGATGGCGCGGTTGCTGGGTAGATCGACATCGCACGTCTTGTCGGACCGGGTTGGGGTGGCGCGTGAGTTGGCGGTTCGCCAAGGGCTGATCGTTGTTCTCAAGGGGGCGCGGACCTTGATCGCCGCGCCGGATGGGAAGGTCTGGATCAATCCGACGGGGAATGCGGGGATGGCGACCGCGGGGTCGGGGGATGTCCTGACGGGGCTGCTGGCGGGGCTGCTGGCGGGGCTGCTGGCGCAGTCGACCGGAGCGGCCTCGGTGATCGGAGGAGTGATCGCGGGGGTCTACCTTCACGGGCAGAGCGGGGATTTTGCGGCGATGGAGCTGGGGGAGCGAAGCCTGCTCGCCACCGATCTGCAGCGGTTTTTACCGCAGGCGCTCCTGGAGGTGGAGGGGAGTGGGCGAGTCGGATCGCCATCGATTCGATTCCTTGGGAGGGGACGATGATCTCGACAGGTGAGTACCTGACTCACTCCCCGGAGGAGACCTTTGCCCTGGCGATGGCCCTCGGAGAGTCGATCGAGTCATCGACGTTGCTGCTCTTGCGGGGAGACCTGGGAGCGGGCAAGACGATCTTTGCCAAGGGGCTGGCCGCCGGGCTTGGCATCGATCCCGCCGAGGTGACCAGTCCGACCTACACGATTCTCAATCGGTACGCGGGTCGGCTGACCCTCTACCATCTCGACCTTTACCGGCTTTCCGGGTCGTTCGAGGAGCTGGAGGCGCTCGGCTGGGAGGAGTGGATCGTCGAGCCCGGGGCAGTGATCGTCGTCGAATGGCCGGAGCGGCTCCCCTCGACTCGGTATGCGGGCCGGTATGATGGCAGGCTGTGTCAAGTCGGGATTACGGATCTGGGGGGCGAATCGCGGCGTATTTCAGTCGTCCTTTCCGAAGAGGGAGGAGAGCGGTTGTGAATGGTGAGCAGGAGGGGAGAGGCGAGTGTTGACGTTGGAGACGCCCATCGTGGAGCTGGCGGGGCACGGGTTGCCCAGGGTAGGTCGGAAGACCGCCGAGCAGCTGGCGACAGAGATCGCGGCGCTGCAGGGGCGGCTCGACCCGGCGGGCGCGACGGTCGAGGATCTGCTCCATTATCTCCCGATGCGCTATGAAGATCGCTCCAATCTGACCCGTATCGCGCAGCTGAGCGAGGGACTCGAAGCCTCTGTCGAGGTGGTTGTCCGCGTGGGAGGGTTGATTCCCGTCAAAGGTGGACGCCTCAAGCTCTACGAGTTCTGGGCATCCGACGGGGAATCGCAGATTCGCGCCTTCTGGTGGAATCAGATCTATCTGCAACGCGTCTTTCAGCGAGAGACGCGGGTCATCCTCTTTGGGCAATGGAGATGGAATCGCTACAAAGGGGTCTACGAGGTCGAGAACCCCGACTACGAGATCCTGCCTCCGGGGCCCAGCCCGTCGCAAGGAGTCCTGGAGGAGCCGGAGGGGGAGGCGATTCATACCGCGCGAAGAGTCCCCGTCTACCGAAAGCTGGGAGAGTTCCGTACGCGGCAGTTGCGATCGATCGTCTATCATCTGCTCGCCCACCTGCCAACGCCGATCGAGGAGAACCTGCCCGGGGATCTTGTCGCGCGCTGTGGCCTGCCGGGTCGCGACCAGGCGCTGCGGGAGATCCATTTTCCCGGAGAGGGAGGGACGATCGAGGACTACAATCAATCGGCCTCCGACGCGCATCGCCGTCTGATCTTCGAGGAGTTCTTCTGGTTGGCGATCGCGCTCGGGATACGGCGCGAGGATCGGGTCCGGGAGCCGAAGGGGGAGCGGATCGAGCTGACCGAGCGGGTTCGGGAAGCGGTTCACGCCATTCTGCCCTTCGCCTTGACGGCGGCGCAACGGCGGGTGGTTGGGGAGATTGTCGCCAATATGGCGGGGGATGAGCCGATGAATCGGCTGCTGCAGGGGGATGTAGGCAGCGGCAAGACAATCGTCGCCCTGCAGGCGATGGTCGTCGCGATCGAGAACGGCTATCAGACGGCCCTGATGGCGCCGACAGAGATCCTCGCCGAACAGCATGCCCGGACGATCACGCGACTCGTCGAGGATCGTCCTTACCAGGTGGCCTTGCTGACTGGCAGCCTAAGGGCGAAGGAGCGGCGCGAGATCCTCGCCGGGCTGGAGGGAGGCGAGATCGATCTGGTGGTCGGGACGCACGCCCTGATCCAGGATGGGGTCAATTTCAGCAAGCTGGGTCTGGTGGTGATCGACGAGCAGCACCGCTTTGGCGTGCTGCAGCGGGCGGAGATTCGGCGTCGCGGGCTCAATCCGGATGTTCTGGTGATGACGGCGACCCCGATCCCACGCTCCCTGGCGATGACGATCTATGGCGATCTCGATGTCTCGGTGATCGATGAACTCCCCCCCGGGCGGACCCCGGTGCGGACGGTGGTGCGCGGCGATGACCGGCGCGATCGAATCTATGGGTTTATCGGCGATCAACTGACCCTGGGTCGGCAGGCCTATGTCGTCTATCCGATCATCGAGGAGTCGGAGAAGCTCGATCTGCGCAATGCGACGGAGATGTACCACCATCTTCAGCGCGACATCTTCCCCACCTTTCGGTTGGGCCTGCTGCACGGCAAGCTCAAGTCGGCCGAGAAGGAAGAGGTCATGCGCGCGTTCGTGCGTCACGAACTCGACCTCCTGGTGGCGACGACAGTAATCGAGGTCGGAGTCGACGTCCCCAATGCGTCGGTGATGTTGATCGAGCACGCCGAGCGCTTCGGCCTCTCTCAGCTTCATCAATTGCGGGGGCGGGTTGGGCGCGGGGCGGCCGAGAGCTACTGCATCCTCTTGACGCAGGACGTCAAGACCAAGGTCGCGCAGGCTCGTCTGCAAGTGATGGAAGAGACCAATGATGGGTTTCGGATTGCCGAGAAGGATCTCGAGCTGCGAGGCCCGGGAGAGCTGATGGGGACGCGCCAATCCGGGATCCCCACCTTCCGGATCGCCCAGCTGGTTCGGGACCGAAGCCTTCTCGAGACGGCCCAGCGGGAGGCTCAGTTCTATCTGACGGAGCGTACCCTGACGCGGGAGACGTGTCAGATGGTCGAGCGGGTCAGGCGGGACCCGCGCTATGGGCTCGTGCGGGTGGGCTGATCGGGGTCGTCGATCGAGGACGGCCCTGAATGGGTTGCGTCGTCAGGGTGAGTCGGTGGGTTGAGTCGCCCAGTGTCGGGGAGGAGGAGTCGCCCTTCTCGGCACAGCGCCTCGATCATCGTCCGGACTTCGACCTCTCGAAGGCGACGCTCCTCGGCGGGGGCGCCAGGAGGGCTCAGCGGGGGGATTGCGTGTCGGTCGAGGATCCAGCCGACCATGCCGGAGCGTTGATCGGCGACGGTGGTGGCCAGCTGCCGCGGTGTGTAGCGGTCCGGGAAGGCGGCGACGATCTGACAGAGGGCGACGGCCAGGTCGTTGGAGTCCGCATCGAGCGCTGGAGGGGGCGCGGGCGGGGTGGGACGCTCGATGGTGGGGGGCAGGTGGTAGGTCCCAACCAGGCCGGCCACGACCTGTTGCTCGTAGAGGAGGAGGGTGCAGACGGCGTCGAGAGCGGCGTAGCGCAGCTGCGACTCGGTCAGCGGACGGCGTCGCCAGTCACTGCGCTGTTCGGCCTTCTCCAGTTCCAGGTTGAGATAGCGGAGAGAAAGGTCGCGGAGACTATTGCGCTTCTCGCCGCTGCGCCGTGAAGCGAGCATGGTATCGTGAACGGGCGACGTGTGAATCCCAAAGTGGCGAGCCAGCCTGACGGCGTCATACGAGGCGTTGTGGATGGCCTTGACCTGCATTCCCCATTCGAGAGGCGCGCGAAGGGGCTCCGGGTCGAGCGGAGCGAGCAGGTCGAGAATGGCCACGGTAATGCCCGACTCTTCCCGAAAGCCGAGTTGGAGGATGGAGATCCGCTCTTCGTCTCGTTTCCACCAATCGATCGTCTCCAGGTCGAGGGCGATCACAGGGACATTCGCCAGACGTCCAAGCATCGCCGCGAGCGAGGCGGGATCGTCGATGTACTCGATGCGGTGAGCGGTGTTCATTCGGTGTATCATAGCGCAGCATGCCCCCTTCGCAATATTCGATCTGACTCGGCCTGAGGGAGGGGCGACCAGTGCCGCCAGCGAGGAGCCCCCATCACCCCGTCGTCCTGCTCGAGCGTGCGTCTGCCGGGCAGGAGTGAACAGAAGAGATAGAAAGGACGGACCGATGCAGAGTGAGCAGAATCGACCAGCGCGTCTGGTACAGATCGAGACGCGCGCAGTCCCGCCTCCCCCTTCCGAGTCCCGGATCTTCTTCAATAAAGTCTACATCGCCTTCCGCAAATCGCTGGCCTTCTTCCACTCCGCCTCGGCCTACGGAACGGCGCGGCGCTGGCTCCTCTCCACCTTTCTTCCAGAGGCGGTCCTCTATCGATGGCAACCGTACCGCAAGGGGTCCTGCAATCGGTGCGGGATGTGCTGCAAGATCGCCCTGCGCTGCCCCTTTCTTGAGGAAGACAGCCAGCACACCGCCTGTCAAATCTACACGATTCCACGCCACGTCCCGCCCCCCTGCCTGACCTACCCGCTCGACCCGCAAGACCTCGCCGAGGTTCAACGGGCGATTGCCCCGGCGATCTGCCCCTTCTACTTCGAGGGAGAGCCAGCCGATCCAGGAACCTGGGCCGCGCTCCGCACGGAGCTCCGTCGCCGCTGGCAGGGACGCCTGGCCAAATGGCGGCCCGCTTCCGGGGACTGATCCCGTCTCACCATTCCCCGCCATAAAACACAGTGCACAGAAAAAAAGGGAGCCGCTGGTGGGCGGCTCCCCAATCGACTGAATTGTCTCTTCCCTTTAGAAGGTGAGTCGAGCGGAGACTTGCACGACCCGGGGGGCAAAGGTCGACGTCGCACGACCAAAGAGCGCGCTGTTGACGCTCTGGTCGCCGAAGAAGAAGACCGGCGTGTTCAGGAAGTTGAAGAGGTCACCCCGAATTTCGGCGCGAATCCGCTCGGTGACCGTGAAGCGCTTGAAGATCGAGATATCGTTTCCAAGCACCGACGGGCCATCGAACTGGAGCCGCTGCAGCTGCCCGATCTGCTCGTTGAGGGGGTTGAAGAAGACTTGGCCAGTGAAGGCCGGGGTGTTGTTGAGGTTGTCGGCCCCGACCGCACGGCCCGTCGCCGTATCGGTCACCGCCGGATTGATATAGAAGACCTGACCGTTCGGGAGCTTCCGGATGCCGAAGAGCCCCTTGATCTGCTCCTTGGTGAGGGTTGAGCTCGCCGGGTTACCGCCCGAGCGACCCGACCGGTTGAAGGTCGCGCGCTGCGAGAGGAGCGAGATCGGCGAACCGCTCTGCCACCGAACGATCGCGCTCAACTGCCAGCCGCCAATGATCGCGTCGAGCGCCCGATTGGCTCCACTGAAGAACTTCTGGCCGCGGCCGAACGGAAGTTCGTAGAGGATGTTGCTGTTGATGATGTGCGTCACGTCGAAGTCGGCGCGGGTCCGCTCCAGCTCCGGTCGCGCGTTGTCGAGGAAGGGCTCAAACCGCGCCTGCGAGGTTCCCGCCGAGTTGGCGAGCGCCTTGCTGAAGGTGTAGTTGGCCTGACCGAAGATTCCGTTGCGCAGTCGTCGGCGAACCTCGAACTGGAAGGAGTGGTAATCGGTCGTCGCCCCGTTGGTCGTGATGTTGGCGGCGTAGATCCCCGCGTTGGGCAGGAAGGCCGCGGCGGAACCGGCGATGCGGTTGGAGACATAAAAATCTGCCAGGCCGGCCGGTTGTCCCTGCTGGATCAGATTGCGCACGTTGATGTTGTTGAGGAGGGCCGCCGTCGCCCCAGTCGCCCCGATGTTCGGGAGGAAGGTCAACTGCTGGCTGCCCGCGATCGAGGCGTTGAAGTTGGGGTTGAAGGCGCCGGTCGCGGTTTGGGCGAGGAAGCCGTTGCTTCGTGCCCGCCGGAAGTCATCCAGGAAGGCCTGGCTGTTCCCCGCGGTCATCTGGTTGAAGTCCAACCCACGCCAGAGGTCGCGCCCGAGGGTGCTGACATAGCGAGCTTCGACCGCAAAATCGCGGAACCATCCGCCCAGCTCACGGGAAATACCAAAGGTGATCTGGTGAATGTAGGGCTGCCGAATATTCGGATCGATGGTCGCCGCGGCACTGGTCGGCGAGAGCGCCAGCTGATCGGCGAAGGTCCGGGGAACGCGGAAGGTCGCCGTCGGCTGGGGAATCCCCTGGGCGAGACGCGTGAACTGGTTGACCAGCTGCGAGGTGGTCGAGAGGCCAGCGTTGGTGTCGATCGCGTTCCGGACGACGGTCAGGGTCTCCTCGTTGACGAAGGCCATGGTGTAGCCGCCGCGGACAGAGGTCTTGCCGTCCTTAAACGGATCCCAGGCGATCCCGAAGGTCGGGCCGAAGTTGTTGCGGTCCGGGTTGTAGGGGTTGCCCTTGAGGAAATCGAGCGTCGTGTTCTGCGCGAGTAGCGTCGACTTGACATCTCCGCTGAGCACCGGGAGAAGACCCAGGTTGTTGTCCTCGCGCATCGGGCTGAAGTACTCCCACTTCATGCCGTAGCGAACGGTCAGGTTCGAACGGAGGCGCCAGTTGTCCTGGAAGTAGAAGGCGAGGTTGTTGAGTGAGAGGTTCCGCTCATTCGGAATTCCAGGGACGAAGCCGGAGGTCTGGTTGCGAACCTGGAAGGTCTGACTGACCGACGTGATGACCCCGTTGAGGAAAGAGACCAGGCTGTTGGCCCCGGTCAGGTCGGCCGGCTGAATCCGCTGTCCCGTTGGATTGTTCGGATCCTGCGGGAAGAGGTTGGCGTTGAGCTGGATGCTGGTCGGCGCTGCCGGGCTGAACCCGAAGGAGACCGATGGGAACTGCCCGGCGAAGTTGTACGGGCGCACCCGGATCTGTTGCAGGCTTCCCCCGAACTGCATCGAGTGGTCACCGAGAATCAGTGACGCGTTGTTGATGAACTGGCGCGTCCGGGTGTCGCGGCCCTGCGGCTGGAAGGTCACCTGTCGATTGGTGATGAAAGGGACACCAAGGATCACGCCACCGACATCGGCTGAAGAATTGAACGCGACGGGGGCGAGGTTGGCGCCCATGCGCAGCTCATTCTGGAACTTGGCCGTGCTCCACCGCCAGGCACCCGACATGAACTTGACGTTCGATTCGGTGAAGACGAGGGGACGCGCGTTGATCGCGTCGAGGTCGGTTCGATCGTCCGTCTCCTTGAACCACTGGAACGAACCCTCAAACTTGTGGTTCGAGGTCATATTGTAGTCGAGGCGGCCCTGGAACTGGTTGCGGTCGTTGAGATCCTGCTGGTTGAAGCGATAGCCCGCCGTGTTGAGCAGTCGACCCGTGCTCGAGTTGCCGACGTCGAAGTTATTGACATTGGTGGCCCGTGGGGTCTGATCGAGGATGATGCTCTTGATGCGGGGATCGACGGTCAACCCGACCAGCTGGAGCACATTGACGCTCTGGATCGAGTTGTCGGTCGGTCGGATGTAGCGGAACTCTCCATTGAGGAAGTTGTCATTGACCGGGATGGTGTTGTTCTGAGTCGTCGCGGTCGATTGGCGGAAGCCCTCATACGACCCGAAGAAGAAGAGCTTGTTCTTGAAGATTGGGCCGCTGGCATTCCCCCCGAACTGGTTCCGGTTGAGGAATGGGCGGGCAACCGCTCTCGGGCGCGCGGCGTTGTTGAACCAGGAGTTGGCGGCCAGCGCGGAGTTGCGGTTGAACTCGTAGAGGGTTCCGTGGAACTGATTGGTTCCCGAGGGGGTGATCAGCTTGACCTGCGAAGAGCCGCCGGCGCTGTCCGCGCCCTGGTTGGTCGTCGTGATGGTGAACTCCCCGATGGTGTCGGCGGTTGGCCGATTCGGCACGAAGTCGAGAGAGTTGGTCCGGATGAAGTTGTCCTGGATGTTGATGCCATCCTGGGTGACCTGCGTCCAGGTCGGACGGCCGCCGTTGATCGCCGTCGTCGTCCGGTTGGTGATGCCGGGGACTCCCGCCTGGAGGCGGATCAGCTCGATCGGGTTACGCCCGTTGAGGGGTAGTTCGATGATCTGCCGCTTGGCGACGGTGTTGTTGACCTCTGGTGAGGAGGTGTTGACGATATCCGCGCCCGCTTCGATGGTTACGGTCTCACTCGTCTCTCCGACCTCCATGACGACGGCGAGGGAGTAGTCCTGCCCGGGATCGACCTTGGCCTGGGTGTAGGAGCGGGACTTGAAGCCGCTGGCTTCCACCCGGATATTGTAGTTGCCCGGTTGCAATTGCGCGAAGATGAACGCGCCTTCCCCTGAAGTGGAAAAGGTCAGTTGCTGACCTGTCCCCTCGTTGGTGACGGTGACGGTCGCGCCGGGCACCACCGCGCCTGTCGGGTCCACGACGGTTCCCACGATCCGGCCCAGTGGATTTTGGGCGAGGAGGGTTCCGCTGAGGAGGAGCATCGCGCAGAGAGAGATCGTCGCTGCTGCCAGTTTTCTCATTGATGGTCTCCTTGTTCCATATGAGTCGATGAGCTGATTCGGGACGGTGGGTTCCTAGTCCGGTTGACAGTGCTCCAACGTCCAGGAACTGGGTGAATTGTCACCCCAAAAGTACGGTTTTGAGACAGGTGATCCCCGTCAAGTCCACATCTTCGACTGATGTAGTAGAATGTGGTCGCGAGATGAATGCTTGTAACATCCAATAAATTGCAAATCCTGTGCAAATCGATGAGGCGCGCCGGATCTTCTTTTTTTTCAAAGAGTTTTGGAATTTCGGACAGATCAGGTGGAAAGGTTCCTATCCAAATTTCTGGATTTTTCTTCGATATCTTGGACATCTGGGGGGTGGGAGGAAGGCGGGGACGAGTATGGGGATGGTGCAGATCGTGGTCGGGGCAATGCTGATCCTTGGTGGGGGAGTGCAACCGGAGACAAGGATTGTCGAGTATCAGTTCTTCCTGCCGAGCGGGGAGAGGGCGGGCCGGCAGGTGGAAGTAGCGATCCGCTGCCCTGGCGGGACGACGACGGTGGCGAAGAGCGACGTCTTCGGGGTGGCGCGGCTGGCCGTGCCCGCCGAGGGGGAGCCGCTCTGCGAGGTGGCGGTCGATGGGCAGCGGAACCGCTTCGATGGCCTCCTGGGGAGGGTCAGAATGAGCCGGGGGCTGGATCTCTACCCTGTCTTTCTCCCCCCTGTGACTGGAGACGGGCCGGGGAAGAGCGGGAGTGCCCCGTCTTCCGAGAAGGATCCCCCCGTCGAAGCGAGGCAGTGGGTCGAGTCGGCGCAGCGCAAGCAGGAGGCGGGCCAGATCGGCCCGGCGATCAGCGATCTGGCGCGGGCGCTGCGGGTCTCACCTCGCTACGCCGCAGCCCTCAATCAGCTGGGGATGCTCTTCTACCGGGAGAGCCGATTGGCCGAGGCCGTTCAGGCCTTTACCCAGGGAGTCGGTCTGGGCGGGGTGGGATCCGCGCTTCCTCTCAACCTGGGGGTGACCTTGCAGCGGCTCGGCCGTCACGCCGAGGCGGTCAGAGTGCTCACCGATCTGGTTGAGAAAGACCCGGCAATGGCGCGGGCGCGGATTCCGCTCGCCGACTCTCTCATGCAGGTTCAGCAGTGGGACGCGGCGGTCGAGGTGCTGCAGGCGGCTCTCGAGACCTCGCCCGGGCCTGAACTGGAGGCGGAGGCCCGCTACCGGCTGGCTCAGACGATGGTTCGCGAGGAGCGCTACCGTTCCGCCGTGCGCGAGCTCGATCGGGCACTCACGCTGCTGTCTGACTGGGAG
>Ga0169931_10013004_pt1 | contig 11440 bp, 12 predicted proteins | sample Kivu_15m_20L_FD_129675 | JGI IMG/M metagenome (GOLD analysis project Ga0169931, IMG submission 129675) | Freshwater microbial communities from Lake Kivu, Western Province, Rwanda to study Microbial Dark Matter (Phase II) - Kivu_15m_20L... | ecosystem: Environmental > Aquatic > Freshwater > Lake... | reverse complement strand
TTTTCCTCGCCATTTTCCTCGCCATTTTCCTCCTCAAACTCCATCACAATAGGGCCTGCCAACGAGGCAGTTGCAATGATTATGGAGGCAATAGATATCAACAGTGCAATCATGCCGAGTCTTTGGATTTTAGTTCCAGTGCTGCTCAATGAGACAATTTGTCGCAGGTTTCTTATTAAGAGGGACATCATTATCATTTGTGAAATTTACTAGAAGCTTGGATTTGATTCGTTTTAGAATATCAGAAGTTCGGGATTTTCGTATCCAACTATTAATTCAAGTTTCATAGAACGCCTTGCGGCAAGAGCTGCCAGAATTTTCCGGATTTGGGGGCTGGTTTGTAGATATCTCGTACCTGGAAGTCTATGTCATATTTTACGTATATAATGCAACTATGGGGGGATTGAGGTGAATGATGTAGGCCTTCGAGGGGAATCGAACCCCTGTCCGGGGATCCACAGTCCCCTATACTAGCCACTGTACTACGAAGGCCGCAGAGACTAGTCACAACAAAAGAGGTATTAACCTAACTAAACCCGGAAATCATGGACAAATTTATTATTCCCGGCAAAAAACACGGAATAAATGCAAGGAAAAGGCTGGTTTATCGCGATGGCAATAACCACTGCGGTGGTTTGGTGGGGCGCAAACTATCTGTCCCCGTGGAAGTAGGAATCTAGTCCACGAGCCAATCGCGCCTGTAGAACCACAGGAACATCATTATGGCGGGCACTATGGATAGTGCCAAAAGCACGTAGAATGTGGTAAACTCGCCAAATATCATCCAGGGGCCGGTCTCCAGTCCGCCGGGCAGGTTCACGTTCATCCCATACATCGCCCCTATCACGGTGGCAGGAATCGAGAACGTGAATATTATGGTGAGTGTCGCAAGTATGTTGTTTGATTTTTCCGTCGAGAGCATAAAGTCGGTATCCTTGTAGATCTCCATGGTCTCCCTTGCCTCCTCTAGCGTCTCTATGACCTTGTCAAGGTGGTCAATTACATCGTCAAAGTGCAGCACGAGATCGTCGTCGGGGCTTGAGAATCGCTGCGTGTTCTTTGATGTCTCCAGAACTATCCGCCGCAGCGGGTTGACAATCCTGCGCAGTATCGTGATCTCGCGCCTCACAAGTGAGATCTTTTTCGGAGTTGACTTGTTCTCGTCGAACACGTCGTCCTCTATCTCGTCCAAGTTTGCAACTATTCTGCGCAGCGTGTGGAGCAGGTCGTCCACAAGTGTGTCGATTATCTTGTGGAGCAAAAATCCCGGCGACTTGGACAGTACCTCTGCGCGCCTCTGCTCGCTGTCCTTGCACTGCCTGAATATGTCCACAAGCGGTTTTAGGTCCCCGTAGTGGATGGTGATCAGAAAGTCCTTCCCTATGAACACTGCAAGCTGCGAGAACCTGGGCATGCCGCGCTTTATGGCAAGCGGCGGAAAGTGGAATATCACAAAAGAATGGTCGTCGTAGTTGTCTATCTTGGCAAGCTGTATCTTCGATATAGAGTCGTCCAAGTTGAGTAGGTTGAAGTTGTAGGTCTTGCCGAGATTGTCTATCTCGTCCCGTGTGGGGTTTAGTATGTCCGTCCAGACAAAGCCCTTTCCCTGGACGGTCTCGACGTGGTTTTCCACGACAGCGTCCTGGTGGGGGTGCCTTCTTAGGTGTGGCAGCCTGCTGATTATCGTCTCCTTTTTCATCGCACCTACCAGAGGCATAATTGATTTATATTTTGATTGCAGCATTTTGTGAAAACGCGGCTGCAAACGGTGATGTTTTTTCTCACGAAAACAAAAGTGGCGTGGCCTCAAGCGCAGAACCTTGAGAGATCACCTCTCTGGGCCATTGCCGTATGTGCGGCACTGGGTTCGCCTTGCTGTTCTGCTAGGCCACGCGCGGATTATTTGTTAGGAATTGCTTCCTTCCGCATTGGGTCATATACGGAATTATTCTATTTAAGATTTGATTCGGATTTTTTAAACAAATGTCTCTGTATTTTGGAAGATCTGTTGTGTATTATGGGGAAATTTCATATTTGATCACACAGTACAAAACCCAGATGAGCTGCTCAGGAGAGACTGTGGATTCGGAGGCCGAACTCATCCAGATAAGGCCGTCCATAGCAAAGCAGCTCAAAAAGGCAAAGTACGGCGTTGCCGACCATGCAACGGTCGAGCTATGCCACTGGACCAAAAAGTCCTTCAAGGAGGACGTGGGCTGCTACAAGCACAAGTTCTACGGCATATCCACGCACCAGTGCATGGAGTTCTCGCCGGCTGGGATGTACTGCGAGAACAGGTGCATCTACTGCTGGAGGCCGATGGAGTTCTACGAGTCTCTCCAGATGGACCCAAAAAACGTCGCAGAGCCGGAGCAGATGGTATCAAGGCTCATGGAGGAGAGAAGAAAGCTCATCATGGGGCACTATGGGGACCCAAGGTCGGACAGAAAAAAGCTGGACGAGTCGCTGCTTCCGAGCCACTATGCCGTGTCGCTGTCTGGCGAGCCCACGATGTACCCAAAGCTTCCCGAACTGATACGCTACCTCAAGTCCCTCCCGGCAACAAAGTCGATATTCCTTGTTACAAACGGGCAGGAGCCGGAGATGATACAGAGGCTTGCCGACGAGGACGCACTTCCAACGCAGCTGTACCTTTCGACCAACGCGGCAGACTGCGAGTCGTTCATGAGGATAAACAAGCCAAGGTACGGCGACTCGTGGGAGAGGTGGCACAGGACCCTGCGCATTATGTCCGGTTTGGACACGAGGACCGTCCTGAGGATGACGCTCATACGTAACTATAACGACTCTGAAAGGGACGTTGATCTTTTTGCCGACATGGTACGGGATTCCGGCATACACTTTGTCGAGGTAAAATCATACATGCACATAGGAAGGTCCACAAACAGGCTCGAAAGATCCGACATGCTCGACTTTGCCGAGGTGCAGCACTTTGCGTACGAGCTGGCAAAAAAGAGCGGCTCGTACGGCGTGATGGACGAGAGCGTCCCCTCGAGGATTGTGGTGCTCCAGAACCAGAGGCGCTTTACCGACCGCTGGATCTCCGCCTATAGAAGCTAGAAAACTTTGCCAGCGCCTTTGCCCTGTGCGATATCTCGTTCTTCTCATCCAGCTGGGCGTACGTTTTGCTCCTGCCTAGAGGCACAAATATCGGGTCGTACCCCCAGCCCCCTCCGGACATTCTCTTTGATATCCTCCCCTCGGTCACCCCCTCAAATACAGCCGGTCTTTTTTTTGCATCGCAGAATGCGGCCACCGAGACAAACCTTGCGCGCCTGTTTCTTCCCACCAGTCTTAGCACCCCCCGGTTTCCTACCGTCTGTAAAACGTAAGACGAGTACGGGCCTGGAAACCCGCCGAGCGAGTCGATAAAGAGCCCTGCATCCTCGACAATCACGGGCCTGCGGCATTTTTCGTATGCGTCAAGTGCCTTTTTTTTGGCAATCTCCGAGAGCGATTTTGACTGGATCTCAACTGGGGCGAATCTGAAAAAGCCCAGCCTTATTCCGTGTTTTTGCAGTATCTCTTTTGCCTCACCGTACTTGTGGCGGTTCGACGATGCAAAGTAGACATCATACGACCGCCGCATACCTTCCACGACCCTCTATTATGGACACATGATGTGTGATTTTAGAGTATTTTGCCTGGCCCACCACTGACCTGTACCCTTGGAGGAACGAGCTCCACAGCTTGTCCATGTGCTCCACGTGCTCGCTTCCCAGGATCTCCTTGAACAGCCGGAGGTCGACCGCATAGTCCTCGATTCTCAGGGTCTTTTGGGCAAGCCCAAAGTCTATGGCAAAGACCCTTCCCTTGTACAGTATAAAGTTGGAGGTGGTAAGGTCGCCGTGCATCATGCCGTTCTTGTGCAAAAGTCCTGCTATTGCCCCTATCTTCCTGCACGCGGCGGCAAGCCTCTGCGGGGCAAGTCCTTTGACCATTTCCCCCGGGATGTGCTGCATCAGGATTGTACAGTCATTCACATCCACCCGGTACACAAGAGGGGACGGAACCCCGAACGACTTTGCCTCAGAAAGCGCTGCGGCCTCTCGTATCGTCCTCTGCCTCCGGATCCTCTCGTCGAGGGTCTCGTTCCGGTACGGCTTTTTCTTTCTTGTCTTCAGTATGGCAGTGGCGCCGTCGTGCCTTGTCAGGAACAGGTCCCCCTCAGCACCCTTTTTGAGAAGCCTCACCCTGTGGGATCTTGTGTGCGGCATATTTAGGCTGTCTGCCGCAAAAAATACCATTATAACCCAATCTCTGTGATTTACCAGTATAATGGAGGACGAAAAAAGGCTCAAGCAGGAGGACTGCAACGAGGACACGCTCGGGGTGGGAATACTCACGCTCACAGACAAGCGCGTCGCGTTCGACAAGACCAGCGGCCGCATTGCCGACTTTTCAAAGAGGATAGGAGATACCATACTTGATGTCTCACTTGGAGACATAACAAAGGTCTGGAAGGAGGGCCGCTTTATAAAAAAGGCCTGCATCAGGGCAAAGACTGCAGAGGGTGAAAAGGACTACAAGTTCGGGGTCTTTAACACCGGAAGCTGGCAGGAAGCCATACAGGAAGCAGTCGACGGCTTCAAGTCGAGTAGCTGATCTCAACTGTGTCAAGCCTCCACGACTGCCTGACAAATGTGTCTGAAATCTTTGCGCCCTTTTTGACCTGGGCCTCAAGGAGGCCGGTCCACGCAATCTGCGAGCCGCAGTCTCCGGAATAATTTAGCGGCACGGCAAAGAACTTTGCCTTCTGCCTTGCGCATATCATCGAGAGCATCTCAGAGAGCCGCCTGTTTGCCGCAACGCCGCCTACTATCATCAGTTCCTTTTTCTCCGTAAAGGACAGCGCCCTCTCGGTGGCCTCCCCAATCATCGCAAACGCAGTCTCCTGGAGCGAAAAGCACGCGTCTGGTGCATCCTGTGAGATCCTTTTTGCGGCAGACATCAGCCCGGAAAACGAGACGTCGTTTCCCTTCACCACGTATGGGAGCTGCACGTACCTGCTCGACTTTGACGCAAGTTCCTCTATTTGTTTTCCGCACGGAGACGCAAATCCCAGCGAGCGGCCGAACTGGTCGAGGAGCTGCCCGAGTGTGATATCCAGCGTCTCCCCGAATATGCGCCACTTTTTCTTTTTGAATGCGGCAAGCATTGTGTGGCCGCCGGAGACCAGCAGCACGAGCGGGTCGCGTGCCCCGGTGAGCATCTTTCCAAGCTCGATGTGGCCTATTGCGTGGTTCACAGGGTATATCGGGATGTCATAGTATGACGATATGGTCCTTGCAACTACGCCTGCCACCCTCAGGCAGGGCCCAAGTCCCGGCCCTGCGGCATACGATACGATGTCGATGTCCCGTATGCCAAGTCCTGCCTGCCCGAGGCATTCTGAGAGCACCTCTGAGCTGTGCTCGATGTGGTGGCGCGAGGCCTCCCGTGGGTGTATTCCCTGCCCGTCCGGGGGCCGGTATATCCTGCGCACATCGGCAAGTATCCTGCCTTTTTTCCCGTTTTTTTCCACGATACCGCACGAAAATGTGTGCGCGGTGCTCTCAAACCCAAGGCACAGCATCTTATCCACGGCTCATGCTTGAGACTATCTTGATGACGTCGCCGTCCTTTAGGATGTGGTCGGCGCCGATTCTCTGCTTTGTCTTTACGTCCACGGCATGCAGGAACCCCTTTGCCAGGTCGGCGTGGATTGTCGCCGCAAGATCCTTTGCGGTGGAGCCCGAGGGCAAAAGGCGCGCATCTGGAAGGACCTCCCCGTTCTTGTTTGAGAGCTTGGCCTCATCCTCCACAGGATACACAGTTATCAGTTTCAGCACGTCAAAGACTGCGCGGTTTATGGCGCTCTGAACTCCGGTGGTCTTTATCTTTTCAAGTACAGCCTTGACAAGCTCAAGGGCCTGCCTTTGCTGCGGCGAGACGTCTCCTAGTACCTCAAAGGAGCCGTCGCCGGGGACGTACTTTATCAGATTGGCCTTTGATGCCTTGCGCAAGAGCAGCTCCGACTCTGCGCTGCACGGTATCACCGTGCCGTTTATCCTGTCCGCTATGGAAATGTCCTTGCACAGGTCGGCCTTGTTTGCCGCAACCAGGATGGGCTTTGTCTTTTTTCGAAGTATAGTTACAAATCTCAAAATGTCAGGGCCGGACCACTCTGATGGCTTTTTTGTCACAAGGTCCGACTCCTTTAGGATCTCAGATACCACATAGTCCTTCACCCCAAGGCCGCTGAACCTTTTCGCTATTCCGTCCACTATGGTGGTCGTCTTTTGCGTAATCTCCCGCAAAAGCTTCTCCCACTCCCTGTCAAGTATCTGCTTGAACCACAAGTCAAACTCCGATTCCACAAACTCCACGTCCTCAAGCGGGTCGTGCGTTCCGGGCGGAACCGGCTGCCCCTGGATATCGGTTGCCCCCGCAATGTCCACCACGTGAATCAGCACGTCTGCCTGCCTTGCGTCGTCCAGGAACTTGTTTCCAAGGCCCTTTCCCTCGTGCGCCCCCGGGACAAGCCCGGCAACGTCGACTATCTTTACAGGTACGAGCCGCACGCCGTCAAGGCACAGCGGGTTCTGGTGCGGCATCCCAAAGTGTTTGCAGGCGCACCTTGTCTTTGCGTACGTGACGCCGACGTTGGGCTCTATTGTGGTGAAGGGATAGTTTCCCACCGGCACTGCCGTCTCAGTTGCGGCGGAAAAGAACGTCGATTTTCCGACGTTTGCCTTGCCCAAAAGTCCTATCTGCATAGAGTATCCAGACTGACATCTTCATATTATTCTACAGCCGGCAAATCGTTTAATCGGGCGCATTCCCACCAAGTATGTGCTGGTAATAACTGGAAACCCCGGAGTCGGAAAACACACTCTTGCGGAAAAGCTTGCGGATGCGCTAAAGATGGAGATACTTGACATAAACCAGGTGGCCATAAAGAACAAGGCATATGTAAAGAGCGGCGGCACGCTGGACGTGGACACTGCCAAGCTTGAAAAGATCATCAAGAAAATGAAGGTAAGGAACGCAATTGCCGTCGGGCACCTTGCGCCGTATGTCATACCAAGGGCACAGGTTAAATTTGCCCTGATTTTACGAAAAAATCCCTACAAATTGATCCCAGTCTACAAGAAAAGAAGATACGCCAGGTCAAAGGCAGCGGAGAACGCGGCAAGCGAGATACTCGGAGTTGTCGCGTACGACTCCATCAAAAAGTTTGGAAAGGCAAAGACTGGGCAGCTTGACACCACCGGACTCTCGGTGAGGGACATGACGGAGCGCGCCATGAAGATAATTGGGAGAAGGCGCAGGGGTGACCAGGTGGACTGGCTTGAGGCGGTAGCAGAGAGAGGGGACCTTGGAAGGTTCTTTGTGCAGTGATGTGTAATGATATTTGAGATTCTAAAGTCTGACCTTGCGGCGCGGATAGGCATGCTATATACCAACCACGGAAAGGTCGAGACGCCTGCGTTCGTACCCGTGGTCCACCCGGTCCACCAGAGGATACCCTCAAAGAAGCTGAGGCAGATGGGATTTGATCTTGTCATAACAAACGCGTACATCACGATGAACCGGTACGGAGAGGAGGCGGCAAGGCGCGGCATCCACGACATAATAGGCTTTGACGGATCTGTGATGACCGACTCTGGCGGGTACCAGGTGCTCGAGTACGGGAAGGTCGGGGTGAGCCCGGGCGACATGGCATCGTTTGAAAAAAGAATAATGACAGACATTGCCATCCCCCTTGACAGGCCCACGGGGTACGGCCTTCCAAGAAAAAAGGCCCTGCAGTACGTGGACCACACCCTAAAGGTCTCAAAGGAGACGCTCGACTCATCCGATGACAACGGCCAGATCTGGTGCGGCCCCATCCAGGGGGCGGAGCACTATGATTTGGTGAGAAGGTCCACCAAGTCCCTTGTCGGCTACGGATACCAGATGCTCGCCCTTGGCAGCCCAGTCGAGGTCATGGAGTCGTACGACTATAGGATCCTGGCAAACATGATACTTCACGCAAAGAAGATGGCACCCCATTCCGTCCCGCTCCACTTGTTCGGGGCAGGCCACCCCCTTACAATACCCGTTGCCGTGGCGCTCGGGTGCGATACGTTCGACTCTGCCTCGTACATGCTGTACGCAAAGCACGACAGGTACATCTCCGAGGACAGGACGTCACAGCTGTCGGAGATCCAGTACTTTTCGTGCAGCTGCGAGGTCTGCTCAAAGCACACTCCAAAGGAGGTGTCCCAGATGAATCCGGAGGAGCGCGCAAACACGCTTGCCCTCCACAACCTGTACGCCATAAAGGCAGAGGTCGACAGGGTAAAGCAGGCAGTCCACGAGGGAAGGCTCTGGGAGTACATCGTAAAGAAGATACGCGCGCACCCAAAGCTGTTCGAGACGCTAGAGGTATTCACCAAGAATACCGAGTTTTTGGCAAGGACGACGCCGCGCTTTAAGGAAAGGGCCCTCTTTCTGTCGGCTCCGGATGACCAGTTCCGCCCGGAGCTGTTCCGGTTCCGCAAGATGGTATCAAAGTTCCGCTCAGACAAGGCCGAGGCCGTGATAGTACCGGACTCGCAGATAAGGCCCTACTATCTTTCAAGGGAATACTCCAAGCTGCCAAAAAAGTTCAAGGGCATGCAGGTCTGCGTCTACAACCCGTTCCTCGGAATAGTACCGATTGAGCTTAGCGACATGTACCCTGCCTCGCACTATGTGATGGCGGACCAGAGATACAGGCCTGCCGACTTTGCCGAGTTTGGCAAGTCGTTTTCCAGGTTCTTCTCGGACAACAAGTTCAAGGCCGTACACATGACCAATGACGATTTTTTAAAACATTATGCCAAAAACGCCCCAGCTAGGACCAAAATCAAATCAATAAAAAGAAAGAAAAAAGACTTGCGAAGACCCGTTTAAAGGCCTGCGTCTTCTGCCCAGCCTTTTACGAATACGCCGTTCTTGTGAAGAGGCACTGGTTGACCAGCGGTATAGTTCATTGGTCTCATCCAAAAGATTGCCTTTGTTGGGCAAACGCCGATGCATGCTCCATCGGAGATGCATCTTTCTGGATAGAAGACAAATGCTTTACCTCTCTTCCAGCCTTCTACAGGCTTCACACGGAGTACGTCTGGGCCGAGAGATGTACAGATTTCAACGCATAGCGCGCATCCGATACATCTCTGCTCATCTACGTCTGGAAGTATTGCTATTGGCATTTATTTCACTGAATGTAATTTGTTCCTGTAACTATTTAAACCATGATCAAAATATTCAACGGTGTTATAGAAAAATCAGATCGCCAAGCAGGGCAAACTAGAAAAATTCAAAATATAAAAAGATGATATCAGATGGTGCTCTACTTTCGCATTGCATCTATCTGACCGCTTGTTACCCAGTCCAGCAGTTCTGCTGCAGTTGGATTCAAGTCAGCTTTTTTATCCATCAGATTTTTTACCCAAACCCAGTTGATCTGGTTTAGCAGTGGTTTGTTTCCCTCATCGCCTGCGCGAACTTTGCTGCGTAGGTCTGCTGGGATGGTATTCCACCATTGGTCGAAAGTTCTACCCATAGAGGTGGATCTTAGGTTTGACTAATTAAAGCTTTTGAAGATTACATCAAAAACGGAATGATCGGCATTTTCAGTGGCAAGATATTAAGATGGACCCATTCAAGTCAAGTCCTTGAAGGTTAAAGTTCTAGGGGCCGGCCTCGAAGTGGGCAGATCGGGCTTTTTGGTAAACGCCGACGGCGCAAACTATCTTTTGGATTACGGGGTAAACCTTGGGAGGAACCTTGCAGTTCCCCTGCACGTCATGCCAAAGGAGGTCGATTCCATAATAATCAGCCATGCGCACCTTGACCACTCCGGGTATGTGCCGCTAATGTACGTGAGTGGGAACGCCGACGTGTACGCCACGCCGCCGACCTTTGATTTGAGCAGGCTGCTCATCGAGGACATGCTCAGGCTTGAAAAGGACGCGCACCCGTTCGGGATTCCGGAGGTGGACCAGATGTACTCGCACGCAGTCCCAATATCATACAAGCAGAAGATAAGGCGGGGCAACTCCTCGTTTGAGCTCAGAGAGTCGGGGCACGTGGTGGGGGGCGGTGCCGTGCTTGTAGAGTCCGATGGCAAGAAGTTATTCTATACCGGCGATGTGAACGTGCACGGCTCAAGGATGCTGCGCGAGATGGACCTTGACATAGGCGATATCGACCTTTTGATAACGGAGAGCACGTACTCCCAGACAAGCCAGATGCCAAGAAAGGAATCCGAGGAGAAGTTAATCGAGTTTGCAAACGAGGTGCTGGACCAGAAGGGCACGCTGTTCATCCCCTCGTTCTCAGTTGAGCGCTCGCAGGAGATTGCGTGCGTTCTGAAGAACGCCAAGTTCAAGCACAAGATAGTGATGGACGGGATGGCGCTGAAGGTAAACGAGGTCATACTGCAGTACCCAGAGTATTTGCGTGACTATGAAGTCTTTAGGGATGCGGTAAAGAACACGGTCTGGATAAAGAACCAGGGCCACAGAAAGCGCGAGCTGAGCGAGCCGTGCGTTGTGATATCGCCTGCAGGGATGCTAGTCGGCGGAAACGCGGTGTATTACCTGCAGGAGCTTGCATTTGACAAAAAGAACGGAATCGCGCTGGTATCGTACCAGGGAGAGGGGACTCCGGGCCGAAAGCTTCTGGAGACCGGCAAGGTCATGATTCGCGGAAGGGAGGCAAAGGCGGAGGCGCAGGTCAGGCAGTTTGAGTTTTCAGGCCACGCAGACAGGGACGCATTGTTTGAGATGGTGGGCCGCATAAAGGGCAACCCAAAGGTGCTCACGGTTCACGGCGACGGGAACTCGTGCACAAAGTTTGCGGAGGAGATCCACCAGAAGTTCGGCTTTGATGCGCGGGCGCCAGAGATAGGCGAGACCGTCACGGTGTAGATGCTCAGCCTTGAGCACACCATAAACAGCGGTCAGGTATTTCTCTGGCAGAAGCGCGATTCAAGGTGGTACGGTATAAACGGCCAGGACGTGATTTGCGTCCAGCAGGGGCCGTACCATATAGAATCATACAGTGGCACAGGATGGGACCTTTTCAGGGACTCGGACGACTTTGCAAGGGTGCGCAGGCAGATATCAAAGGACCCCGTCATAAGGGAGGCTGCAAAGAGGTTCCCCGGGCTCAGGCTCATGCGGCAGGACCCATTCCAGTGCTACATCTCGTTCATAGTGTCCGCCAACTCTAACATCCAGAACATAAGGGGCTCGCTTTACAAGATTGTCCAAAGGTTCGGAAGAAAGGTCACATACCAGAACATGCAGTTCCACCTCTTCCCGGAGGCATCAAGGCTTGCGAGGGCGTCCATGGCAGAGCTGGCATCGTGCGGCCTTGGGTACCGCGCAAGATACGTAAAGTC
>Ga0169931_10013002_pt1 | contig 11441 bp, 13 predicted proteins | sample Kivu_15m_20L_FD_129675 | JGI IMG/M metagenome (GOLD analysis project Ga0169931, IMG submission 129675) | Freshwater microbial communities from Lake Kivu, Western Province, Rwanda to study Microbial Dark Matter (Phase II) - Kivu_15m_20L... | ecosystem: Environmental > Aquatic > Freshwater > Lake... | reverse complement strand
GACGGCTAACGAGTGGCGATCCTTTATGGAAGGCGCGCTCCAATCTGCCGAGCGAGCCGCCGAAGACGTGCTATGCGATGTCTCGACGGGGTAGCGCCAATGCGAACGTCAGTCTCGGGATGATTAACACCGAGCTTGGTTCTGTAAGTGGACGTCGCCTTTCGGCGAAGTGCTGCCGAGTCCGCGGGCTGCCGGACAACGGCTGGAGTGAAGCGAACACGCCTTCTGGATAGCGTATAACAGACGACTTAAGCTGCTGTCACAGAGAGGCGAAGGCCCATGGCACGCAGGACGCCGATGAGTGTCGCAAGCCTCGGATTACCAGCGTCGCTGAGGGTTCGATAAAGCGTTTCTCTTGAGAGGCCGCTTTCTTCTGCTATCGTCGCCATACCTTGAGAGCGAGCCACTACGCCGAGTGCTTCAGCGATTTCGCCTGCGTCGCCATCCGACAGCACTGCGTCGAGATAATGTACTGCATCCTCCGCGGTTTTAATATGATCCGCCACATCGAAGGGAGAGAATTTAGCTTTCGTCATCGGTCTTGTTCCTTCCATTGGTCCCAAAGCTGCTTCGCTGCCTTAATGTCCCGGTCCTGGCTGGACTTGTCGCCACCGCAGAGAATGATCACCAATTCCTCGCCCCATTGCCCGAAATACACACGGTAGCCTGGTCCGAAATCAATCTTCAGTTCACTCACACCTTCGCCAACGGGCGCGACCCTGCCGGGATTGCCACGTTCCAAACGAGCGAGGCGGCGCAACACCTGAGCGGCCCCGGCGCGGTCGCGCAGATTGTCGATCCACTCCTCAAACACGTCGGACTTGAGTATTGTCAGCATAACAAACTGTAGCCTATTGGCTACATTCGTCAAGAGCTTTTGGGAGAGCGTCGCCTTTCGGCGATCTCCCGCCGGGCGCCAGCCGGCGAGATCAATGACGGGACTGTATTGACACTGCCGCTTGCAAGCGACGTCCATCGAAACCAACTTATCGCGGTCTTTTTCGCAATCTCCAAGTTACGCCAAAGCTGTGCAAAGGTAGCTTTAATATGCCGGAGACGGAAACAATTGGTGCATTTGCCATCGTGCCCAGCAACGATCTCGCCTCTGCATGTCCATTTTGGGAACGACTGGGTTTCTCGCGCACGGGCGGCGAAGATGAATACGTCATCATGGAAGGCTGGGGCTGCGAAGTTCACCTGACGCAGGCGGGCGGCGGCGCCTGGCGCGTTCCGGCCGAGAACAATCCCTTCGGCGTTTTCATTCGCACCCCGCAGGTCGAAGAGATCGCGGCCCGTGTCGATGACCTCGTGATCCGGCCAGGTGGCGTGCTGCGCCATCGCGAATGGGGCATGTACGAGGTCGGCATTGCCGGGCCGGACAACCTCCTGGTCCGGATCGGATGGCCGTCTTCGCTCATGAAGGCGATCTGAGTTGAACGCGACTTCAACCCGTGTCGGTCTGTTGGAAGCGGCCGTTTTCGGCGAGGTCCGGCCTGATGTCGCTGTGGCATCCCGATGACCGGTCTGCCCTGATCATCGGTTAGTCATTCGGCAGACTGGTTTGCGGATTTTCGCGCCCGAGGACGCGCACAATCAATACGCCACTGGCCTCGACGCGAAAATAGATAGAATGCGCGACATACACCGAGCGGCGATAGCCAGCGCGGATATGATCGACCTCTTGCCATAGCTGAGGAGTATTCGCGATCTGCGCCAGCCGTGAGATCAGCCCGTCATAATATTCGTCCGCTACTTTCACGCCGAAGCGATCAATGCCCCACTCGTACAACCGTTCGAGGTCCGCATCCGCCGCCTGGGTTAAGTGATAGCGGCCATCAACCATTCAGGGGCTTCCGCTTCTTCACCGCTGCGCGGATCTCTTCGGGGCCGCGCTTGCTGAGGCCGCCTCTCTCGCCTTCGATAAGCGCCGCGCGAATGGCCTCGGTCTCGGAAGTCTCCTGCTGCGCCTTGCGGATCAGGTCGCGCAACACCTCGCTGTCGTTTGTATAAGCGCCGCTGTCGATCTGCGCCTTGATCCAGTCATTCTGCGTATCGGTGAGGGTAATGGTCTTTCGGACTGTGGTCATGGCTCGGCTCCTTCGCGCACAAAAAATCATACTATTGGTTCTAAATAGCACGTTTTTGTAGCATTTCAGGGAAGAATTTTCGGTCGGGTTTGACCGCTTGGTCCATTCTGCTCGCCGCCTTGGATCGGAGACGCCGCTCGGTTCGCTCGAACAGCTGGCGGTTAGGGGATAACTTACGCATTGCCTGGCGCGGGCGCCAGGGCTGCAGGCGTGCGCAAGCGTGTCTCCATAAAGCCGGGCCAGGACCTGCGTCTCGGGTCTGTGTGTCAGACGACTGAAAACGGGGCCGGCAATCCACCCCCGGGCGGACGGAAGCGGCGGCCTTGTCATGGGCCGCCGGGACGCGGCTAAGGGTGTGAACAGGCGCCGGTCGAGGACCCCGCCGCTTGTCGCGAAATCAGTGGTGTCATGCGCCTGTCGGCGCCGCAAACCCACGCCGGTTCACATGTTCACGCTGACAACGCCTTTTGCAGACCTGGCGGCTGTGTTTAAGGCCGCTGGAACAGGCCAGCAGCAGGAAAGCCGGAGGGGCTTGTCAGCCAGAGGCTGGCTGCTCCCCTGCGGGGTTACCAATGCACGTTGTGGGCCCAAAGCCGCCGGTCGTCATGCGACCGTAACGAGGCCAGAACGGTCGAGGGCGGGTCCCTAATACCTGGCCTTCAGGTTCAGGACGAAGGTCTGCGGATGAACCGGATGGAAGTGGATGTCTTCCACGGGGGCCGTCTCGCCCGGCAGCTGGCTTTCGTAAAAATACACCATGTCGAAATCCTCAGCGTCGAACAGGTTGAGGATATCGAGTCCAACCTCGAACTGACCGAAGGTCTTCGAGATGCCCGCGTTCACCAGCGTGGTGGACGGCGCACGCACTGAGTTGTCCTCAAGAAGCGGAGCGGGGCCGAGGTAGCGAACGCGAAGTGACCCTTCCCAACCATCGCCCGGTAACCATGTGACGCCAGCGGCGGCGACGCCTTCGACCGAGTTGGGCACGCGATCGACGTTTGACGGCGCGTCCTTAAAACGCGTTTGCGACCAGGCGAGGGAAGCGTCGAAGGCAAGCCAGTCAACCGGGCTCCAGAATGCTGCGACTTCGACGCCGTGGCGTTGCGTAGGATCGCTGGGTTCCGATACGGCCGCATCACCCGCGTAGATAAGCTCGCTGTCGAAGTCCAGCGCGAAGGCGGCGGCTGAAAGGTTGAACGTGTCATTAGGCTCCCAGCGCAGGCCGACTTCACCGCCGCGGCTTTCCGCGAACAATGTCGAGGATTGTACCGGATCTCCCGTGATCGGGTCCTGAGTCAGCACCACGCCGGACACATCGTTGGTGTGGAAGCCAACGCCATAACCAGCGTAGATTTCGAAGTCGTCAGTGACGGCGTAGGCGATGTTGACCTTCGGGCTCCACTGAACGCCTGAGTCGGCGCCAGAGTTGACGGGATTGATGGCTGTGACGTCGAGGTCGATGTAGTCCGCGCGCAGGCCGAATGTGGTGCGCAGGCGATCGGTCCAGCGCAGCGTGATATCGCCCCAGGCATCGAGCGCGAGGATATCGACCTCGTCAGTGCGGATGGCCGCGTTAATGACGCGGTTCGTGGTCTGGTAGAGGCCGGTCTCGGCGAGCCAGTCGGCATGCGCATCGGCGCCCAGACGGCCCGTCGCCTTTATCCCCAGAAGTTCGAAGTCGCGGCTCATTTTCGCACGCGCCCCGGCGGCGAAGCGATCCTCGACCTGCAGGAACTGGTCGCCCAGCACCTGGTCGAGGGCGTAGGTGAAGTTGTGATAGAGATCGAGCGTCGATGTCTCGACATAGCCAAGCACGCTCGCGTCATCCCATTCAAGCCCGGCGTAGCCGATATAGCGGGAGGTGTTGCTGGTGGATGTCGGGTCGATCGTGCCGAAGCGGCCGATCAGGCCAGACTCAACGGCGCGCAGCGGGATCTGGTCGGTGGGCGTCCATTCATGTGTGTAGCCGATGAAGCCGAGGCGCAGCTTCGCATCACCCATCCCGTCCATCGCAAGGGGCTGGCTGTACTTCACATAGACGACGTTCTTGTTGAGGTTGGCGTTAAGATCGAACGGGCCTTCGCCACCTTCGTGCGTTGCGGCAACCAGCAGCGTGCCGTCGCCGACATTCCATGAGCCTGCTGCGCTGAGCGCGTATTCGGCTGGTTCGACCCGGGCCTGGACATAGTTCCGGGGCAGGCGGTCGTAGAGGATGAAGGACGCCGAACCGGCCGACGAGAAGTCGCCATTCTCGGCGTACTGCACGCCTTTTTGGAATTCGACACGCTCGATGAGGTCGGCCATCAGGAAATTGAGGTCGAGATAGCCGCTCATGTGCGGGTGGGACCGGCGATTGATCGGCACGCCATCGAGGAAGCCGGCGAAGTCGGTTCCGTGGTCGAGGTTGAAGCCACGCAGGAAGTACTGGTTGGCTTTCCCGCCCGAGGAGTGCTCGGTGGCGATCATGCCGGGAATAACCTCCACCAGTTCCGCGGCGCGGCTGATCGGGCGGGTGGAGAGGTCTGCATAGCCGACGATACCCTCGGAGGCGGATTGGGCCTCGCCGATCTGTTCGATGGAGCGGCCGTAGATGGTGACGGTGTCGCCCCCCGCCGGCGGCTGGTCCTCGACCGGTCCGTTCGCTGTGACCGTCTGGGACGCCTGTGCAAAGGATAGGGAAAGGGCGGATGAGACCGTCATCAATGCGAGTGCGCTCGCTCCGCACGTCAGCAGGCGGCTCATGCGGGTCATGTGTGTATCCCTCATGTCGATGATCCGGTCGCTTCTGAGGGCCGCAGCGGCGGCGTGGCAAGTAAATAACCGTAACAACGTCCGTTTCACGAGGGTTACATGTGAGGTTACGACGTGTAACGGACGGAATCTTGAAGGAATGATGACGCCACGCGCAGCGCAGGGCGTCAGGCGAAGATCGTTCGCGGAATGCCAGCTCCTGAAGGGGTGGACGGCTCTGCGCCCCGCCGGCATATTGTCTGGCCGGCCGAAGCTGGAGACGAGCGCCATGAACGGTCGCTTATGGGCGATGAACGGCCTGATCAGCAGGGCAGGACTGACGGGCGATAAGACTGGCTGACAGCTGACATGGTCTTCTGCATCGCTGAGGCCGCTGATCCCCGCGCGTAACGACCACGGCCGAGCATGCGCGCATCAGGCCCCGGGCGATCCCTTGCGAAGGCCCATCCTGGCGCATGGATCGCCGGGGAGCGGGACAAGGGTAAGGAAGCCAGGCCTCAACGACCCGGCGCTATGCGCATCTTTATCACTCTCTGGCTCTGAGGGTCGCGCCGCCGCGGGCGCTATCTCAGTCGATGATAAGCCGATCAGGGGATGAGGCTCCATCACGCCTTATGCGGTTAGGCGGGGAGTGTCTGAGGCTCTCCGTGTTGTGATCGGCGTCGGCTCGCAGCGCTGATAAGCGATCCCGTCCATGGATTGCGCGACGGCGAGAGGGATGCTCCATCCGCGCCTGTTCACAGCTGGAGACCCTGGGGGCGATAGCCGGGCACTCTTTCAGGCGGCGTCGCTGGCGCCGAAGGCGGCTGACTTCGTCATGCGCCGCCGGGATGCGGGCTAGCGCATTGAGCCATGCGGTTCATGAGGGATCTCATTCAGCCCGCCCTGCCGCCCGCGCGGCCCCAGGCCGTCCAGCGACGCGCAGTGCGTTGTCCCCGATGAGGCTGGCGGCCTCCTCAGGAAAGCCCGAGGGCCGTCCGCGCGGCTCAACCATGGTCAGGACAGGATAGGACGTCCGGGGAAACGGATAAGGTATTCCTTAAGCCCGCAAAGGCCGGGAGCAATTGATTGCGCTCTTTCGCATGCACCCCCGGACGGGTAGTGTGGCTGGCCAGGATGGAGACAGCTCATGGGCGCCGCATTCAACATCGTTGGACGGATCATCAGCACGCTTCTGGGCGTACTGCTCTGCTGCATGGGCGGCATCTGGATCCTGCAGGCCTTCAATCTGGCCTTTAATGGACCGATGGGGCCCTGGGGCGAGCGCAGCTTCATGGTCGAGGACCGGAGCTGGGCGATCTACGGGGCGATCGCGGTTCTGGCGGGTCTTGTCCAGGTTATCTGGAGCAACACCCGGAAGTCCTGATGATCCGCGGCGGCGAGGCCCCTGAAACTGGCGAAGGGTTGGCCAATGCCGATGCGTCAGGTGGGAGGGGCGGGTTCTGCTCTCACCAGACCCACATCCTTGCTAAGCAAGCGATCGTCCGCGCAGCCCTTCACCGACACCTGGGCGCAGCGCCGGAGGCGGCCGCGCCATGAGGCCACGAGGCTGCCTTGAATTCTGGTCATCATTTGGCTGTTATCTGGCAATGAACACGTTCTGCGTCGCTGAAGCGAAAAACATGTGGACCGGCGGCGAGTGACCCCTGGACTGCTTGCTCAATCAACGCGATGGCGCGCCGATCGGCGTCCGGACCCCACGCAGTTTCACAATCGTTGACCACGGATTGATCTGGTCGGCGATCACCTCCGTCTCAGCGAGGGCCCGGAGATAAGGCGGATCCCCATCAATGCAGTGCTCGACATATCGGGCGGACCGGGATTGCCGGCCTGCTCCGTGAGAATTTGGGATGTGGCTGTGGAGGACGCGCCATGATCATTGTCCGCGCGCTTTTGTTTCGCGAATACCGCCAGGATCGTTGATTTGGACCATAACCTGGTCTATTTTGAGGGAGGGAGGTAAGCCCCATGCGTGTACCTGTGTCTGACGCCAAGGCCCAGCTCACCGAGCTCGTCCGTCGCGCCGAGGAGGGGGAGGACATCGTGCTGACCCGGCATGGCCAGCCGGTCGCGCGGATTGCGCCGATCCACGCCCCAGTCAGCGCGCAAGCGCGTCGCCGCGCCATCGCCGCCGCCCGCGCCGCCGCCGTCAGGGCCAGCCCCGGCCCGGATGCGGCCCGCAGCCAGGATTTCCTCTATGGCGATGATGGCCTTCCAGGATGATTGTGCTCGATACCTCCGCGCTGATGGCGATCATTCTGGATGAACCGGAGGCGGACGCTGTAGCAGACACGCTCGCGCGCGCTGATGAGCTGATGATCTCGGCGGGGACAGTGGCGGAGGCTTTGATTGTCGCCCGCCGGCGCGGTGTTGGCGAGGCGATGGCGTCGTTGATTGACGGGTTGGGCCCCGCCATCGCCCCAGTGACCCTTGCGAGCGCCGCCATGGTCGCTGACGCCTACGACACATGGGGCAAAGGCGTTCACCCCGCAGGACTGAATTTTGGCGATTGCTTTGCCTATGCACTGGCGAAATCTGCGCCCTGCGCATTGCTGTTTGTCGGTGAGGACTTCGCCCAAACGGATATCGAAAGCGCGCGACACACATGACCACCCCGCCCGACCTCTTCCTCTCCTCTACCCGCGTCAGGCCCGCGCGAAACTGTTTGCTGAGACCTTCGAGGCGCAGGGCTTCACGGCCTCGTGGGATGTGGGCCTGCGCACGGGTTAGGCTTACGACCCGGCGACAGAAACTGCGCTGCGCACGGCCAGGGCGATCGTGGTGCTGAGGTCGAAGACGTCGGTCGCCTCGCGCCGGGTGCGCGCCGAAGCAACGCTCACTGACCGTAACAAGACCTTCGTCCCGGCCATGATCGAGGCCTGCGACCGGCCGATCAAGTTCGAGCTGACGCAGACCGCACAGCTCATGCTCTGGCGGGGGGCGGGAGAACGAAGCAGCTTCGAAAGACGACGCTGCTTGCCATATCCGGTCGACTTGCTAGCCTTTGCCCGAGACATGCAAGGGTTCGTAACCGGAGGGGGCCATGAAGAAGACTATCGCCATCGCCGCTGCGTTCGCAGCGTTTGCCCTTTACGCGTCAGCGCAAACCCCGCAGTTTCCGCTTCCAACGCAAACCCCGCTCCAGCCACAACTGCCGGCGCCAACTGCAGGCGCCCGGGATCCGCAGCGGCCTATGCCACAACAGTCCGTCGTGCCGGTGATGGAATTTTCCACTGGCGATCTGCGCTGCGCCAGCAACCTGCAAAGCGCGACCATATTGGTCAGTGCGTTGCTCACGATCGCGCCTGATCCGGTGCGGCCCGGGCCAGTGCAGGTGGAGGTTTTGGTCGATGGCGTTTCCTTGGGGCGCAAACGGTAAGGGTCGAGAGCGGCGCCGCGCGCGTGGCGCGACGCGTGACCGTGGCCGGCGCACAAGGCCGGCACAGCGTCGCCTATGTCGTGAACGGCCTGGCGCGCAGCGCCGCGCAGGCATTCGACCACAGCTGTGTCAGCCAAGCCCCAATCCGCGCTCCCGCGCCAGGGAACCTGACGCTGCCGAATCTGGCGTTCGGGGACGTATTGTACACGCAACTGGATCCGACGCCGCCGCCACCGCAGCCAGTTTCCGGAGGTTTCACTTTGATCGAACCCCGCGTGTCGATTGGCAATGTCACCAGCTTCGGCGCGCCCATCATCGTCCGCGATATTCAAACGTTGACAGGTGCGATTCAGTTCCCCTCCAACAGCTATTGTCCGCAACCCCAGGACGCTTATGTGTCGACCCGGTTTGCGATCGCAGTACACGTCACGCGCGTCGCCAATCCGGCAGCGTACGTCCGCGTCAGTTCTGGTCCGTTCATTTCCGGAGCGTCGTTTGTCGATACCCTGGATCAGCCGCGCTATGCGAATGGAGCGCCTATCGGCACAGATCGGCAGAGGGGTACTCCGCTCCCGCAAGGCTACCAGTGGATCGTCATTTTGCCACCGCTCGCCTGCACCCGCGATGGCATTCTGGAAATTCGCCTCGATCCCGAGAACAGCCTGCGCGAGAGCAATGAGGGCGACAACGTGCTGCGGCTGCGCTACTCGACCGTGCCCTGAGCTGTCGGCAAGTCGGTTAAGCTGCATGCGCGTGTCGGCTCGTTACCCAGGCGTGTTGACCAGAAGACTGCAAGCAGGCGGGGGAGACAAATGTTCACACCAGCTTGCTCAGGTGCGTTGTCACCTGGCTGGCCCTCGCGGCCTGTGGGCCGATTCAGGCGCCACCCAACGCGCCTGCGCCTCGCTGCCCACGGATGAGTACGGCCGGATACGAGGCCTCCATCTCTGCCGGCGCCGCGCGCGCGATAATCAAAGCGGCATGGTGTCGATCGGGACATGTACGGCCGCGCACACTGCGCGAGGCGACGTCAGACCTGCGCCAACCTGTCTGCCCTCAAGTCGGGAGTATCGAACGTCTGAGGGACCCTGATGACACGAATGTCGTATAAACGGCGTCGGTTTCCCGCGGCGGGTCATCCAGCAGGCGGTTTGCCTCTGCTTTCGCCTAACATTGAGCCTGCGGGACGTCGAAGTGCGGATTCCGATTGCTTCGGCCACCGATTACGAAGTGAGTTCGACAGGGGTCGAGCGTCCTTTTGGCAGGTTATTGTGAACCGGCGGCGGCGAGTGACCCCCGGGCCTTCTTGAACGACTCCGAGGCTGTTCACTCACTTGAATCGCCACTCGGTGACTAAAAAAGGCAATCATTTATAACAAATAGACTATCTTTGTCATTTCGTATTGACTCGTGAGCAATAATCCTCTTTTTGAACAAAACTTGACTAAGACTTGTCGTGTCGTGACTTGTTTTGCCAAGCGTTTGACTGAATTGACAGTTTTATCTTCATCAGTGACCGAAATCGACATGGCCGTGACCGGATTGGACCGATGCCCAGGAAAGAAGAGCGATTTGAGGGGGCCTTGGCGGAGTTCAGAGGGGTAGCTCTGCCCGAACCCGCCACGTTGGCCGGCTACAGCGCCCTCATCGCCCGATATGAACTTCAAATACCTCTGCCTCGCCGGCTTGCCGCAATCGGCACGCGCCGCAATCCCTCATCTTCGGACAGGTGGCGGCTCGTTACGAACAGACTGGCCGTTCCGGCAACCCTGGGCGAGCAGCTCGAATTTGCGCTCAAGCACGAGGGCGTGAACCTGTCCGTCCTGAGCGCCTTGTTTGAGGCTGCGCCGAAGAAGGATTTCGAGACATGGATCAGTGCGACGCCGGGCGGCGCCAATACACGTCGGGTCTGGTTCATCTATGAGTGGATGACCGGGCAATTGCTCGATGTCCCGCCCGTGCCAAAGATCAGAGCAGTCCCGGTCATCGATCAGGAGAAGCAGTTCGGACTCGAGGGCGGCGAGCGCTCTGCACGCCACAGCGTCGTGGACAACCTGCCGGGCACGCGAGAATTCTGCCCGCTGGTATGGAGAACGCCTCAACTCGACGCCCTGGCGGCGCAGGGTTTCGACCAGCGCGCGCGCGAGGTCGTCGGGCGGACCCATCCGGACGTCATCGCGAGAGCTGCCGCGTTCCTGCTGCTGGACGACAGCAAGAAGTCATTCTTCATCGAGAACGAGCGGCCGACGGCGAAGCTGATCGCTAGATGGGCGCAGGCAATCTCGGAAGCGGGCTCGCGACCGCTATCGGTGGAGGAGCTCGAGCGGCTCCAGAAAATTGTTCTGGCCGATGCAAGATTCGTAAGGCCCGGCATGCGCAGGATCGGCGGCTTCATAGGCCAGCACGATCGCGAGACGCGGTGTCCACTACCGGTCCACATAAGCGCGCGATGGCAGGATCTTCCGAGTCTGATGCGAGGACTTGTCCGCTATTCTGACCGCGCAAAAGCCAACAAGGCCGACGCCGTCACGACAGCGGCTGCGCTTGCATTCGGCTTCGTCTACATTCACCCCTTCGAGGATGGCAATGGGCGCGTCCATCGCTGGCTCTTCCACCATGTCCTCTGCGGGGCTGGCTACAATCCGCCTCGCGTGGTCTTCCCGATCAGCTCGACGATCTACCGGAGAATCGACGCATACAAGCGTGTCCTGGAGTCGTATTCACAGCCGCTGCTGGAGTTCATCGACTGGACGACGACGCCGGATCACAACGTTGACGTGCTGAACGAAACGGCAAACTACTATCGTTACTTCGACGCCACGGTCCATGCCGAGTTCCTGTATGAATGCGTGAAACAGACCGTCGAGCGAGACCTGCCAGACGAGGTCGCCTATCTGGAGGCTTACGATCATTTCTCGCGAGGAGTCCTGGCTGCTGTCGACATGCCAAACAGCATGGTCGATCTGCTGCATCGCTTCCTAAAGCAACATAGCGGCAAGCTTTCCAGGAGAGCGCGGGAGAACGAGTTCGCGCCGCTCACAGATGAAGAGGTAGGACTAATCGAGGCGGCGTACGCAAAGGCGTTTACGGAGCTGAAACCGCGACCAGACGAAGGGCGCGACGACATCGACGACTTTGACGTGATCGGCCCCCACCGAGTGGTCCAAGTCGATTGTTAGTTCATCATCGCCTCTGACGCTAGCCGGGGTATGGCCGGCGGAGCG
>Ga0169931_10013001_pt1 | contig 11441 bp, 11 predicted proteins | sample Kivu_15m_20L_FD_129675 | JGI IMG/M metagenome (GOLD analysis project Ga0169931, IMG submission 129675) | Freshwater microbial communities from Lake Kivu, Western Province, Rwanda to study Microbial Dark Matter (Phase II) - Kivu_15m_20L... | ecosystem: Environmental > Aquatic > Freshwater > Lake... | reverse complement strand
TTTTTTTTTTGTAATCCATAACGAGTTGGCAATGTCCTGCGACTTTGCCCAGCTCTAGTGTGCTGGAGCAAGTCGCTTTCTCGCTCCCTAGGTCATCGCAACTAGACCAAGTAGTCTAATGGATAGTTTGGGACTCTAATTTGAATAGACTAACCGGTCTACCCAAATTTTCCTGGAATAGAAAAAATACAAGAGGGTAAGCTTACGAATCCCAAAGAAAGAATCCTAAAAACTGCCATCGATGTTATCTACCGGCAAGGATTTGACGCGACTACGGTGAACCATTTGATTGATGCCTCCGAAACCCACAAAGCCAGTTTTTATAGGCATTTCCAAAACAAAGGGGAAATTGGCGATTTGTATCTCGTAGAACAGGGCAAAGTATTTGTGGAAGGGTGGAAGTCGCTAATGAGCAAATCTTCCTCCAAAGAACAATTCATTCGGATTTGGATTTCCTTCTTGAAAAGACAAGTTCGATCCAATTCCTTTTATGGTTGTCCGATAGCCCGTTTTATGACAAGTACGGATAAAAGTGGAACCAGCCAAGAAATAGCTAAATACGTCCTAGAGAGTTGGTATGAAGTTTTTTCTGATTTTTTTTATTCCCTGGGTCGCAGTGACGAAATACCCCAAACCTTTTTTAGGGCCCTTTGTGACAAGAAAGCCAGGCAATGCATCAAAGTCTTTCAGGGCAATTCTCAACTATATGTAATAACTGGAGACAGACGATATTTTGATGAGATGGAAATGGAACTGCTTGAAATAGTCAATGGAGAGTAATCTAATCCCGCAAGCCCAATCCTTTGCCCAAAAAAAGAACAAAGTAAAGAAAGCTCTGCTTGACGGAAGCTCCCCCAAGTGATTCAATCCTAATAGGAATGGTTCCGGATTTTCCAAATCCTTTCGATTCTCGGGACCCAGTAGAGGTAACTTATGCTTTTCGGAGAAGAATTGATTCAAATGGGTCTTATCAACAAAGACCAATTGGATGAAGCACTCGCCATTCAAAAAAAAACCCCAGGTAAAAAATTGGGCGAAATCTTAATAGAACTGTCCTACATCAATATAGACCAGATGCTTGCTGTGGTGAAAAAGCAATTGAACGATGCTGGGATTCCATAGCAGAGTTAAGGTGAACTTTTTTTCGGATTTCGATTTCTAAGTAATGGAAAAGCTAATTAAGAGTGGAGTTCTCAAGATAATTGGTGTTCTTGCGGCAAACTGGCTTTTCTGTCATTGCGCCTCTGCCCCCAACAACCGCACTGATGGGTTTTTTTATGTTCAGAATGTAGAGGGAACCAGCGCTAGTGATGTTGAGTTGAATGCCAAGCGTAAAATTCTGGAAGCCGGATTGGGTGAGCTAGTGGAGGCCAGCTCACAGTCTGTCGACTTGCAGTTGAAACAGAAAATCGTCAATTCTAGTACCGAAGGCTACGTGATCTCTTATGAACAGTTGGGAGAGACGAGGAAGAAGGGAGGGCTACTTTTCATCGATGCCAAAGGCAAGGTGAATAAGAGAGCTTTGGAAGACGCTCTGGCTGGAAGATACAAAGACTTAGGTAAGCCGAGTTTTGTAATGGTAATTGAAGAAAAGATTCTAGGCAATAACAAATCTGGCGGAGCAGTAACCATCACAGAAAATGCCATTTCAGGCAAATTCAAGGAGTTTGATTTTTTAGACCGAAATCAATTTACCCGTATACTTGCCAAAGAAGGTGGAAAGACAATAGGAGTCTACGGAAACCCATCTAATGAAGAAAAGGTTTTAGCCGCTGCAGCTGAGATGGAAGCTCAAATCCTACTCGTCGGTCAAACGGAAGTGGTGAGTGCAGGCAAGGTAGATGATTCTGATTTGGTATCCTACCAGGCAGTTTTACGGTTCAAAATTTTTGATGTGAATAGCGCTCGGATCATTGCATCTGATAACTCAGATGGGGCTACCGTCCACATCAATCCTGAGACAGGTGCTCAAATTTCTGTTTCAAAGGCAGTCGACAAGGCTTATCCAAAAGTATTGGAACAGGTTTCCGCAAAATGGAAACCAGGGACACGAATCAGAGTCAAGGTAGAAGGCATCAGCTACGATGATTTTATCGATAGTGATTTTGGCAACATTCTTAGAAGTATTAAGGGTGTTAATGGTATCTATGAAAAGAATTCCAATAATACTAACAATCTGATCCTACTAGAGGTGGAAGCCTTGTATAATGGGAACGTACTTTACCAAAGGATGAGAGAGAGAAAATCGGACTTCGGTCTTGAATTTTCAAGCAAGCAAATCACACCAGGATCAATTCATATCATTGTGAAAAAAGCCAAATAACAGCAAATAATATGTTATTGCTGGAACTTTCTATGGGTTTTTTTGAAGTTTTTTTGCTATTTCTTGAGAAATTTTTGAATATTGTTGTGCCTTATCCTTTAAACCTAGTTCGTTGAATATAGTTGATAAATTATTCAATGTAGTAACATAATTTTGAGTATTTGTTAGTCCTAATTTATCTTGTATCTCTTTATCCTTGATGAATTTTTTAAGTGATTCCTTGTAATTTCTTTGTGCTAGCTGCAAAAGGCCCATGTTTCCCATTAAGCTAGCATAGGAACTGGTATTAGTTATCCCTAAATAGCCAAACAAGCTATCAGCTTCTATATATGCATTTTCTGCGGATTGATAATCACCAGTCTGTCTGTAAGCTGATCCTAAAGTAATGAGAAGTTCTGCATGATCTAAAGACTTGTCAAGTCCCAAATTGTTTAAAATAATTCTGCTTTGGTTTAGATGACTTATTCCCAGTGTATAATTTCCCTCAACCAGGTAAAATGAACCCAATGTTTGTACAGTGTTAGCGTATGCTTTTGTCTTGGTGATTCGCAATGATTCTTTGATTTCTTTGTCTTGAAAACAGAGAGCAATTGCCTCTTTTTTATTTCCTAAATTAAACTGTATCACTCCAATGTTACATAGTGTATTAGCATAATCCACAGTCTCTTTTAAGTTCCTTTTCTCTAGGATTTCTTTTTTTAATTGCATATATTTAAGTGAAGATTTCAAATCTCCCACTTGATACAAAGAGTTCGCAAGGTCTTCTATTGCGTCGATGTATTCTGGATCTTTTTTTAGTGCAGAAATAAATAGAACCGCAGCTTGTTTTGGATCCGTATATAATACTGAGGATCCCTCGGCATAATGAGAATAGGCAGCTTCATTTTTTGTAGATGTTTGGTTGATTTTTGACTCATTTGAATCAGGCTCTTTTTCATCAATATTGCTAAGCAAGTTGGTAACAATTTTTTCTTGAAGAGTAATAGGTTTATCGATATTACCTTTTGAGGATGTGCTTAAAACAAGACTACCCTTCTTAGCATCAGATATTCTAACATTTACAAGAGCAGTTTTGTCTTCAATCTGTACATCACCGTTGCAGTAATAGTCAGCTGCAGTAAGTTTTGTTAAAAATTCAGTTGGATCAACTTCTTCTCCATACATTTGTTTTTCTTTCAGAGCCTTGAGAACACTATTCTTTTCGGCGGGACCTATAACTTCTAAGGATTCAACTCTGGACAATTCATTAGTTAGAGTATGACTCAAACCTGAGGCGATAGGTTTGAGTTTTTTGTCCTCATTGTACTCAAACTTATCGATCAAAAGCCTCTTTCTGCCATCTTTTGTAAGTAAATTCGATTTTGAAGTTCCGCAATAAAAATTAAAAAAAATCGCCCCGAAGAGCGATACCATGAGAGAACATTTGGACATTTAAAACCTAACGCCGGATATTTGCGACTCAGTGAATTTTGAATCTCCATTAGGTGTTCTAACAACGTAACCTGAACCAATCATATAAACTATTCCTGTTATAGTTTGTCCATTTTTGAGAACTAAAGTCTCTGAATTTTTACCTAAGACTTTACTCATGGTATTCAGAAGAACTGGAGTGTTTGCTTTGATCGATTCATCTAAAGTTTTTTTGATATCTTCTTTGTTCCTGGAAGAGGAATCTGCTACAGAAATGATTTGATCTGCTTCTTTTTTGATATCCGAAGTGTTGGTTTCTTTGATTTCGAGTGCCACTTTGGTAGGTTCTCCTACTTTTGTGTCCTGAATCTTTTTTTCCAAATCTGCTAATTCCTTTTGCAAGTTAGCATCCTGAGAGGTTTCTGTCGGGATATTTACATTTTGCAATGTAGGGCTATCCAAAAGCTGGATAAGTTCTGGATCTTTCAGAGTTTCTTTTAGATTGCTTTTTGTTACAGTCAATTCCTTACCGACCTCCACTACCTTGCCTTCACCTAGCATATTTGCTATAGTCTTTCGCTTGTCTTCGGAAACGGCATTCGAATTGGAAATGGCTTCTAAGGCAGGGCTCGACTGGTTCACTTGTACTTGACCATCGGCAACTTTGATGTTCGTTGAAGCATCATCTTTCACAATGAGTTTAAATTGAGTTCCTAAAACTTTGGATTTCATGGTGGGGGAGTATACTACCACTTCCTCATTTTTTTGAAGTTTCTTAACTGAAAAGAGCAAATCACCTTTCTTTAGGAAAATATTGAGCTGAAGGATCTCTCCTCGCTTTCTGGCATAAATGCTGAATTCCGAAGGAGTTCTAGAACGAAGAGATACTTCGGAGGAAAAATTGCTAACCTGAAGATCGAGAAAAGAGCTTCTACCGACGGAAAATACCTGATCTCCTTCGATAAAATCACCTAAGCTGACTTCTTCTCCATTTTTCTTAACTTCACCTAACTTAAAAGTAATTAGAGTCTTCAATTCATATTTGCTATTCTTAGAAATCTCAACATTTTCTTTGTCTTGGCAAGAGACCGAGCAAAGGACATAAAAAATTATAAAGAGTACTACACCATACACGCGCTGAATCATTTGAATCCTCTCCTTAACTCACTATTGCTTTTTGATACCTGCGATGTCTTTCTTGTTGTAAACAGAAACTTTCCCGTCCTTGGTTGTCACTACTACCGAATCACCTGTGACAGCAGCTTTCACTTCTGTCAGTATTTCTCCGTTCTTTAGAGATACCACATCATTGAAATTGGATGCATCACCCGATTGTGAGTTTCCCTGTGATGGAATGTCATCATCACCACATTGGTCAACCATCACAGGCATCGCTGGACCAACTCCAAAGGGAGGTGGCATGTAAACTACCTTTTGGGTAGGCCTTTGGCAGGGTTCTCCTTTGGCATTTCTTAATTGCGGGATGCAAAAGAAGAGGGGAAGGATTAAAATGAGTGCAATTGATTTTGTCATAAGGAGAGATTCACTCTTTCTTTTTGATACCTGCGATGTCTTTCTTTGAATAAACTGTAACTTCACCGTTTTTCGTAGTGACAACTACGGAATCTCCCGTTACAGCGACCTTCACCCCTGTTAAAATCTCTCCGTTTTTCAGAGAAACGATATCGCTAAAATTGGAAGAATCTGACCCAGACGAGCCACTGGTCCCATCCGCGACACAACGGACTTCGTTCTGACGGTAAGTTAAAAAAGAAGTGGGAGCTATGCCAAAGTATTCAAAATAAATACCAGTTGCAAATCCAAAGATTCCACCGCGTTCCATTGTAACTTTAGCTATGCCATTTCCGCATTGCAAGTAATGGGGGGAGGATTCTACCGTTAAGAAAGTCCAAGTGTGGCCCATGGAAAGTGAAGGAGACATTCGCTCCCGGGAATTCACGACATGGATCGTATGGCAAGCCAGAGTGAGCCCCAGGAGAGGAAGGATCGTTTTGGTTCTGTTGTATTTCATTTGGTTCCGCAGGTGACCTCAACCCGAATTGGTAGAGCAATGTTAAATGTTACAGCAGTCACAAGCAAGCCCGTAAACGAAATGTAGCTATGCACCTCGATCGCTGTTTCTCCTGATTTGCAGTAATTGGAAATTTCAACTTGGTTCCAGGAGGGTGTCGATCCAAAAAAGAAAAACCACACTGTCTCTTCGTGAGTAGCCGTAGAGCGGAAGTTGGAGTTATTCAACTTGACTCGATTGTGACTGCAACCCACCAAAAAGAAAATGAGACAAAAAAAAAAACTCTCAAGTTCATGGAGGAGAATCTAGGAAAAGTCCAGAAAATCGTAAAGATGAATTTCCCTGACAAAATAGAAAACTTATACTCAAAATTGATTAAAAATACAATAATTAATCATTTTCAACCCAATTAGGGATTCTCTTTCTTCGGAGAAAGATTTTCCGAAATTTAAAATGGTTTCCTGCTACCTTTGCCAGTAGAGCGAACAAAGGAGAAAATTGCATGAAAACCAAAAAAATCCCACCTTCTTACTTCCACCCTGATGTTAGGTTAGCATCATTCGTATTTTTGCAAAAATTGATCCCTTCTCTGGATCTTTTCCAAGATGATTTGGGAAGATTCCTTTCTCTTGTGGATCGAGATTTTTTAGAAAGGTTTGCGTGGACTTATTTTGTACCATTATCAAAAGCCTGGGAAAAAGAAGACGAATCGGAAGATCCCATGCTTCATCGAAGACGAGGTGGATACTCCAATCGGAAAGAATTTGAATCCTTAAACAACCCTGGATGTGATACCCATGATTACGAAAATGATTTGCATTTGTTTTGCAAAGCCCATTCGAATGGTGCCAGTATTTTCCAGGGAGAACTACTCAAAGAACTCGAATTTAAAACTCATAATTTTCAAATTGAAAAAACTCTTGCCTATCGTAAAATTAAAAAAACTTTTGAAACCTTAGGCATATCGCAAAAGTTAAACGATTTGTGTTTTCTAGTATTTGTGTGTGAAAACAATACGAATCTCAAGGATTGGATAACCAACAAGGAAGAAAAAACGACATATCTGATCAAACAATTGACTGGGCTTGGAAAATCGGAAATAGCAAAAGAAACTGGCAAAAAGAGTAAACCTGTGATATTCGGGATTTGGGAAAGCATGCGAATGAATTCATTTGATCGTTTTATTGAATTTACCTCATCTTTTCATCGTTATTTGGAAGACGATTCTCAAGATACTTTCGGTATGCATCTTCTCAAAGAAATCCATGAAGAGACTAAGCCGATGGATAGCTTCTTTCTTCCTGAAGTGGAAAAAGAGGAACTTTTGGCTCTATTGCGCTGCAAGGATTCCGCCAAAATATTGTTCTATGGAGAACCAGGAAGTGGCAAAACAGAATTTGCGAAGACTTTGGCAAAAGAAGCAAATCTCACGGTTCTCTCAGTAGAAAATATAGAAATTGATGGTCCTGAAGAGAGAAGAGCCGCCCTCATCGTCGGCGAACAAGCTAGCAAGAACAAGAGATCTTTGGTTTTGATGGACGAGGCAGACTCACTGCTCAACGAAGGGATGGGATTTTCTTTCTTTGGAGTAACTTTAAACAGTAGTCCAGAGAAAAAAATTTGGATCAATGAATTTTTGGATCAAACCGATTCTAAAATTTTGTTCATAACCAATGAATTCAAGACAATTCATTCTAGCGTCTTACGAAGATTTGACTACTCAATGGAATTCATGGCTCCTGAGGAGAAACAGAGAGCCCACTATTGGAATTTGATTTTAGAAAAACAAGATCTATTAGAAGAAATATCAGAGGTCCAAGCGAGAGAGTTCGCAGCTACTTTTCCGATTGGGGTGGGAGGAATTGCCACTTCCGTTGCCTCTGCAAAGAAGATTTGGCAACAAGATACTTCCAAAGATTTAAAACGAATCTTAGCCGATGTCTTGAACAAACACATCCAGGTTCTTAGAAAAAAAATCAAAAAACTATTGCTTTCGGAAACTCCTTATGACCGAACAATATTGCACACGGACTCGAATCTTGAGGATTTGGAGAAACTTGTAAAAGAATATCACGACAAGCTTACATTGGAAAAGCCATTAGGAATGGGCTCACTTTGCTTGCTTTTTTATGGCGCTCCAGGTACGGGTAAGACAGAATATGCCCGTTATTTGGCTAAGAATCTAGGAATAGAGATTATGCAAAAAAGGGGTTCTGATTTGCATAGCATGTGGGTTGGGGAAACAGAAAAGAATATCGCAAAGGCTTTCCGAGAAGCTGAAAGAAACAAAAGTATATTCTTTCTAGATGAGGCAGACACTTTTTTCCGAAGCAGGGATTTAGCCCAGAGGTCTTGGGAGGGAAGTGCAACAAATGAATTTCTCACTTGGATGGAAAATTTTCAGGGAATTTTCATCGCCTCAACTAATTTTCTCAAGGACTTTGATCAAGCAGCCTTACGAAGATTTGCTTGGAAGGGAGAATTCAAGGCTCTCCGAAGAGACGACAAATGGAAGCTCCTTACTTCTTATTTTCCTAAAGCATTGGAAAAGGCAACAGAATTGGAAAAGGCAAATGTTATGGACATTCCTTCTCTCACTCCCGGTGACCTGAAGGCTGTTTGGAACAGGATTCGTTTCCGAAATCCTGAGGAAATTTCCATGGAGCAATTGATTGAAAATCTGAGGACTGAGGTTTCTTTCAAAAAAGAGAACGAGAAAAAGGTTGTCGGTTTTTCTTGTTAATCTCAATCTTAAGAAATGGTTTCGAAGGCATCGAGAGACCTCCAGCTTCGTTTTGGGCTGGAGGCTTTTGTTCTGGGACGCAATTGGCTTATCCAAGGAAGAAAGAAAGAATATTCCGTGGGGCAATTTTATCTGGAGTTGGATGAAATGCATAGTTTGGTGCAATTTGAGACCTCGGAACAACTAAGCCGTGCAATGGAAAATGAATCCAAGACCGGAAGCTCCGAAAAAATTCGCAAACGTTACGAGCCTTATCTTGAGGAGATAAAATCAAAGTATAAGATCTCATTTTCTTTCCAAGGGAAGAAAATGGACAAATTGGAAAACAGAATGTCCACTGTGTTTTCTATTTCGAAGCAGATATTGAATGATATCGCATTGCACTACAGTGATGCTTCCTTGAAAATCGTTTTGGAAAACTGGGAAGACCAGAGCCATCTCCCTTATTTTCTAATCCATCTTCGGTATGCCATTCAATTTGGGTTTCCGATAGAATTCAAGTACCGAAAGCTAATGGACTTGAAGTGGCAGAGTCGTAAGGTCATTCCCTATCTTCTAACACTTACGGAGAACAACTTAGGTATTATTGGGAAAGACTCCAAGGACCAAGCTACAAAGTCTTTTTTACTAAGTCGAATTAAACCTAAGGACTCAGACTTTTTGGATGATTTGCGTTTTTCTGTGTCTAACGGGAAACCTATTATATCTTTTGATTACCAAAACTATCTAGAAAATGACCCAAAAGCAAAATTCCAAAGAAAAGAAATCACGTATCGAGTTCGAATGGCAACGAACAATTGGGATCTTTTGCGACACTCTGTTGATTGGAAATTGAAATTGATACAAGAAGAATCAGGGTGCGCCATAGTCGAGATCACAACTAATAATGAATGGGGTGTCTTTGACATGCTTTTCAATTATGGGATATATGCTAAATTGTTGGAACCTAAGGATGCCTTGGAACGTTTTAGAAGCAAGGTGTCCGATCTGACAGAATTATACCGCAAAAAATAATTTCCATTTTCGGAATTGTTTTTTCCGAAAATTCAAAAAAAACAGACAAAAATTAAGGTTTGTCTTTGGGAATTCAGAAGGCTTTGGAGAAGCCCAAAAAAAGGACCAAAAAATCCCCGTCTTTTTACGGCTAAACTCCCAAAAATACAGAGCACAAATCCTATTATGATCCAAATATTTACATTCAGTTACTTGGGTATGAAGAGTTTATGACTTTATATGAAGAAATCGTTTTGGAAGGTAAAATGGAGGGGATCTAGGAAGGCGAACTAAAAGCCAAACTCGAAACCGCCGAAAGAATGCTCTCAATTTGTATTCAATGAGGAAAGAAAATCAGAAAATGAACCAGAGATTCGTAGATTTATTCCTTCAAAAAGTCCCTCAAATTCCAATTTTTTCTTGATATTTCAGAGTTTAATTCTGATATTTCAAGAAAGTGTTAGAAAGAACCCATTATTTCCATGAGATTTTAAATTTTTTCGAAATATTCCCTGTCGTGGCTCTGCTTGGACCCAGGCAAGTAGGTAAGACTACTTTGGCGAAGCAATTTGATTCTATCGCTTTTTTTGATTCAGAAAACCCAATTGATTTCAATCGATTGCAGAATCCCATGCTCGCTTTAGGCGGTTTCAAAGGATTGATTGTCATAGACGAAATCCAAGCCCTTCCCAGCTTATTTTCCGTTATCCGACATTTAGTGGATAGAGACCCTCAAAAAAAATTCTTAATTTTGGGGTCATCTTCACCTCAATTGATTCAAAGTACATCAGAAAGCTTAGCAGGTCGAATTGGATTTATCGAAATGCATGGGTTTTCCACAAACGAAATTCAGGATATTCGAAATCTATGGATGCGCGGTGGATTCCCAAAATCATACTTAGCCAGCACCAATGAAATAAGTCACATTTGGCGGGAAGAATACATCAGAACCTTTTTAGAAAGAGATATTCCCAATTTAGGCATAAAGATTCCCCCGAGAACCATGCGACAATTTTGGCAGATGATTGCCCATTACCATGCGCAAATCGTCAACTTCAGCGAAATAGGTAAATCCTTCGGAATTAATGATATGACAGTTAGAAGGTATCTTGATATTTTGAATGGAACATTTATGATTCGTTATCTTGAACCTTGGTTTGTAAATGTTTCAAAGAGAGTTGTTAAAAGCCCCAAACTAATTTTACGAGACTCTGGAATTTATCATACATTAATTGGAATTAAAAATTTTGAAGAATTAGAGATTAACCCTAAAATGGGAGCTTCTTGGGAAGGATTTGTTTTGGAAGAAATTATAAGATTTCTCAATCATCAAAAAATACAACCTTACTTTTACCGTACCCATGGCGGAACAGAACTTGATTTATATTTTTCCACTGGCAATGTAAGAATCGGAATTGAAATTAAATTCAATGAAGCGCCTAGAGTAACCAAATCTATGCGAGAAGCCATTAAAGATCTAATTTTGACCAAACTTTATATTTTCAATCCCGGAAATGACAGATACTCAATTGAAGACAATATAGAGGTTTTAGGAGTAAAAGATTTAAAAAAGATTTTGGAAACGGTGAATTTTTAGTATTAAAAAAAGGACCAAAAAATCCGATTTTTTACGGATAAACTCCCAAAAAAAGAGATCCATTTATACGATTTTCGCTCCGTTTTAAAATGTGAGCCCGAATCAACCACGCGATACTTTGGTTAAACAGATATTCGAAAGTAAAGAAGATTCAATTTTTATCTACCTCCTTATGGATGACAAATCCTATTATGATCCAAAGATTTATATCCAGTTACTTGGGTATATAACCAAGATTTATGGATGCCAAAAAACAATACCAAGAAACATTAACACCCGTAATTCCTTTTTTAGTTTTACCATGGCGAGAAGAATTGGGATTTAGGAATCTGTATCCGGAAAC
>Ga0169931_10013000_pt1 | contig 11442 bp, 16 predicted proteins | sample Kivu_15m_20L_FD_129675 | JGI IMG/M metagenome (GOLD analysis project Ga0169931, IMG submission 129675) | Freshwater microbial communities from Lake Kivu, Western Province, Rwanda to study Microbial Dark Matter (Phase II) - Kivu_15m_20L... | ecosystem: Environmental > Aquatic > Freshwater > Lake... | reverse complement strand
GATGATGAGGACACAGAGAGGTCATGGCAGATCAATCTCGATGATGAGGACACAGAGAGGTCATGGCAGATCAATCTCGATGATGAGGACACAGAGAGGTCATGGCAGATCAATCTCGATGGATTATGATGGTGGTATTGAATTAGATGGATGATACAATTTGATAGTTAGAACCCGTATATTTTAAATGATCTTGAATAGGCTAAAGTCTAAATCTTTTAAATAATTATAATATATATTTATTATGATTAATTTTAGAATTTATTTACAGCAGATGGATGAGGGGGTGAGAGACCCTCATATCATGAAAGCGGTGTACATGATAGGAACACCGGGTGCTGGCAAATCTACTATAGGTAGGATGTTGACGGGATCAAGTGGATTGAAGTCTGTTAATTTGGATAATTTCCATGAGATGTGGATGAAGAAGGGCATGATACCGGATGGTAATTTGAGACCTGAGGACACAGAGAGATTATGGCAGAATGTTGAGAAGCAGAAGGTTTTATGGAAGAACGAGCGTTTGGGCATGTTGATAGATGGTAGCGGTCGCAATCTGGAGGGAATCAGAAATACTTATATGGCGTTGGACAAGCTTGGTTATGATCAGGTGTGTGTATTGGTGCATATACCTTATCAGGAGGCTATTAAGAGGGCTGAGAGCAGGGCAGCGAAGCAGGCAACTGAGCATGGTGTGGGGCGAAGTGTTCCCCATGATTTCATAAAGACTGTGGATCAGCAGATACGGAAGAACATACCTGCATTACAAAGTATATTTGAAAACAATTTTATTATGGTGGAGAACATGGGTGATCCCAAATCTAATCCATATGTGATGGAAGCCAGCAATCCTTTTGCTGGCTTTTTGAATAGTCCGTTAAGAAACCCTGTGGCCCAAAAATATTTGGCAAAAGATAGTGATGTGGAGATGTCAAATATTGACAGGATGAGGCAGCAGAGTAGAATTGACAGGAGTAGAGAGAGAGGAGCGTTTTACAAAGTGGAATCTTATCTAGAAAAGTTCAAGGGTGATTTGGATTTAAGTCCTGCACAGAGAATATACAAGAATAGTCCGTTACTGGACAAGATAGATCGATGTATAAATCATCTGTGGTCACTATTGGAGTCTGAGGACCATACTTATTTTGATGACAAGAAAATTAAAGATGAGGTGGCTGTTATAAAGATTTTGGGTGGCAGCAAAAGGCTACATGAATTTTTAAAAGATTATTATGGTAGCGACAAGGAAGTCGATGAATTTTTCAGAAAATATGGTGAATGATGCAGACATTTATGAAATTTTTGGAAACTGCTGGTAATAGTTTGAAGATTATGTCAAATCAAGCTAAGCCCTTAGTAACCTTATGTGCCAAGGTTCACCAATTGCCAGATGCTAAAAATTTTTACGGACCTGATCACATTAAGGATTTTGAGCCCATAATTAGCATATTGGAAGAGTTAGGCAATAGTGTCAAGGCGGATATAATAAGGGCTTTGGTGGAAAGAAGCCAAGTTGGTCCTAATCCTATGTTGGCTTATGCCATGAATTCTGGCATGAGAGGATTCATATATTTAGGCAGTTTTGACAACAGAAATTATTCTGCTCCGACAATGTTTGGCATACCAGACTTTACGATGGAGTTTCCAGCTAGAATTATTGATAAAGATGCGAAAGAGGGGGTCAAATATCGAGCCAAATTTATTTTGAGACGGACTCAAGAGATTTTTGAATCACAAATGAGTATGGAGCAGTACTTTACAGGAAAGCCGATATTACTTGAGAGAATCAACCCGCTGAGTGTCGAGGTGATGGATAGGAATTTATCAACAAATCTGTCAAAGGAATTTAATAGAGAGCTTGGTTTGCGTATGGGGAAAGAGCTTTTGAATGTTGTTGGCGATAATTATACTGTATTAAAAAAGCCTAATGGCAGATATTTAATAGATGACGATTATGAGCATTATGAATCGGTTCTTATGAATTATGATCAATTAGTTGGTTCTGAGTCTATTTAGGAGGCACATGAAATTTTCATTATGGTTGGAGAATAGAGAAGGTGAATACGCTTTCAAAGGCAAGACTATAAAGACATGGGGCAAGATGTTACTTAGGAAGGCTATTAAGCATATGGGTGATTTTAGGGAAGAGAATAAGGACAAGTTAATGAGGCAATTGGATGTATTGATGCAGGAGTTACCGAAACATCCAAAGCAGATGGGCAAGGACAGGATTAGCAAGGATGAGTTTTCGATGATAGTAATGGATTACTTGGGTAACCATGACAAGTTCCATGATCCCGTACAAAAACTACTAAAGGTCATGTGATGCATTCATTTCGGCATTTTATTGAATCTGAGCTACCATCTTTTGATGGTGTAGATTTCATAAAGAAAAGAATTCAACGAGCAAATTTGTTGCTAGTTGATGGCAAATATCCTATATTTCCTAATCCTAGATTATGGGATGATGTTATAGAATACATGTATAAAGTTGGCAACAATTTGAAGGGCGACATATTGGCTGGTATGAATAGTGGGCAGGAGGTTAAGCGATCTATAATATATTCCATAGCACATTGTAATGCTTTTTTGCGTTTTGACGAGGAATCTCATCAGAAATATCCGATGATTGATATAATGATAGTCAATTTGAATATAATGAAGAATGTTTGGGAATATTTATTAGAAGAAGAGTTGGTTTTTGGCAAGATGCCTAGTGTATCATCTCATATGGTTTGTTCATGGAATATTAATGGTAAATTACATAATATATTATATGAGAAACAAATGGGTTTAGAGCAATACTTGGGTGCATGGCACAGGGACAGTAATATATTAGCTGTAGATAATTTAAATATGTGTCCTTCGCTTATAAAGTTTGGTGATTCTGGTAAGCAGATTAATGTGCTGGCATATTCTAAGTATAGAAAGCAAATTGGCGATCTTTTGAAGTATCACTTAAATACGAGGATAGAATTTGCTAGGGGTGGCAGTGGTCGCCCTGTGATAAATTACGATTTGGAGTCATTTGATTTAATAAAAAGTCTGCACAATGAATATGCTGGAGAAGAAGTTTAGCTAGATTTCTTTGGAATTCTAGTCAATCTATCTTTGCTTCCTTTATCTGGATTGAATCCGAATCGTTTATAAAGTGTTGTCAACCTATCTTTTCTGACTTTATTTGGAACTTTGAGTGGTTGGGAGATGCAGGTCAGGGTGATTTGGTATTGGTCTGCCATTTGGGTGACTTTTTGCAGGAATTTGATGGCGGCTATGCCTCTTGGTTCCACGGTGAGGTCAGAGATATAGACATCATTAGGGTATGCCTGCATGGAATAAATGACCAATGAATCATTATCGATGTAGTAATTAACTCTGGGGTTGAGGGGATTTCTTTTGGCACCGATAGTTTGATTAAATAAATCAACAAATTCTCTGGTACTGGTTTTGGATTGGTCGGATTCGAAGAACTGTTTGAAGTGTTGCATAAATTATATTTACAATAACTCCATTATTATATGATTGAGAAAAAGATACATGTCACATGGAAGACAGACAAGATATTTGACAGTAAGTGTTTCATGGTGGAGCATGGCTTGAAGAATTTAATTAGGTTAAATCCTGACTGGGAAGTTAGTTTTAGCGATGACGCAGCAATTGACAAGTATTTGATGGAGAGCATGACTGCAGAAAATTATAATTTAATAAAAGATGATAGTATTGTAGCAAAATCAGACATATGGAGATTGATTAAAATATACAGGGAGGGTGGATTGTATATTGATTTGGATAGATTTTATAATATACCTTTATCTGAAATAATAACTTCTGGTATACGGTGGGTTTTGCCTACTTACAAGGACATAGATTTTAGTCAGGACATTATGTTATCATCTGCTGGCAATCCTATATTTGCGAGTGCAGCCGGATTGAATATGACAAGGAGGCAGATGGGTTACAGGCATATTTATTTGTTAGGACCACAGACATGGATGAATGCTGTGTCGCAGGGCTTGATGGGTGAGATAATTGAGTCTAATCCCGGTGTGGATGTAATGAGTGGTATGAGGGCGAAGATTGCAGAGATGCCATTTATAAGGACATACAGGGAGGAGCCTTGGAGGGATACGATGGTATTCAAGGCTACAGACGAGTTTGCCGATATTGATTATGAATTAGAAAAGCGGAAGATGTACGAGGAATTTGGAATGGATCATTGGACTAGAGCCTACAGCAGCAAGCAATAGATATATTAATTTTCAATAGGTGGAGTTTTGTGTTACTTAGGTCTAGGTAGGAGTCTGGCTCATTAAATCATAGGAGGATTTGAGATGGCTAACCTGATTATCAGTGAAAATTATAATCCGAACAGGAAAGCAAAGTATCAATGGCAAATCAGGTCTGACCAGAATGATATTTCCAAAATCAAAAGAATGTTCAAGGCGCATGACGCAGCAGACCCATGTGTTCTTAGTACAGAGGCATGGGGCTGGGATTCTGAAAGGCAATGCTATTCTACAGAGTTGGGAGAATTTGACTGGATAGCACAGACTGTTGTCGAATATCTTGATTTGAGTGATGAGTACGAATCAATGAGGAAAAGTAGGTCTGATCGTGATGCTTTTGATGATCTGATTGGCAATCAGATGTATCAATATGCGAATATGATTCGTTTTACCGCCGAATGGAATAATGGCATAGATGTTTGCAAGGGCGTTATTCGATCTGATGGTTCACATGATGTTCATGGAGTAAGTCTGTTTGATGAGGAGAAATTTATGCAACCCTATTCAAGTTAAGGAGTGCAAATGATACACAAGCATATTACTATTACAGAACAGAGCAAGGCATTTGGCTTTCATGCTACAGATTTTGCATGGCATGAGGATTCTAGAGGTTATAACATAAGACAAAAGAACTTTGTGCTGTATGATTGGTGCAGCGAGGTTTTTTTTGATAATATTGATGATACTGACTGGATGCAGAGGTGGTATGATGATTATTATGACATGCTTGAAGAAGAGAGAAATGATGAGAGAGTAGAGTTTAAACTGGAAGATTTTTTGGCAATCAGGGATAGAAAAAGGGGCAGAGTTTAGTTATATTAAGGAGGATTTATGGCGAAGATAATTATTACTGAAAATTATAATCCCAATCGTACTACCAAGTATGTTTGGGAGATTAAGCCTGATCTTAATGACATGCAAGAAGTAGAAAGGTTGTTTGCCAAATACGACAGCGATGTCGATGCCACAGGACTTGACGGTAGCTGGAACACTTTCAAATGGGATAAAGAGCGCAACTTGTATTCGACCAATTTTGGAGGCCGTGAGACTTCATATGCAAATCATGTAAATTTTAATGATCTATATGACTGGAGGGATGACGAAGAACTTGAAAGTTTGTTTATCAATCAATTCGAACAATTCGAACATATGCATAATTTTTTCTGTGCGAGATCAAAAAAATGTCATCTGGGTCAAATCCAATCTGATGGCTCTCATGCTATTCATGGCGTAGGCATGTTTAACATTGTAGATTTCATGAAAACTTTTTTGGAGCCAGATTCTGAGTATCTTAAACCTTGCCAAAAGTAATTATCATGCAATCTATCAATTATTTAACACCGTTCGACATTTGCTCTGCAAGCAATGCAATCATGGGCAATTTGGCAGATTGGGATTTATTTAATTGTAAGTGGCAATTGAAAGAAAAGCTACCTCGAACTGTAAGTGTCAGGCTCAAAAAGGGTGAGGATTTTTTGGAAATGTGTGACCAGATTGAGATTATGTCTTTGCAGAACGGCTTCGATTATGATGAGTGTCTGCACATTCGGGGCATATTCAAAGTATTGGGAATTAGGAGAAAGCCATGTTAGTTGAGGTATTGGGAATGAGGAGAGATTTTTTTAATTTTCTGTGATATATAATTGATGCAAGGTTTCAAAGAATTTATGTTGCAAGAGGCAATGATAACATTACCTTATAGCATTCTAAAGAAGCTCATGGACGATGCCCATGAATTCATGAGAAGGATTGGCCCTTACGCTAAAATCCCAAAAGTGTTAACCAAAATTCATGGCAAAGCACCTGAATTTGCAAAAGAATATATTAATCAAAACAAAATAAATACTGGTGTTTTTAGTGATTTAATTTATTTAAGGGTTCCCAAGAGTATGCCTGAGTTAGATCAGGACAAGGAACCCAGAGTAAGAATGTTTTATACAGATGAAGCAACCGATTATCATGGTATCATGATGATGGATATCGGTAATTCCGTAATTGAAAATGGCAAGTATAAAGAAGCGTTAATTATAATCAATACTAAAGACTATATGCTAACGATAATGGAAACAATTGAGCATGAAATCATACATTATCTTAATAAATTAAGAACCAAGAAAACCAGCAACATTGAGTTTGGTAGTGGTCCTGAAAAGTCAATAAGATTGAATAATAGATATCATGGGATATACAGAAATGCCGACATATCACATCCCATGCCACCCGGAGTAAGGCATCACCTTGGTAATTTGGTTCATAAATTCAATCAAATAAGGAATAAAATTACTGATAATAAATCCACACCGGAGGAAATGACTCGTTACTTAGATATGAGGCGAGAGTATCGTGATATTGTTGCTAAGTATGCAACCCCAACGCCACATCCGCTGTTATCCGTTGAGGCAAGCACCAATTTAAATTCTTTGTTTTATGAATTAGTGAATGTGTACATGATGTCTATGAGGAAGAGCCCTGAATTGAAAGCAGATTTTGACATTCAATCTGTTCAGAAAAATCTCAGAAAGCATTTGTCTAAATTCAACGACAAGGAAAAGAGAAAAGAATTTTTTAAAGACTGGGTTGCTAAGAAAGGAGGCGGTGAGCGGGCACAAGCTTCATACACGTTGGATATATTGAGGGAGAAAGACCCAATACTTTATCGTTACTATCTTTCCAATTTACATGACCGTTTTGTTGAGAAAGACTTTACAAGAAGCGACTTGTTGAAATTTTTGAGGCCTTATGTAGGTCCATTAATGAGGTTTGATGATCAAAAAGCGGACTTGGATGCCAAGGCTGAAGAACTGAGCATGAGGCTACCCCATGATTTTTCAAAAATGGACAATACACAAAAAACAGATATTCGCAAATATCTATTGAATCTTTTGCAGACTAATTATTACAAATCCATAGTTGGTGTCAATTCGGTTGCAGACAAGGCGGATTTAAGAACTAAAATAGCGACACATCGAAAAAAATATGATAACACCCAAAACAAAAACAGTTTTTACACTAAATTTGCAAACGAAGAAGACATTATGAAATTGATAAGAGTCAAAAATAAAGAATTTTATCCTCAATTAAATGATGAATTGAGAGCAGAATTTATGTCTACTCCATTGAATTTTAAAATTGCACTTATGGGCAGCACATTTACGCTTCCTGCTCCATCGTTCCATCCTAATCAACAGAAAAAATCTAAATAGGCGGCAGGTCTTTAGAGGTTTCAGTATTTTTGATGAACCCAAATGATTCACCGAAATCTTTTGCATTCATGCTTACATTTTGACCTAGCTCAAATTTTCTAACAACAAGTTTGCCGTTTTCATCCACATAAGTTTGAATCTGGTCAGCTTGATATGATCCTCCAGTTGGGGTTCTTGCACCTGCAAGTCCCATGTATTTACCCTCTCCATTTTTCGATGTCAAACCCTCTGGAACCGTAGTATTTGAAGAGCAATAACATGGTATGATTATTTTGTCATTTCCATCGGGTCTAATCCTGCATGGCAACAAAGTGTTGAATTCATTTTGGAATGGTCCAGTAAATCCACTTTCTGGGTCTTTATTGGGGTCTCTATAAAAGTCCCAAAGAACTTGGGGATCGCAATGGCAACCGTTTTTACATGGATTTGGACCATATGATTGACAAGAATATTTTAATTCGCCATCTTGTAATTCGGCATGACATTCACATTGACCTGAATCTGGTATATTTTTTGGAAATTCTTTTGCGTAACCAGCAATATCGGAACTTGGGATTCTTTTACATCCTGTGCCTACCGGTTTAAATTGGTTGGGATTTTGTGCAATTTCATATAATATTTCCTCTTGCCCCACATACCATTCTGCTGGGGTATAGCATCCGGCGCAAAAGGGGTTGCATAATTGTTCACCACAGTAGTCATCTTCTAATTTAAAAACATTTGTGCCTTGATTATATGACCAAGCACAAAGTCCACATTTAGTGCCTTCGAATGGTTGTGTTACAGGAGGCAATTCACCACACTCAGAATGAACAAAGTATTTGCCATGTACAAAATATTCATCTGGGCTAGGCGGATTAGGACAACCGCCACAGTTTGAACAGCTAGTTTTTTCTGGTAAGCCCAGAGGGTTTTGATTCACAGTATTAACGCCATCGGCTAATTGGAACATTTTTGAAGCTGGATTATAGTACCAGTTACAACCATCACAACCATTTGAAACATATGGTTTATCACCACAGGCGTAAACCAATGAACCGGCAAGTCCAAGACCCGGAGGTGGGCAGGGTTGGTCACAATCAACGCACCCATCGAATTTCTTTACATATTTCTTAACAAATTTTCCATCATCAAAGTGAATTTGATCTTCGTAGCTGCAATAGGAACACGGCAATCTAGTCGGCACTGGTGTTGAGGGAGGATCAGTTGGACTTGGAGAGGTTGGTGCTGGAGTAGCTATTGGTGTAGCCGGTGGACTAGATGGGGCTGGTGTAGATGGGGAACTGGTGGCAGAGGGTGTAGCAGGGGGACTGGTGGCAGAGGGTGTAGCAGGGGGACTAGTAGGAGCGGGAGTGGATGGTAAGGTAGTTGAACTAGGTGTTGGAGTTGCCGTGGGTGCTGCGGGGGTGCTAGTGGGAGCAGGAGTTGCCGGTTCTGGAGTTGTTGTAGGTGGTGTTGGGTCATAGCAACTAGTTGAAACGGTCGTAGAACCACCAGAGTATGCTGGTGGATTATCACATCCACAACCTGCCCCACATGCTGTTGGATCATCAGCATAACAATCCCAAGTCATTAAAAAACTATCCCAAGTACATGTGCATGTGCCTGAGCAAGAACCACCAGTTGCATTCAAAACACTTTTCATTTTATTTCTCCCACACTAATTTAATTATTTAGTGTGAGGAGAACAAAATGAGTGAAAAAATTACAATTGCCGACATTAAATCGGCACTGAATGACGAGACTTTCAGAGCCACTCTACCGCCAGAACTGAATGAAGATGTTGCAAAATATCTTCAAAATCCTAACTGTGGCTGTAATGTAAAGAACTATCAAAGAATGTTAACAATTGGTAATGAACAATTTGCTAAATATTTTCCTAATAAGAATGTTGTAAAGGCATTAGAGCATTATGCCCAGCAACCTCCTGCACCCCCTCAACCGACAAAAGAAATTACTGCCACCATACCCGTCATGAAAACTAGACATGTGGTGTTTAATTGTCATGTTGATGAACTGCAATCAAAATTAGACCAGCTTTCCAACCTTGAAACAAGAACAAATGTTACAATTTCAAGATCGGGCGACATGGTGACTGCGGTAGCAACTATAACTAGCTTCCACTAATCGGCATTCTTCCATGGCTGCAATTGGACTGAGAACAAACCTTGATTAAGCAATGATGTGGACTGCAGGTCATTTGCAATCTTTTTAATATCATCTGGAACCTTATAACCATCTGGCTTAAGCCAGTGATGGATTTGGATATCATTGTCTTTTTTGCACAGCAAGAAAATCAAATTTCCTTGCATGTAGGCAGAGAAAAATTTATCATCATTGGTGAGTTGTTTCCACTTTTGAACGGTTCGCTCAATCAGTGGTTTCCATATGAAATCTGGGCTTTCTGGCGAATGGCAGAAGAAAAGCACCTGAGTTCCATGGCACATAACTTTCGTAGGCTGCATTGCAAATCCTCCTTGTGTACATGATTATACGGATTGGGAATCAAAAAATTTTCTTTGCTTTGGCGTGTTCTATGCCTTTTCTTGAAAACTGTCTATGGGGTGCCCTTTGCCATCGCCATTTCTGAGTGGGTTTTTCATGCGTTTGACATCCTCCCCCGGCTAAAGCCGGGAGCTTTTTTGGCTCAAAGATCGTAAGTTTTCTAATATATAATTTAGGAGGATTTAATGTTGTCCTTTAAGCAATTTATGGAAAATTATTATATCGACATAGACTTTTTTGTATATCGACTAAGTAAGGATTTCAAACACTCTGTTGGCATGGACCGAGAGTTAAGAGATTATTTTCAAGTCTATTTGCCATATCATGGGATGACTGAACTTGAATTTGTTTTATTTGTTAGGGCTAATAATACCAGTACTGCATTTTATGCAAAGTCGAAGGTGGATGGGGAAATTAATGATGAGATATTTACAAAACCTGTGAAATTGACTCGTGACGATGTCTATACAATTTATGGTACAGCAAGAATTTTAATTAAAAATAAAAGAACGGAAGAAATTGTTGGAGAAATATTGCTTCCTACGGATCAGAAAATTGCTAAGATGTTGAAATATTTTGAAGTTGTTAGTGATCAATACACAAAAACTCAAGGTAAATTTTCTGAATTTATGAAGTCTATGCCAAGTGCGCTAAATTTATTGAATCTTAACAATAGAATTAGTCACGCCAAACAAATGTGGGAAAAATTTGGAAAGGTAAACATGTATGGGATAGAAGAACCAATGACTGGTACTGATATTCATTATTTTGATATATTAAAATCATTGGATTTGCAGGAAAAATTTTTGGAATATGTAGATCGAGTAATGGAATCCGAAAAATTTAAAAAAGCCAGTTATTACGATAAACTCCAAATGCCAACCATCTTTGCTTTCTTGAATAGATTACTGGTGACCGAGGAAGAGGGAGGAACTTTGTGAAAACTTTTTATCAATTCCTTGAAAGCACTGATGACACGATTGAAAAATTTGCCGAAAAAATAGCAGGTTATTTTGATACTACTATAGTCCATTCAATTAATAATTATTTTAAATTTTACAAAGCTTTTCATGCAGAAACTGCTATGGATGCCTTTATTAAACATTTATTCTCCAACGACCGAATGGACGAGCAGCCCTATGCCGATTTAAAGAATGAAATATTATTAGCATCCGAAACCGATTCTGCACCAAGGGTAAAATTGAAGCCCTCCGAGGGTGAAAAGTATTATGTTTATTATGGTTTCTTATCAAAAAATATATGGGTTTCATATAATCTTGAAAAAGAACTTAAAATTGTACACAATAATAAAACACGATTTGAACCTAAAGAAGCGATTGAAATTTTGAAACAATATTTTATACCTGCGGCTGCATATGAATTTTTAACTGCTCCTAGTTTTTCAACTTACATTAAAAAAAGATTTGGCATTAAGGATGTGAATGCGG
>Ga0169931_10012999_pt1 | contig 11443 bp, 10 predicted proteins | sample Kivu_15m_20L_FD_129675 | JGI IMG/M metagenome (GOLD analysis project Ga0169931, IMG submission 129675) | Freshwater microbial communities from Lake Kivu, Western Province, Rwanda to study Microbial Dark Matter (Phase II) - Kivu_15m_20L... | ecosystem: Environmental > Aquatic > Freshwater > Lake... | reverse complement strand
CGCGTTCGGCGCGGGAGCGAAAGGTGAGGCGCACTCGATGGACGCGCACGCGGACGATCTGGCGTCGCTGCTCGAGGAGCTCGGCGTAAGCGAGCCCGTCACGCTCGTCGGATTCTCGATGGGTGGCTACGTGTCGTTCTCGTTCTGGCGGCGCCACCGCGAGCGGGTCCGCGCGCTCGCGCTGTGTAACACGCGGGCCATCGCGGACACGTCCGAGGTGGCCGCGGGCCGCGCGACCATGGCCGCGCGCGCGCTCGTCGAAGGTGCGACCCCGGTGGTCGAGAGCATGCTGCCGCGCCTGCTCGCGCCCGAAACGCTGGCAACGCGTTCCGACGTCGTGAGCAGCGTGCGCGCGCTCATGGAACTCGCCCCGTCGGCTGGCATCGCCGCGGCGCTGCGCGGCATGGTTGTTCGCGCTGACTCGACTGCCCTGCTGCCGACGATCGATGTTCCGACGCTCGTGGTGGTCGGCGAGCACGACGCCATCTCGCCCCCCGCCGAGATGCGCGGCATCGCCGCGGCCATCCCGCGCTCGCGCACAGTCGAGCTTCCTCGCTGCGGTCACATGTCGACCCACGAAGCCGCGGAAGAGCTCGCGGGCGCGCTCGAAGTGTTCGTGCGCGAGTCCTAGGCGCTCGGACCGTCGTCGCGCGCCTTTTTGCGCAGGTGCCCGCCGTAGAGCGCGAGGCCCAGACCAGCCATCGCGCGCGCGAAGCCGCCGAGGAACGAGTCGTGCACGGCGGAACGCGCCTGAAAATCCGTCGTGCGGTACGCGAACTCGCGCTTCGCAGGCTTCGGCACGCTGCCGAGGATGTGGAACACGCCCCACAGCACGCCGACAACGCCGAGCACGATCAGCAGAAGGCCCAGTCGCGCGCGCTTGCCGCGCTCGGTGGCATCAGGTTGGTGCGGCTCGCTCACACGCCAGACTTTAGCGCGCTCGCGCTCGCCTTTGCAGACTTTGGAGCACTCGCTAGAGTGCCGCGCATGGATGCGATTTCGCTCTTCGCGGGTATCGGTGTCGGCGCAGTTTCGGGTTTCGTGATCGCGAGCTTGCTCGTTCGCGGGAAGTCGGCCGCTGCGTCCGCGGGGCTGCAGGCGCAGTTCGAGGCCGCGAGGTCCGAGCTCGCGGCGATCCGGGGGGAAGTGACCGAGCTGCGCAAGCGCGAGACGGATCTGACGGCCAAGGAGTCTGGGGCGCGTGCGAGCGTGGACAGCCTGCTGCAGCAGGTGCGCGAGCTCGGCGGCCAGCTGGAAAAGGAGCGCGCCTCGGTACGCGTCGAGGCGAGCGCGCGCGGCGATCTCGCCGCGAAGCTGGCGGCGCTGCAGACGAGCCTCGAGGAGCGCGAGCGTTCGTTGCGAGACCTGCGCGCCACGGTAGATCAATCGAAGCAGCAGCTCGTCGATGCCTTCAAGGCTACCGGCGGTGACGTTCTCAAGCAGCAGGCGGAGCTTCTGATCAAGCAAGCCAAGGAGCAGTTCGATGGTCACAAGCAGCTCTCCCAGCAGGAGCTGGAAGCGCGACAGAAAGCCGTCGAGGCGCTGGTCGCTCCGCTCAAGGAGCAGCTCGCGAAGCAGGAGCAACTGGTCAAGGAGCTCGGCCTGAAGCGCGAAGGCGACTCGAAGACGCTCTCCGAACAGCTCAAGCAGATCGCCGACCTGCAGCAGAAGGCATCGACGGCGGCCCTGACGCTCTCGAGCGCCATGCGCGACAACCGCCAACGCGGCCAGTGGGGCGAGATCACGCTGCGCAACGTGGTCGAGATGGCGGGGCTCGGCGCGCATGTCGATTTCGTCGAGCAATCGAGCCTCGAGGGCGAGGACAGCGTGCGTCTGCGTCCGGACATGATCGTGCGCTTGCCGGGGGGACGCTCGATTCCGATCGACGCGAAGGTCCCGATGAGCGCCTACCTCGACTCGATCGACGCGAGCCAGACGGATGCGGAGCGAGCGCGCAAGCGCGAGTCGCACGTGGGCGCCGTGCGGACTCACGTGCGCACGCTCAACTCACGCGACTATGCGGCGGCGGTGGACGGCGAGATTGAGCTCACCGTCATGTTCGTTCCGGTCGAGAGCGCGCTCGTGGCTGCGCTCGAGACAGACGGGACGCTCTTCAAGGAGGCGCTCGACAAGCGTGTGATCATCACGACGCCGTCCACACTGCTCGCGCTGCTGCGCACCTGCGCGATGCAATGGCAGCAAGCCAAGCTCAATGAGAACGCGCTCAAGATCGGCGTGCAGGCCAAGGAGCTGCTCGTGCGCATCCAGAATGTCGCCGAGGACCTGCACAAGGTCGGCAAGGGCCTGAAGTCCGCGACGGATGCGTTCAACGACGCCGTGGGTTCGTACAACCGCCGGCTGGTTCCCAAGGCGCGCGACACTGCGGAGCTCGCGGGCGAGCTCGAGGCCGCGCCGAAGGAAATCGAGCTGCAGCTGCGCAGCGCGCGCACGGACATCGCGGGCGGGGCCGCCGGCCAGAAGCTGCTGCCAGAGGCTTGAGCGCGGCTTCAGGGGCGCGCGTGCGCCTCGTACTTGTCGAAGGTCAACGCGCGCTCGAGCGCCGCGACCTCGACATCCGACTTGACGAGCAGGGTGGCCGTGCCGGCCTCTTGGTCGACGGCGGCCTCGCGCACTCCGGCGACCGCCAGCGCCGCGGCATGCACCTTCGGCCGGCACCCGCCGCAGCACATGCCCTCGACCTCGAACACGCGCACGGTCTCGCCCGCGCCGGGCTCGGACGCGAGCAGGAACGGGACCGTCGCCTGCTCGGCCTGCTGCGGCGCGACATAGGTGGGATCCTTGGCCCGCAGGGCCACGAAGGCGGCTGCGGAACCGGCGGCGGCGAGCAGGGCGGCGAGCGCGTACTTGTTCATGGTGCTCCTTGAGGATCGGTCCGCGCTCGCGTGCTGTCCAGAGCTGCGCGCGCTTGAGGCTTTCGCGCCGCTGGGTGAGAATCGACCGCATGAGCCAGAACGACCCCGTGCGCGCGTCCTTCGAGGAAGCGCTGGCGACCTTGCAGGCCTTCCTGGCGTCGCCCGACGCGCTTCCCAACGTGCAGCGCTTCGTCGAGGCGGCCGCGGACACGCTCGCACGCGGCGGCAAGCTGCTCTCCTGCGGCAACGGCGGCAGCATGTGCGACGCGATGCACTTCGCGGAAGAGTGGACGGGTCGCTTTCGCGGCAACCGCGACGCGCTTCCCGCAATCGCCTTCTCCGACCCGAGCCAGCTGACGTGCATCGCCAACGACTTTGGCTTCGACGAGGTCTTCGCGCGTCAGGTCGAAGCGCTCGGTCGGCCCGGCGATCTGCTCGTGATGATGTCGACCTCGGGCAACTCTCCGAACTGCCTGCGCGCGGTCGAAGCTGCGCGAGCGCGCGGCATCACGGTCGTCGGCTTGCTCGGCAAGGGCGGCGGCAAGCTCAAGTCGCTCGTCGACATCCCGATCGTCGTACCGCTGGCGGAGACGTCGGATCGCATCCAAGAGGTGCACATCAAGGTGCTGCACATCGTGATCGAGGCGGTCGAGCGCCGCATGTTCCCGAAGAACTACTAGCGCTTCGTACTACGTCGCCCCGCGTGCACGTCGAGGACGCGCGCACGGGGCGACTTCGTTTCAAGGCGGACTAGCGTCGACGCGACAGGCGCCAGCCGAGGCGCGCTGCCCCGCGATCGGGGTCGAAGCTGCGGCCGCGGCGCTCGAGGAAGCCCTCGATCTTGCCGCGCTGCTCCGGAGTGAGCGCGTCGACGAGCGGCCTCGTGAGCGGAACCATGCGCTCGCGCGTCGTCTCGAGCAGCGGACGAAGCTCGGCGCGCAGCAGCTCCTTCGCGCCCTCGCGGTCGCCGGCATCGCGCAAGTCGCGCGCGCGCTCGAGGATCTCGCGCGCCTTGGTGCGCGCCTCTTCCGCGATGGGCGCGAGCTCCTTGGCGACAACGCGGCCTTGGGCGCGCTGCTCCTCGGTGATGCCGAGGCGTTCCCGCACGCGCTCGCGAAGTCCCTCGCGGCGTTCCCGGCGACCTTGGTGACGACGTCCGTGCTTGCGTTGCCGAGCACCGTCGCGATCGCGGCGCGCGCCCTGTTCCGTGCGTTCGCCGCCCGGCGCTTCCCGGCGACCTTCCTGAAGTGCGGCCAGCGCCGTGCTTCCGGCGAAAATCAGGGCGGCGAGCGCGAGTACGAGCTGTTTCTTCATGGCGGGAGTCTCCGTGGTGACGGGTCCTGAAACCCAGCTCAGTGCCGCAGGTTCCGGCGTTTGCGCTCGTCGTGCGAGCGTTTTTACGGCCGCGAGAGGGCTTTCAGGAACGCCACCAGCGCGGCGCGCTCGTCCGGACTGGCCTCGAAGGCCTGCAGGTTCGGATCCGGGCTCGCGAGCGGGTTGCCGCCGCGGACGTAGAACTCGACCACGTCTTCGAGCGTCGCGAGGCTGCCGTCGTGCATGTAGGGCGCGGTGAACGCCAGCGCACGCAGGCTGGCGGTCTTGAAGCGACCTCGGTCCGCTGCATCTCCCGTGATCGCCGCGCGACCCGGCTCGGCCACGCCGTCGCGCGCGCCGATGCCCGTGGCGTGGAAGCGCTCGTCGGAGAAGTTCGGTCCGGAGTGACACCGCCAGCAGCCGGCACGGCTCTCGAAGAGCCACATTCCCGTACGTTCCTGCGCACTCAGGCCCGTGACGTCGCCGGCGCGGAAGCGATCGACCGGGCTGTCGCCGAGCTGCAGGCGACGCACGAACTGCGCGAGCGCCTTGGCGAGCGTGTCGCGCGAGAGCTCGCCGTACACCTCTTCGAAGCGCTTCGCGTAACGCGGCTCGGCGCGCAGGCGCGCGAGCGCATCGTCGACGGGCAAGGCCATCTCGTCGGGATTCTCGAGCGGCATGAGCGCCTGCTCCTCGAGGCTTTCCGCGGCGCCATCCCACATCTGCGCGCCCGCGTGGCCGCGATTGAAGAGCGTCGGCGCGTTGCGGCGCGAGGGCTTGCCGTCGACGCCGAGCGAACGCGCGCGCGGATCGGCCATACCGTGCTCGGGCTGGTGGCAGCTCGCGCACGCGACGGTGCGGTCGCGCGAGAGCAGCGGATCGAAGAAGAGCGCGCGTCCGAGCGCGGTGCGCTCGGCGGTGAACTCGTTGCCTGCGGGAGCGACCAGCGCGTCGGGAAAGCCGAGCGGAGGCGCGAGCGGCAGCTCTGCGGGCAACGAGTCGCGCGGAATGGCGCCGGGTCCCTGCCACAGCGCGGCGGCGGCCAGCAGCAAACCGGAAAATGCTGCGCGCGGGAACATGCGAACAGCGTACGGCGAGAGGCGCGCGCTGGCAGCAGCAGCGACGCGTGGCGTACAACAGTCGGTCTCCATGGACACGGAACAGCCCTCGACCCCCACCGTGCGACTCCTCGGCTGGCTCGGCGCACTGGCGATCGCAGCTGTCGTTGGGTTCGCCCTCGCCTCCACGCTCGAGCTCGTGCGCTACCAGCCGGGTTCGGACGAGGGCTTCTACCTGAAGTACATGCAGGACGTGTGCGAGCGCGGTCCGGGCGCACTTCCCGACCTGTTTCGCTACTACCTCGGCGACACGCGCGCGCACATCTTCCCGCCGCCGAGTCGTGTGGGCTTCGTCGCCGTGAGCGCCGCATGGGGCGGCCTCACGGAGACCACGCTGCCCGCGCTCTCTCGGCTCTCGCTGGCATCGCACCTCGCGCTCATTCTCGCTGTGTACGCCTTCGCTTCGCGTTGGTTCGGCACGGTCAAGGGCCTGCTCGCCACTGCGTTGGTCGCGACATCGACGCTCGGGCTCGGGCTCTCGCGCCATGCGCTCACCGATAGCTTCATCACGCTCTCCCAGTTCGTGGCGGTCGCGCTGTTCATCGAATACGTGCGCGAGCCGACGCGTCTCGCGCGCGCCATCGCGTTTGGTCTCGCCTTCACGTTCGCGATCCTCACCAAGGAAATCGCGGTGCTGCTCGCCGTGCCGTTCGTGGCGTTCGCTGCGGTCGAGCGCTGGTATGCGCGGCGCGACGTGCCCATCGTCCGCACGGCGCTCGCGCTCGCCGTGCCTGTGTTCGCGAGCATCGCGGCGTGGGTGCTCGCGGCCGGAAGCCCGATCCTGCTCTTCAAGGTGATGAAGATCGTGCTGCTCTCGCCGGCGACGAACGAGTACGCGATCCGCTACGGATCGGGCGCATGGTTCCGCTACCCGATCGACGAGCTGCTGATGTCCCCGTGGACGACGCTCGCCGGGCTGATGGCGATCGGTGTGGCCCTCTGGCGCTGGCGCAGGGGCGAGTACGGCTCGCTCGCGATTGCGTTGTCGCTCGTCTACATCGGGCAAGTCGCTGCGCTCGGACCCTTCACGAAGAACCTGCGCTATGTCGCACTGCTCGAAGTGCCCCTGCGCATTCTGGCCGTGATGCTCCTATGGGAGTTCTGCGACGCGAAGCGCTCGCGCAAGGGACTTGTCGCGTGCTGCGCGGCGGTCGCATTTCTGTGCTGGGCAAGCTGGGCGGACTTTCAGCTCATCTGGCTGCAATTCCATGCCTACGACCCCGTGACCGCGCTGCTCGTCGGCGTGCGGCAGATGGTGCCGACCACGCCGGGCAACTAACGCTTCTGCGGCTCGAGCAGCGTGGCGACTTCGGCCTCGAGCAGAAATTGGTAGGCGAACAGCTCCGGCCAGAGCCGGGCGAGCGCGTGGTAGGAGCTCGCCAGCGCGCGCACGAGCGCGCTGCGGCCGGTCGATTCGAACACGACTTCGAAGGGCAGCGCGGTGACGCGCTCGGTGACGACGCGGAAGGCCGCGTTCTCGATCTCGCGCCGGAACGTGGCGCGCGTGAAGAGATGCACGTGCGTCTCGTCGAGCACGCCGCGCGGGCCGTACTCGAAGCGGCCGATGAGCAAGGACAGCCGATAGAACCAGATCGCGATGTTGGGCGTCGAGATGAGCAGCCGGCCATCGGGCTTGAGATAGCGCCGCACGCTCGCGAGCAGCTCGGGGCGATGCATCACGTGCTCGATCACGTCCGAGCACACCACGTAGTCGAACACGCGCTCTTCCGGGATCTCGAGCGGCTGCTCGAGATCGCGCTGGTAGTAGCGCGCGAGTGCGAACGAGACGCTCGCGGGAGCGCGCACGTCCACGCCGACGACCTGCACGCCCTTGGCTGCGAGCGGCGCCGCGAGCAAGCCCTGCGAGCAGCCGAGATCGAGCACGAGCGAGCCGGGGCGGATCGCGTCGAGCACCTGCATGTGCGAGCTCGAGGGGTGCGACTTGAGCGTGTAGTGCACGTCGTGGTCGACGAACCACTGTCCGCGTCGCGTGAGATGCAGCTGGTGCGCGCGATAGCCGAGCGCGACCTTGAGTGCCTCGAGCGGAGCGAAGGTGGGGTCGAGCTTCACGTCGCACTCGACGCTGGCGATGCGTGCTCCGAGCGCGCGCATCTGGATCACGAGCTCCGTGTCGAAGCCACGGCCGTCGCTGTTTTGGTGAAAGGGCACGCGCCGCAGCGCATCGCATGCAAGCACGCGATAGGGAGACGTGTAGTCGCCGACCTCGAGGGCGAGCACGCGGTTGATCAAGCCCCCGCCCTGCCGGTGCCCGCGGCGTGCAGCGATCACGAGCGCCGCTCCGTCGTCGGCTGCGTCGAGCAGACCTCCCAAAGCCTCCGGCGGATGGCGCTCATCGGGGCGCAGCACGACGACGCGCTCGAAGCCATGTGCGAGCGCGTACTCGTAGGCCATCTTGCGCCGACCTCCGTGGCCGTAGCGCCGCACGTCCGCGTGCACGCGCACCTGCGCGTCGGACTGCACAAGGACGCGCAGCTCTTCGGGAAGCCCGGCTCCGTCGCGCTCGACGCCGACGAGCACCGCCAGCTCCGCCAGACGCTCGCGCACGGCTCGCGGCACGCGCTCGACGGCACGCGCGAGCTCCGCGGCATCCCCGGCATCGCCGAGAAACACCGCGACCGTGCGCGCCGTCCGCTTCGCCTCGCTCGCCATGGTCGGTAGCTTCGGTCGCGCTCCGCATGCAGCGGGAGCGCCCACCTCCGGCAGTTTCACCTGCGTGCACCCCGCGGCGCCACAACCGCCTCCACGCCCGAGGCCGCGGAACTTCCTTCCTGCGCAGCGGCTCCCACTACGACGCGAGGCGCCCCCCTGCGGAGAGCGCCTCGCCCGAGCATCGCGCAGGCTCGGCGGCCGCGCGCTGGATCAACCGCCGCCGCGGCCACCGCCGCGACCGCCGCCACCACCACCTCCGCGACCGCCCCCAGCCCCGCCACGGCCACCGCCGAGACCGCCGCCCGGGCCGGGCCGACCGGTGCCACCGCCGCGACCTTCACCGCCGCGGCCTTCCCCTTCGCCCTCGCCTTCACCCTCACCGCCGGGCTCGGTCCCGCCGCGACGACCCGCGCCGCGACCGGCGCCCTGGCCGACGCCCCAGTAGGCATCCCACGGACGCTGCAGGGCTGCGTCGAGCTTCGGCGCCTCCTTGGTGACCTCGAAGCCCTTCTTGTTGTCGTTCCACCAGCGCGTCCACGCGATCGAATCCGGCCCGAGATCGAGGCCCGTGAGCTGGGCGATCGAGACGCGCATGTCGTTGCGCAGACCGTCCATGCGGTTGGGGCCGACCATCTTGGAGAGGTCCATCAGCGCCTCGAGCGCCGCGTTCGTGCGGATGTTGCCGAGCGACAGGATGCGCGCCTGCCCGGCGAGGAAAGTCTTCTGGTCGAAGGCGTCTTCCTTGAGCAGCGCGATCGTCGTCGGGCTGCCGTGGCGGCCGATCGCCTTGAGCAGCGCCGGCATGAGGGTCAGGTCTTCGGCGAGCTTCTTGTGCTCGCGCTTGTAGAAGCCGACGAGCGCATCGAGCGCGCTCGGGTGCTTCATCTTGCCGAGCGACTCGACCGTCACGACGACGACGCTCGACTCCTTGTCCGTGAGCCCCTTCTGCATCGCGCTGATCACGCGCGCGTCGATCACCGGCACCGCCGCCGCGATCGCCTCGGTCTTCTTGGCCGTCGAACCGTCCTTGCCGAAGGCCGCCTCGAGCGCCGCAACCGTGTCCTGGATCGTCTTGGCGTCGATCGGCGCGCCCGGCGCCGGCGCCTCGGGACGCTTCTCGCCGCCCTTGGCGCCACCGCCCTGCGCGGGGCCGGCCTCCCCGCCCGCGGGCGAGCCGCCGGGGCCTTGGAACGAGACGAGCAGGGCGAGCAGGACGTGGGTCAGCATGGGTCTTCCTCGTGCGTGGGAGTCGGTTGCCGGAGCATCGGCTCGGCGGCCCGGGATCCGCAAGTTACAACCCTCCTTGGAGCCCGCGGTTCCGGTCCCGAGACGATCCGGAAATGCCCCAGACCCCCTCGGATGACCTCAGGAAGGCCGATTCAGCGCAACTCGAGCTCGACTTCGTCGCCGGCGCCGACGTCGAAGTTCCGCTCCGCCTGCAGCTCGCCCGAGAGCGACAGGTCGAGCGCCCGGTAGCGACCGGGCTGGAGGTAGCCACCCCACTCGGACCCGAGCTCGGCCGTGCCGCCGACGACGACGCCCTGCGCGTCGACGAGCGCGAGGCGCCCGCGCACGCCTCGCACCCCGACGCGCGCCGGCTCGCGGACGGAGAGCTCGACCCGGGCCGCACCGAGCGGACCGGAGACGAGCAGGGGCGCCGACTCATGGCCCGCGAGCGGCGAGTCCGCGCCATCGAGCACGCGGGCGCGCAGCACGACGTCCCCGCCGCCGAGCTCGACGCGCGCGACGCCGTCCGCTTCGGTGCGCACGCCGCGGGCTGCAAAGCCCTGCGGACGCTTGGACTCGCGCTCAAACGGACCTACCTGCACGAGCGCCGGAAGCCGGCGGCCCTGCCCGTCGAGCACGACGACCTCGAGCGCCGCGGACGCGAGCAGCTCGAGCGTGCCGAGGTCGAGGTCGCGGCCGAGGCGCACGCGCGCGAGGCGCCGCACTTCCGGACCACCGCTCACGCCAACGCAGGCGAGATATTCGCCAGGGTCCACGCCCTCGAAGCGCACCACTCCCGAAGGCGGCACCGGTCGAGGCTCGCGGCCTTCGCGCCGCGAGTCGAGCGCCTCGAGCCACGCCTGCGCCTGCGGCACCACGCGCGCGACGCGCCACACGACGTCCGGCTTGCGAAACTCGTCGCGCACGAGCCCGAACGGCACCACCGCGTCGCTCTCGCTCGCGCGCACGAAAACCCACTCTCCGCTGCGCGGTCCGACGGTGAGCGAGAGCCACGTTCCGCGCGCATCGGCGTGGCGCAGCACTCCGAGCACGTCCGAGATCGCACCGCTGTCCATCTCCGAGCGCACGAACTCGAGCAGAGGCTCGTTTTCCTTGTTGCGCCGCAGTGGCACGAGCGCGCGCAGCTCCTCACTGCCATCGCGCGACCACCACAGACTTGCGTACGTCTCGACGAAGCTCGAAGGAGTCTCGCCAAGGCCTCGCGCGAGTTCGGCGAGCGTGGCGCCGTCCAACGAGCGCGCGCGCAGCAGCGTCGTGTCCGCGCGCAGCATGCTCACGCGCAGCTCGGTTCCTTCCGCTCGAGTCGTCACCGCGCGCTCGACATCGCGAAAACCATCGGCCGCGATGCGCACCAGCCAGTCGCCGACGGCCACCTGAGCTTCGTAGCGCCCCGGCGCGAGCTCAGCAACTTCGGCAACTTCGCGCAGCCCACCGCGCACGAGCTCGACGCGCGCGCCGAGCACAGGCTCGCGCTCTGGCCAGCTCTCGAGCTCGACTGCCAGCAGCGCTCGTTCGAGGACCAGCGGCGGCTCGGCGAGCGGAGACCCCACTGGCTCGCGCGTCGAGTCCCGCTCCGGCTGCGCTCGCTCGTCGAGCGACGCTATGTGCTGCGCCGCGCCGTGCTCGCCCTCGCGTTCGCAGCCGCGCACGAGCGCGAACGCGAGTGCGGCCAGCGCAATCAGGGCCAACCAGCGACGCAGGCTCATCGTGGAGGAAGTGTAGGCGAGCCCCGTCGCGCGCGGAACTTGCGCGCTTCTTCGATCCAGAGCCCGCAGCTCGCGAGCGCCACGATCGCCGCGACTTGCTCGAGCGGCAGGGGCACCGCGTGGAACCAGCCCGCGAACAGCGGCACGTACATGACGAGCAGCTGCAGCGCGACCGACGCCGCGAGTCCGATGAAGAGCCAGCGGTTGCCGGCAGCACCGCGCGCGAACACGCGCACGTGCTCGCAGGCGCGTTCGAGCTCGGCGTCGTCCATGCGCTCGAGCTCGCGTCCCTCGACGACTGGCGCGTCGCGCGGCTGCAGCCCGAGCGACTCCGCGATGGCCGCGGCGGTGCGGCGATGGTCCCCGGTGAGCATGATCACGCGCACGCCGGCGCGCACGCCGGCGCGCGCGCAGGTCGCGAGCGCTTCGCGAGCCTCGGGCCGAGGCGGATCGAGCTGCGCGACGAGACCAAGACAGCGCAGGCCGGAGTCGATGCCCGCCCGCAGCGGTCGTT